>ERZ1031159.75-NODE-75-length-21609-cov-7.971003_pt1 | contig 21609 bp, 19 predicted proteins | sample MGYA00516706_ERZ1031159 | MGnify/ENA primary metagenome ERZ1031159 (study PRJEB33719, sample SAMN04262508) | wastewater metagenome | biome: rural village; feature: composting latrine chamber; material: composting feces with ash | place: El Salvador | collected... | reverse complement strand
AGCCCCCTGACCGAGCCTCTCCGTCAGATAGTCGCAGTGGTGGCAGGCCCCGCCACGTACCTTGAAAGAGAACTCAGTGCTGTCCCCGGTATTCAAGCGGCTTTCATCTTCGGATCATTTGCAGCACGTCTGTCCGGTGAGGAAGGTCCTGTTCCCGAGGACGTTGACGTGATGGTGGTTGGCAACGCGGATCCGGCACAGGTCTATGCCGTCGCTGACCGGGTTCAGGATTTGGTTGGGCGACCGGTCAACATCAGTCTTCTCAGTGAAGAGGAAATTCAGGGTGACTCCGGTTTCCTCCGGCAGATCCGCAGTAGCCCCACGGTGCCACTGATTGGAAACGCACCATGGTGACCAGATCCTTCACGAAAGACCAGCAGGTCGCACTGGAAGAGCTGATAGCAAAGCGACGCATCGAAAAAGTCCCAGTTGATGCCATCCGTGCACAGGCATTCCTGGAAGCCGCGACGGATCGCATCACGCAATGCGCACTACTTACCAGTCCCGTGGTGCAGTACGCAGTTGCCTACGATGCCTGCCACGACGTGGGAGAGGCTCTTTTGGCCCACTACGGCTACCGGACCGTTAATCGTGCAGGTCAGCATGAAGCGCTGGGTCGTTTTCTTCGGGTCGTGTTCACAGACCCTCCCGGTGACCAGGCCGCCCAACGGTTCGACCGGCTCCGGAGGGCCCGCAATCAGGCACATTACGAGGCTGTTCCCGTCGGGCAAGCGGAAGCCTCGATGGCTCTGAGTACTGCTGAAGATTTGCTCTTGGCTGCACAACAGCGCATAGCGGCCGCGCAGTAGCGCGGCACCCCCGTAGAATCGCTGTGACTGGACACAGCCCCGCGCGACAAACGCACAATGAAAAGGTGTCTTGGTCCCCACAGGAGGCTTGATGAACACCCCCAACCAGGAGCCGCCTGGCGACGAGCATTCCCAAAGCACCGGTATGCAACAGGAAAGTGCCTTTCCCACGGCTCCAAACACCTGGATTCGTGCAGCCATCGCGTTCGTTATTGTCCTCGCTGCGGTAGCGGTGATCGTCTGGCTGGTCTTGCGTAGTTCTGATGACCCGGACGCCAACAACGCCAACAGCAGCAGCGGCACCGCCGGCGCCTCCGCTGAAGAAGCCCCCGCTACCGACGTCATTCTCACCACCTTTCAGTGGAATTGGGAATCTGTAGCCAGAGAATGCCCGGCCACAATCGCGCCCGCGGGCTTCCGCTATGTCCAGATCTCCCCGCCGAACGAGACCATTCGAGGCGAAGCCTGGTGGACTTCCTATCAGCCTGTTTCCTACAAGCTCGAGTCAAAACTCGGCACCCCCGAAGAGTTCCAACACATGATTGACGCCTGCAAAGAGGTGGGCGTGGGCATCATCGCCGACGCGGTCTTGAACCACATGGCTGCCGTTGACCAGGCCCCCGGAACGGGCGTAGCGGGATCAACTTTCGCCGAAGACGACTTTCCCGGCATCTATGGCTACGACGACTTTAACGAGTGCCGCACCAATATCTCCACCTATCGCGACCGCGATGAGGTTCAAGGATGCAGACTCCTGGGGCTGCAGGACCTGGCCACTTCACACGAAAATGTCCAAGACACCGAAGCTGCCTACCTCAACGAACTGATCGCGATGGGGGTTGAAGGCTTCCGCATCGATGCCGCCAAACACATGCCCGAAGCTGACCTAGCAGCAATCAAAGCTAAACTGAGCGATCCCAACATCCTCTGGATCCAGGAAGTCATCCGCGGCGTAGAAGAACCCATTAAGCCAGAGGAATACGAGCCCACAGGCAAGGTCAACGAGTTCGGATACGGCCGAGACCTCGTCGACGATTTCAACAACCAAATCGCCGCTTTGAAGTACGCGGGGAAGGGACTCCTGCCCTCGGCCGATGCAGTCGTTTTCGTGGACAACCACGACACGGAACGCGACGGATCAACGTTGAACTACAAGGCGGGGAATGACTACCTGTTGGCGAACATTTTCATGCTCGGCTGGGATTACGGCGAACCGGCGGTCTACACCGGATACGAATTCGACGACAAAGACGCAGGAGCCCCCGGAGCAACCGCGACCTCTGTCCCGGACGTGGATTGCGGCAGCGACCAGTGGACCTGCCTGCAAAACTGGCCCGAAATCCAAGCCATGGTCCATTTCCATAACACTGCTGCAGGCACACCGGTGACCAACTGGTGGAGTAACGACTCCAACGTAATCGCGTTCGCTCGCGGCGGCGAGAAGTCGACTCAGGGGCCAACGGACCCGATCAGCGGCGATTCGGGAGCAGCGACCGTGTTCCCGGCCGACCTGGATGAACGCGACATCACCACGGTGGCGGACGTGGGATCCGGTGCAGCCTTTCTGGTCATAAACAACGAGGACTCAACCTATGTCGCCGGATCCGGCAAAGACGCGGACGGCGACTTCGGCAAAGATAACCCCTATGCGAAGGGCGCCCCGGGGTCGCCGGTTGACTCCGGTTCCCTCAGCGGACCTGCGTTCTTGACCTCGCTTCCAGCAGGCAGGTACTGCAACGTCATGGTTCCTGACTGCGCAGAGGTCATCACCGTTGGCAAGGACGGCTCCTTCGCCGCGCAGATCCCGGAGGGGAAGGCCCTCGCGCTCCACATCGGGGCCCAGAAGTAAGCCCAGAAGTAACCCCAGGTAAAGTCAGGTACCCCCACTCCTCCCAGATCCAAGGCGGTCGATTGTGAGCCATGAAAGTAGTTCTGAGCAGGGACAAGTTGCATCCCCGCGCGCTGTGCCGTCACGTGTGGACGCGCACCACGGCACGCGGAACAGGAAGCTCGATGTTCCATTGATCTCTCCGCTCAACGCATGGCTGCTGGGCGGCATTTTGGTGGGGCTGATGGTGGTCGGGAGCTTCTACGATCTCCAGATTTCCGAAGCGCTTTTGAACGAGGGCAATCCCGTCGCCATCCTCGGTGCCGCCTACGGCTGGTATCCGGTGGGGATAGCGGCGATGGCAGCCGGAATTCTTCTGGCCCAATACCGAGACAGAGAACCGAGGGGCATTTTCGCCCTCCAGACGGCTGCGGGATCGGTAATGGCCGGCGGCGCAGGCCTGATCCTGGTGTTCATCCCTCTGCACTACATGGACCGGGTTGAGCTCAGCTTGGTCGCAGTGATTGTGGTCGCTGCAGACCTGGTGATTGTCAGCGCCATTGGCTGGCTGCTCATTGTCGGCACGCGGGACCTCTCGCCGGAGCGCGCTGTCCAAGCCGCTATCGCCCTTGTGGTCGTCGCAGTCGTCGAAGTCGTCGTTGTCGCCGTGTTGAAGAACGCTTGGGAACGGCCCCGCATGAGACTGCTTGTCGAAGACCCCGCAATCGGTTTTGAGCCATGGTGGCACATCGGGTTGACAGGGCAAGAGCAGCTGGTTGGTGACATTCCGTCCAATGACTTCAAATCTTTCCCCTCGGCCCACACTTCCAATGCGGCCATGATGATCATGCTGACGGTGATTCCTTTCTTGAAAGAGGGCTGGGCGCGATGGCGTCCTTGGCTGTTCTGGTTTGGCGCGCTCTGGGCGGGGTTGGTGGCGTTCACACGGATCATTGCCGGGGCTCACTTCTTGACCGACACTGTCGTGGGTTTCACTGTCACATTTGTGTGCATACTCTTGGCTTACAAATTCGTGTTGACGCCGTCGCGCTCCCAGGCTACTCCCGCACACGCCGCAATCCCGTAGCCATGCAGAAATGCCCTCGTGCCAGTGACCTCTCTTCAACCACTCCGCGCCAGAGGGACCCGTTTGGCTTACCATTGATGACAGATTGATTCCCCGACCAGGAGGCCCTCATGGAGCGCATGTTCCGCCGTCCAGCCCAACTCGAACCGGAGCAGGCAGAGGAAATTGTTGGGGATGAAGACCCCGCGGAAAACTCTGAGATCGCTCATACGAGTGCGTGGGCGCTCATGGGGGTTCCCAACGCGGATTTCGATGAGACTGCGGTCGAGCAGCTCAAGAAGTCGGTGCGGGCACAGGGCGTGGATGTCATTGCTTCGGCGTGGTCGCGTTCGCCTGATTTCACGCTCCCCGGGGCGCTGTGGCGCATCTACCTGGTGTGGCAATGGCACCAAATGAATCCGGACATTCTGGTGGAGCGCTATGAGGAAGGTCGCGCAGCCATGGAGAAGCAGGGCGTCGCGAACGACGAAACGGTGCCCAGTCTGGATGAGGTAATTAGGGCGGACGAGGGCGTTTTGGCCGGCTACGCAACGGAAGACGACTTGCCGGCCGTTTTGGGTTCCAATGCCGCGTTGCTCCGTGTACTCGCGGCGGGGGTTACCAATGGTCCGGAGTGGATCACTGATGACGAACACGTCTTGGCCCATCGCGTTACCCGCCGCCCCCAGGCACTCCTGGATACGGCAAACGAACTTGATGAGAGCGAACGCCAGGCACGTGCGGGGACGCTCGATTAGCAGTGCCCATTCGTGGACCTCGGAAGCCACGCAATATGACGGACAAAGAACAGATCAAGGACTAGGTGAAGACTGGAGGCCCTTGCTGGTCGGCAGGGGTCCTCGTCCAAAGACGAACGAGGAGTAATATATGGCCGGCGCAGGCAACGAACAAGGCAGCGGTAGCGACACCCAGTCGGAGACTTCGGAAGCAAATGTCCCCGAGGTAGCGGCCGAGCATCCAGCAGTCGAAGCGGCACGCCCCGACGAGTTTTTTGTTCCCGCTGATACCGACGCCTTGGTCGGGGAGGAACACGAAGACGCTGAGTACGCTCTGGAGGAACCTCACCCTGAGTGGGATGACAGCTCTGAACGGTTGGACCAGTACGCGGTGACGGGATTGCCGGTCGACACGTCCCAGCCGATGGGGTTGGAATACCCGCTTCCCGACGGGCGCTTTGCCGACAGGGAGCTGTCCTGGATCGCCTTCAACGAGCGCGTGCTTGAGCAGTCCGAAGATGAGAGCCTTCCTTTGCTGGAACGCCTTTGGTTCTCCGCTATCTTCTCCTCAAACCTGGACGAGTTTTTCATGGTTCGCGTCGCTGGTCTTAAGCGTCGTATTGCCGCAGGTATTGCGAAGCCCGGAGCCTCTGGCCTGGCCCCACGCGAGGTCTTGGACGTCATTCACCACCGCACGCGTCAGTTGGTGACGCGCCAGGCGGAGAACTATTTGGAGGACTTCCGCCCCAAGCTCGATGACGCCGGCATTCACATGCTCAAGTGGGATGAGGTTAGCGAAGCCGATCGGGAGCGCCTGTCCTGGTACTTCCGTAATCGTGTGTACCCGGTTCTTACGCCGCTTGCTGTCGATCCGTCGCACCCCTTCCCCTACATCTCAGGCCTGCCTCTGAACATTGCAGTCCTGCTGCGTAATCCTGTTTCTGGTAAACGCCACTTTGCTCGCGTGAAGGTTCCAGAGACGTTGCCGCGCGTAATCAGCATCGATACTGCGGGGCGCGAGGGCCGACCAGAAACCTACGTCCGCCGACCCGACGGCGCGTCCTTCATTATGTTGGAGGACCTCATCATCGCTCACCTGGACCATCTGTTCTCCGGGGTTGAGATTGTCGAAGCAGACACATTCCGCGTCACTCGAAACGAGGACATGGAGGTAGAAGAGGACGACGCCGAAAACCTCCTTACCGCGATGGAGGAGGAACTCCTACGTCGTCGCTTCGGGCCGGTTGTCCGCCTGGAGGTGTCCGACACGATCAGCCAGTTTGTGTTGGATTTCCTCATGGCCCGACTGGAAATTACGCAGGAAGACGTTGTGAAGCTGCCGGCGCCGCTGGACTACACCTTCTTCAATGAACTCCATGACTTGGATCTGCCAAGTCTGAAGTATCCGCCATTCGTGCCCGTCACGGCGGCCGGCCTGTCAGACGTTGAGTCTGCTCACCCAGGCGATATCTTCGCCACCATGCGTTCGCACGACGTTCTGTTGCACCACCCGTATGACTCCTTCTCCACGTCCGTCCAACACTTCATTGGACAGGCGGCACGGGATCCCAAGGTGTTGGCGATCAAGCAGACGCTGTACCGTACCTCCGGCGACTCTCCGATTGTGTCGGCGCTGATTGATGCCGCCACGCGTGGCAAGCAAGTCTTGGCAATCGTTGAAGTGAAAGCACGCTTTGATGAGCAAGCGAATATTTCTTGGGCGAAGAAGCTGGAAAAAGCCGGCGTTCACGTGGTTTATGGCATGGTGGGTTTGAAGACGCACTGCAAGCTCTCCCTGGCCGTGCGCCAGGAAGGTGAGGCTCTGCGGCGTTACAGCCATGTGGGTACAGGCAACTACCACCCTGGAACAGCGCGCGGTTACGAGGACCTGGGTCTTCTCACCTCGGATCCGGAGGTCGGTCAGGACCTCACACGCGTTTTCAATCAGCTCTCTGGGTACGCACCCAAGTCGACGTTCAAACGTCTGGTGGTGGCCCCAGTTTCTATCCGGAACCACCTCATTGAGCAGATTGAGAAGCAAGCGGAGCGCAAACTAGCGGGTAAAGATGCCTGGATTGGCATCAAGGTCAACTCGATTGTGGATGAACGCGTCATTGATGCGCTCTACCGTGCCAGCCAGGCAGGCGTGCCGGTGGACCTGGTGGTCCGCGGCATCTGCGGAATAAAGGCAGGCATTAAGGGGCTTAGCGAGAACATTCGGGTGCGTTCCATTCTGGGCCGGTTCTTGGAGCACTCTCGCATCTTCGCCTTCGGCCCCAGCGGTGAGGAAGAGGTGTGGATCGGTTCTTCGGACCTCATGCACCGCAACCTTGACCGCCGCGTAGAAACCCTGGTGAAGATCGAGGGACGCAATCACGTCGACTACCTGGCGGGATTGGTGCGCACGGAAGTTTCCAGTGGAACTTCTTCCTGGCAGCTTCGCAAGAATGGGCGTTGGCGCCGACATACCGAGGACAAGTACGGTGCTCCACTGCGTGACATCCAGGTCGAACTAATGCAGGAGGCTTCTTCTCGAGTCGTTGGCCGCTAGCAAAGTCCGATTAGCAGGGAGCCCCTCGTCGAGGGGCAATGTATGGGGTGGTTGGGTGCCTTATCGATCGATAATTTTCCCACGGGGGATGGTCCGCGCAGCTGGAGCGGTTGTCTGGCGAATGAAGCGCGGCCGCCCCATACCCGCACCTGGGGAGCCAATCGCGCCGAAGGACCTGGAAGTGCTATTGGTGCATCGCCCGCGCTACCGCGACTGGAGCTGGCCCAAAGGCAAAGCGGAGCACAACGAACCGCTTGCGGTCACGGCTGTTCGAGAAGTCGAGGAAGAGACCGGCGCCGTCATCGCTTTGGGTGCGCCACTGACCACACAGCGCTATCGTTTGCGGTCAGGGCGACTCAAAGAGGTCTATTACTGGGTCGGTCACGATCTGGACCAGTGCACGCCGGGGCGTGCTACTCGTTTTCCAATTGGGCGTGCGTCGAAGAAGGAAATCGACATCGCTCGTTGGATGGGCACCAAGAAAGCCAGTGAGCTCATCACACGTCGCGGTGATCGTCGACTCTTGATGGAACTGGTGGGGCGAGCCTCACGCGGGGAACTACAGACAACAACAGTTGTTCTATTACGCCATGCCAAGGCGATGGAGCGAGAGAAGTGGGATGGCGAAGAAGGCGCACGGCCCCTGACCCGAATGGGCGTCGCTCAGACTATGGATGTCGTGCCGCTGCTTTCAGCCTTTGGCGTGGATCATGTGATTACGTCCCCGTGGGAACGATGCGAACAGACGGTCGCCCCCTACGTTGCCCTCGGCCGTCCTGAGTTCGAGAGGAAGAAATTTCTTAACGAAGACGGGGTAGCGAAGAAACCGAAGGCGTCTTCAGACTTGGTGCGCAAGGTCATTGCGGCTCCGCGTAGCTCAACGTGCATAAGCCTTCATCGGCCTGGCTACCAGGCCTTGGTGAAACCGCTGAAGGAGATCTCTCCACGCAGGATCGTGGCGGCAATGGATGTGCCCAAACCTGGCCTGCGCAAGGGCGAGATGCTTGTGGTTCATGTGGCGTTGTCTGGGCGCCCTCATGCGGTTGGAGCAGAGCGGCATCGCCCGCTGATCCAGCAGGCCGTGCGTTAGTTCGTTTGACCCTAGGCGGGGATCGCCCAGTGGAAAATGAAGTAGAAGACCGCAGCCACGGCCGCCGCCGCAGGCAGCGTGAGAACCCATGCGACCGCGATGTTGCCAACCACTGACCAGCGGACTGCGGAGACCCTCTTTGTTGCGCCTACGGCCAAGATAGAGGCGGTCATGGTCTGGGTCGTGGAGATGGGGGCGTGGAAGATGTATGCCGCGCTGTAGAGGACAGAGGCGGAGACCATCTCAGCAACAAAGCCACGTGCTGGGTCCAGGTCGATCATCTTTGAACCAAGCGTCTTCATGATTCGCCAGCCACCGGAATAGGTTCCCAGCGCAATCGCCAATGCCGCCGCCAGCTTGACCCACAGGGGGATGCTCATCTCCCCGGTTGCTTCATCAAAGATGTTGTGGGTTTCCCCGTAACCTCCGGCCAGGAGAGCCATAACAATGACACCCATGGTCTTCTGCGCGTCCTGGAGTCCGTGGCCCAGCGCAATTGCGGCTGCGCTGAAGCGTTGCATGAACCGGAACTTACCCATGGTTGAGTGATAAGAGCGGTTCTTCAGCCACGCCATAATCAACTTCATGATTATGTAGGCCAGTACGAAGCCAATGATTGGCGACGCAAACATGGGGATGATGACCTGGTTCAGAATGCCGCGCCACTCAACTTGTGTGAACGAGGCCAAGCCCGCGCCCACCAGGCCGCCGATCAGCGCGTGGGAGGAGGACGAGGGCAATCCGAACCACCACGTGAGATAATTCCAGACCACTGCGCCAACTAGAGCGGAGAGCACAATAATCAAGCCGGCGCGTTGTAGCGCTGTGTCATCAGCTAGAGCAAACCCATTGATGTCAATGATTCCGCCGCCAATTGTCTTAGCGACTTCGGTGCCCAAGAGAGCGCCGACAATGTTCATGATCGCGGCCATTATGAGCGCGGTGCGTGGCTTTAGAGCCTTGGTAGAGACAGAGGCGGCGATGGCGTTTGCCGCATCGTGGAACCCGTTTGTGTAATCAAATAGGAGCGCGATGAGGATTACGACGACAACCAGCACAAGGTTGAGGTCCACGGGTCAGGACTCCTTAACCGCGATAGTTTCTACTGCATGGGCGAGGTCTTCAAAGGCGTCAGCTGCTTCTTCAAGGAGCTCGATAACGTCTTTGAGTTTGATGATGCTTATCGCATCCAAGCCGGAATCAAACAGTTCGGCCAGCGTCTTGCGGTAGACCTTGTCAGCTTGGTTCTCCAGTACGTTGATTTCCAACCAGAAGGGTTGCAGATCCATTGGTTTCTTCATCTTGGGCATGGCGCGGGCGGTGAGCTCGGAGCAGTCTTGCAGGACGCTCACCTGTTTGCTGATGCGCTTCGCGAACTTCGGGGGAATATCCTCCAGGTTATAGAGCACTATGACGTCTCCGGCCTCGTCGATGAGATCGACACAGTCATCCAGCAGGCCCGCCAGTTCGCGCATGTCCTCGCGATCAAAAGGCGTCACAAAAGACTGGTTGAGCTTCTTGGCGAAAGTGTGGTTGATATCGTCCGCGTCATGTTCGACGTCGTGGAGACGGTTGCGTAGCTCGGGACGATCTTGGGGCGATGCTTGCACTAGCTCCTGAAGTAGCGTGGACGCGGACACCAAGGCTTGTCCTTGCTCCGCGAGTAGATCGAAGAATGAGGGTCCCCGAGACTGCTTTTTTCTGGCCACGATAATGCACCCCAATACGAAGTAGTTTTTTGTGGATCAGATCCAACTTAACCACAAATGCGCGGTTGCGCTCGCGCTAGTATCCGACGGGAGCGCTCCTAACATGAGTTTCCCAAATTTCCCGGCGACTATGGGTGGCGTAAGGGACTTTTCGACTAGATGAAGCTGCACTTATGCGCTGAAAAGGAGCGCTCGACCCGGGGGTAACTCCTACCGCGCGGCATAACACCGTGCGGAGCCAGGCGGCAGGGGTGGCTCGTGTCGGCAAACCGATTAAGCCTGTGCCGGAAGAGGGCCCCACAAGCATGCACAGGTGAGCGAAATTTGAGACAATATCCACGCTGAATGTTATGGACGAGGTTCCCCATGGACCTCTGTCGCCTGAGGAGGCAAGCACTAATGACCGTGACTGAGAAGGATGTCCGCGCTGCGGCTCCGGCGAACACCCCAGAAGATGTCATCACCTGGGTTAGTGAGGTCGCAGAGCTGACCAAGCCGGAAAAAGTTGAGTTCATGGACGGCTCGGATGCCGAGTGGACTCGACTGACCGACGAAATGGTGGAGAGCGGGATGTTCACCCGTCTGAACCCGGAACTTCGTCCAAATAGCTTCCTGGCCCGCTCCTTGCCCTCGGACGTTGCGCGCGTCGAGTCGCGTACGTTCATCTGCAGTGAGAAGCCAGAGGATGCCGGCCCAACCAACAACTGGGCAGATCCAAAGGAAATGAAGGCAACGCTCAAGGAGAAGTTTGACGGGGCAATGGTGGGACGCACCATGTACGTCATCCCCTTCTCCATGGGTCCTGTTGGCGGCCCCATCTCCCAGCTGGGTATCGAAATCACCGACTCGCCCTATGTTGTCGTCAACATGCGCATCATGACCCGCATGGGTGACGCCGCCATGGAGCAGATCGCTGCTGGCAAGCAGTGGGTGCCCGCGGTCCACTCGGTGGGTATGCCTCTGACAGAAGGCGTGGAGGACACCACCTGGCCTTGCAACGAGGAGAAGTACATCACCCAGTTCCCGGAGACCAATGAGATTTGGTCTTACGGTTCGGGCTACGGCGGCAACGCGCTGTTGGGTAAGAAGTCCTTCGCGCTGCGTATCGCCTCCACCATGGCGCGCGACAACGACTGGATGGCTGAGCACATGCTCATCCTGGGCCTGACTCGCGAATCGGATGGACGTAAGTTCTACGTGACCGCTGCGTTCCCGTCGGCTTGTGGCAAGACGAACCTCGCGATGCTCCAGCCCACCATCCCCGGCTACAAGGTGGAGACGGTTGGCGATGACATTGCTTGGATGCGTCCGGGCCCGGATGGCCGCCTGTACGCGATCAACCCGGAGGCCGGCTTCTTCGGTGTCGCACCCGGTACGTCCATGAAGACCAACCCGATGGCGATGGAGTCGATGCGTGCCAACACCATCTTCACTAACGTTGCACTGACTGATGACGGCGACGTGTGGTGGGAAGGCATGACCGAGGAGCCGCCGGCTCACTTGATTGACTGGCACGGCAAGGACTGGACCCCGGATTCTGACGAGCCCTCGTCTCACCCCAACAGCCGTTTCACGGCACCCGCATGGCAGTGCCCGATCATCTCTGATGAGTGGGAAGCTCCCCAGGGTGTTCCGATCGACGCGATCCTGTTCGGCGGTCGCCGAGCAACCAACGTTCCGCTGGTTGCTGAGGCCTACGACCAGGAGCACGGTGTCTACATCGGCGCGACGGTTGCCTCTGAGGTCACCGCAGCCGCAACGGACATTAAGGTCGGTGCACTGCGCCACGACCCCTTCGCCATGCTGCCCTTCTGTGGCTACAACATGGCCGACTACTGGGGCCACTGGGTGAAGATGGGCGAGCAGCTTGGCGACAAGTTCCCGCAGATCTACCAGGTCAACTGGTTCCGCAAGGACGATGACGGCAAGTTCCTGTGGCCAGGCTACGGCGACAACGCTCGCGTCCTGGACTGGATCGTTCGCCGCACCGCTGGCGAAGTCGACGCCATTGACGGCATCACCGGCCGCTACCCCAAGTTCGAAGACTTCAACATTGAGGGCCTGGAAGGCTTCACTGAAGAGGACTGGGACAAGCTCTACGACGTTGATCCCGAGGCCTGGGAGTTTGAGACCGATGATTCGGCCACTTACTTCGAGCAGTTTGGCGATCACCTGCCTCAGGCCGTGAAGAACCAGCTCGAGAAGCTCCACGAGCGTATCGAGGCTGCCAAGAAGGCAGAGGCTGAGGAGGCCTAACTCTCCTCACCCGTCGTTTCGACGGCACTGAGCACCGATGAGGGGTGTGCTGGCAGTAATGCTGGCGCACCCCTTTCGTGTCAGGGGTGGGGTGCCGGTCGCATGAGGTTTTCTGAGGGGCCTGTAGAGGTCTGCGGTCGCGGCATTGTTGCGGGCACTCGACGTAGCGCCTGTCGGGCAACGACCCTCAGACTGTGGCCTCCCCGCGCTTTCCAGGTTGCTTTCAGCCAGCGTGCTTAGAATGTGTAGGCCGCTTTGACCTAGGTAGGTGGCAGCTTTGAACGGTCCAGCCTGAATCGGGAGTAGCAAAGATGACAGAGCCCCTCAGTCACGACGCGCTACCTAGCGCCCAACCGGAGGGGCTTGACGCTCACGCGGAGGGTTTACCGGTTCCGCAGGACATACCGGCTCCACAAAAGAAGGCAGCCACCTCCTCGTATCTGACGGACCAAGAATTAGCGCGCGCTAACGAGTTGCTCACACGCGTCAACACCCTCTTTTCCGGTCGTGTCGTGGGCCAGGAGGAATTGCGCCGTTCAATGATTGCCGCTCTGCTTGCTCGGGGCCACGTTCTGATCGAATCGGTCCCAGGGCTCGCGAAAACTACGGCGGCGCAGACTCTGGCGGACTCCGTTTCTGGCAGTTTTCACCGCATTCAGTGCACGCCTGACCTGATGCCTAACGACATTGTGGGCACGCAGATATTCAATCCCTCGACAGGGACTTTCTCCACGCAGCTGGGGCCCGTTCACGCGAACTTTGTGCTGCTGGATGAAATCAACCGTTCTTCCGCAAAAACCCAGTCTGCAATGCTGGAAGCAATGCAAGAGGGCCAAACCACCATCGGCGGGGAGAACTTCAGGCTGCCGACGCCGTTCATGGTTATGGCGACGCAAAATCCCATTGAAGAAGAAGGAACCTACGTCCTTCCCGAAGCGCAAATGGACCGCTTCCTTATGAAAGTTGTGATCACCTATCCGGGGCGAGCAGAAGAGCTTGAGATCCTGGAGATGATCGACTCGGATGCTTTCGATCAACCTCTGGAAGGTGAGCCGATTTCACTGGAGGAGTTAGAGGAGCTGCAGGACTATTCCTCTCGGGTGTTCGTTCACAAGGCGATAAAGTCCTACATTGTCGACATCGTGAACACCACGCGTGGGAGCGGTCCCAATCCGATTCCGGGGCTAGATCAGCATCTTCGTCTGGGTGCTTCCCCCCGTGGCGGCATTGCTTTGATGAAGGTGGCGCAGGCAACCGCTCTAATGAACGGGCGCAACTACGTCATCCCAGATGACGTCAAGGCCATGCGGTATTCCGTTTTGCGTCATCGCCTGGTGCGGACATGGGATGCGGTTGCCGATGACGTCTCCGTGCAGGGAGTTATCGACGCCACATTCCAAGCGGTGCCAGTACCGTAACCGGGACGCAAATGATGAAGCAATCCAGCGTCCAGGTGCAGGAATACGCCAAATTCATCGACCTCCCCGTGCAACGAAAACTGCTTTCTTTGCTCGAGGGCCGTCACGGCGGATCGGGTGCCGGTTCTTCCCACGAGTTCCTGGACATGGCCGAATACAAGGTCGGAGATGACGTCAGCGATATTGATTGGAAGGCCAGTGCCCGTCTCAGTCAACCGGTCGTAAAGCGCTTTGAAGCCACAGCGGTCCTCAACGTGGTGCTAGCTGTGGACACAGGGTCAAATATGGCGGCGTTGGCATCAGGCAGAATCTCTGGCTCGGACACCTATCCTTACACTCCGCCCGTGGACCCAAGAACTGGGCTCTGGGTCGAAGATGCTGCCCCCGACTTTGAGGAGCCCGAGCCTAAAGAAGATGTCTCGGCCACGCTGGTCACCGCTTTAGCGTGGCTGACTGCGTATCGGGGTGACCTCCTAGGGTTGGTTGCAGGTGACTCCGAGGGGTTGGCGACGATGCCTGCTCGCTCTGGCCTCAGTCACGCACAGACCATGCAACGCGTAGCGACGCGTGCAACTCCCGCCGGCGCTGCAGGTGACTTTAATGCGGTACTTCGTAGAGTTGATGCAGTGCGTCGTCATCGCGCACTGGTGATCGCTATTTCGGATCTTGAGGGCGCTGAAAGCGTCGACGCCTACTACCTGAAGAGGCTCTGCTACCGCCACGACGTGTTCTTCTTCATTGTCGAGGATTTAGACCCAACGCGTTTCTCTCATCCCGAAGATCTGCCTTTGGTCGATGTCCAGTCTGGCCCTCTGCCGGATTTCGCCAGTGGAAATGGGGCCGGTGAAGCGATCGCCGCCCAGTGGCGGATGGCTCAGCGCCTGCAACGTCAGAGAGTAGAGGAAAAACTGCGCCGTCACGGGATTCGCTGGGCTTACGTGGGGAGCAGCCAGGGTGTCACCAGCGCACTCCTCACTGCATTTGGGGGTGAGCCGCGTGGAGCCGCCTCTTCGTGATCCTCTGCTGTATTCCAACTGGGTGTTGATCCTGGGAATCGCTTTACTGGTGGTTGCAGCGACTTGGGTTATTGGGTTGCTGGTTGCCTACCGCAGATCGAAAGTGCGGCCGGAGTTCGAAGTCCGTAGCCTTTCGCAGGCGCATCGGGCCCGGTACTCTCGACTGATCGACGAAGTTTCAACCAACTATGGCTCAGGCGTCCTTACCGGCCCGGAAGCGCATCTGGCGTTGGCGGCAATAATCCGTGCGGCGGCAACAGAACGTACGCGGATTAACCTCGAGTCCGCAACCGCGTCGGAGGCACGGGTTCTGGCCCCTGGGTGGCCTATTTTGGCTGATGCGTTGGCGTGGTGCGAAGACGGTTCTTTCCCTGCCGGGGCGGCCGCACAGAGGGTTGACCAAGGGCTCGGTTACGCTCAGGCGGTGGTTTTCCAATGAGGTACCCGTGGATCACGGCCGCGTTGCTCGTTGTTCTTGTCGTCACTGTGTTCGTCGCATACAGGCGTTCTTCGCGACTACGCAACAGCGACGTTGCTTGGCTGGCGAATACGGCATCTTTGCGTGAGCTCCCCGCTTACCTTGAGCAGAAACGACGCACTCGCTTTTCAGTCGCGCTTTTTGCACTATTCGCGGGGGCAAGTGCAATAGCGGTTTCTGTCGCGGCGGGAGCCCCGGTGAAGCGCCATGTGGAGCATCCTCGCCTTACCAGTCGAGACATCGTCTTGTGCCTGGATTCTTCGGGGTCCATGCTGCCCTACGGTGGGCAGATCCTCCGTCAGTTCGATGAACTGATTGAACATTTTCAGGGGGAGCGCCTGTCCCTGCAACTCTGGTCGGCGCAGACTGTCACGAAGTTCCCGCTGACTGATGATTACGAGCTGATCAACGAGGTGCTGGAAGAGGGCGCCAGTGTTATCGACAGCGGTTACCTAGGTCCCCAGGGTGACTACGTCCTGGTGACCCCCGAACTCGCCGACTATCTCGAAGGGATAGAGGCGCCCGAGGGGCAGCGCATTTCTTCTCTGGTTGGGGATGGTCTGGCAAGTTGTGTCTTGGGTTTTGACCAGCGTGACACGGAACGTTCTCGCACAATCTTGTTGGCCACCGACAACGAGGTCATGGGAGATCAGATCTACACCTTGACGCAGGCGGTCAAGTTCGCAACCGATCAGGGGATAGACATCATTGCCCTTTACCCAAGCGATGGAGGCCCTCTGACTGCCGAGGGCGAACAGCTACGCAACGTTGTGGAATCAAGCGGAGGCAGCTTTTACGTGGCTTCCGACCCCAGTGCCATCCCGGGGATTCTGGATCAGGTGGAAACAGGGTTGCTTGCGGATGTCGATGGCGGGGTTACGACAGTGGAAACTGACGTCCCTGAGGCATCCCTGGCATGGGTAGCGTGGAGCTTTTTGGGAGTCCTAGTGGTGGCGGCGGTGAGACGCCTATGAGGTTTCACCCCCTGGTAGAGCCCCTCACGATCGCACTGTTCGCCGTTGTGGTGCTCGCAGTGTGTGCGTGGGGACTTTGGCGGGCGCTCAAGGCAACCAGCGGGAGACGCATCCACGTGTTTGTGACCTGGGGACGCAGGATCCTGATTGGTGCTGTCTTAGCGTTTGCGATGGCCGGCCCCTCGGTTCCCGCGGAGGAAATTGAGGTTGCCTCTAACATCGAGATCATCTTTGCCGTAGATCGCACAGGTTCGATGGCGGCGGAGGACGGTCCAGACGGGACGACACGGCTGGATTCGGTGCGTTCGGACATTATCGAGATCTTAGGGGCCACCGCTGGGTCACGCTACGCGGTGCTTACTTGGGATGCAGATGCGCGCGTCGAATTACCGTTTACTACGGATGCTTCCGCCGTTCAGTCCTTTGCGGAGCTCCTGCACCAAGAGATCTCAGAATTTTCCTCCGGTTCCACCCATCACCGCCCGGTCGCGGAGCTGGTGGAGCTCCTGTCCAACGCCCAGGAGCAACGTCCAGAAAACATCCGCTACCTCCTGGTGTTTACCGACGGCGAAGTAACTCAGAGCATTGATGCTTCCGGTCAGTCCCCAGAGTGGGCGGAAGTCTCCCCTTACATCGATGGTGGCGCCGTCCTTGGTTACGGTACCGAAGAGGGTGCCCCCATGCGTACCTATCAGCCCGGCGGTGAAGGCGCAGGGGATTACATGGTTGACCCCGCATCCCCTCAAAACCCGAAGAATGAGGATGGCGACCCACTGGCTATCTCCCGCATCGACCTGGATGCGCTGGAAGAGTTGGCCAATGAGTTGGGCATTGAACTCCTAGTGAACCCGACTCCGGAGGCGTCTTCGGCTCTTGGGACAGCGATCATGGACAGTGCCCAATTCGTCGAAGACGCACGCGGCTTGCGACATACTTTCCGCTACATAGTCTGGCTTCCGGCACTGGTCGCCGGTTTGCTCCTGATATGGGAGTTGGGCGCCGATGCTTACGAATTTGGCCGCCTAAGGAGGACTGGTGCGTTCTAAATCCCGTCGCCAAGGCGCGGCCCCGGAAGAACCGAAGCTTCCCTTTGGTGCGATCACCTTTCCACAGGTGGATGCGTCTGAGCGTTCCAAAACCCCGATGCGGATACTTTTGTTTTCGCTGCCCCTGGTTATCATTACGGTTCTTCTGGGCCTGTGGTTAACTTCGTTGTTCCTGTGGACAATGTCTGCTCGTTCACAGGTAGACGAGGGCCATTTTGCTTCTGCACAGGTCCAATATGAGCGCCAAGACCGCTTGACCAATGTATTTCCTGAGCCGTGGTTGGCTCGCTATAACCTGGGCACCGCCATGGTCCTTGATGGCGACTTGGAGGGAGGGATTGAGTACTTGGAGCTCGCTTTGGAGGGAGTTCCAAAAGCCACGCGAAATGATGCCGGGACCATTCAACTCTTCTCCTACGAATGCATGGTCAGGATGAATCTAGGTGCGGGAATCGAGATGCTGGGGGACATAGAGTCCCGAGCCGACAAGACTGAAAAGGCGAACGAGTATTACACGCAGGCCCTGCAGCTAGTCACCGTGTGTGAGGTGCCGAATCCATCCGCGTCTGACGAGGGCGAAGGCGAGGGCGACGGCGGGTTTGGCGAGTCCCCAGAAGAACAAAACGAAGCCGCCGCTCAGCCATTTGAACAAGATGGAAATGAGGCTGGAGACCGGCTCCGCGAAAAGCTAAGTGGCGGTCAAGGCAGTGGCGACGACTCCCAAGACGGCGAGGGCGAGGGCGAAAACCAACAGGACTCCGATTCCGAAGGAGGTCAGGATGAGGACCAGAGTCCAGATCAGCCGGGGTCCGATCCATACGGAAATGAGACACCTGAAGAGCGTGAACGCAGGGAGCGTCTTGAAGAGCGCAACCGCGAGCAAGCAGAGCGTCAGCGTGAGCGTGAAGAGTACGGTCACCGCAACCCGGGGACGGGTGGTTGGTAACACTTCAGCAGTTATCCACCACTTCATCCACAGGTGTGTACGGAGAATCGGCGCAACACCCGAAAGCCCTGTGGATAACTTGCAGCACGCATATGGGAGATACCACTGTCAAGTTCGGCGTTGTGCACAGGAACGGATGTTCGGAACTACTCGGGGCAGCATTCGGTGCCAGCACCTGGAACAGGCCCGAACTTGAGAGGACGCTTCAGTGACAATAGAACTCAGCCCCATTCGCTAACGGGGCGCCAATCAGGAAGGCGACGCATGCACCCACGGGTACAAGACACATTTGATGAAGTGATTCGCAGGAATCCGAATGAACCGGAGTTCCACCAGGCAGTGCATGAGGTTTTGGAATCCATAAGCCTCGCTGTCGAGCGTGATCCTGAGATCGCAGATCATTCCCTGCTAGAACGCTTGGTTGAACCCGAACGGCAAATCTTGTTCCGAGTTCCCTGGGTAGATGACAACGGGATAGTTCAGGTCAACAGGGGATACCGCGTTGAGTTCAATTCCGCTCTTGGCCCGTACAAGGGGGGCTTGCGGTTTCATCCCTCGGTTAACCGAAACATCATTAAGTTCCTGGGGTTCGAACAGATTTTCAAGAACGCGCTAACAGGACAGGGGATAGGCGGCGGTAAAGGCGGATCCGATTTCGATCCCAAGGGCAAGTCTGACTGGGAAGTGATGAACTTCTGTCAGGCCTTCATGACCGAACTTTCCCGCCACATTGGCGACAAGACTGACGTTCCCGCAGGTGACATTGGTGTTGGAGCCCGTGAGATCGGTTTCCTCTTTGGCCAGTATCGACGTTTGACCAACCGCTGGGAAGCGGGCGTTCTGACCGGGAAGCGCCTGGATCAAGGCGGCTCGCGCGGGCGTACGGAGGCCACGGGCTACGGCGAAGTTATCTTCGCTGACGCGATGCTGGGAACCAAGGGGACGTCTCTTGAGGGGCGGACCGTCACCGTGTCGGGGGCCGGAAACGTTGCCATTTACGCGATTGAAAAAGTGATTGCTAAGGGAGGCATTCCCGTAACCTTCTCAGACTCTTCGGGCTGGGTGCATGATCCGGATGGCATCGACCTGGAGTTGCTGAAAGAGATCAAAGAAGTCAAGCGAGGGCGGGTTGCCGACTACGTGGCACAGCGCCCCACCGCGACGCTTCACACAACAGGCCGGCCCTGGCAGGTGCCGTGTGACGTGGCTTTGCCCTCGGCCACCCAAAATGAACTTGACGAAAAAGACGCACGGGACCTTGCCAAAGGGGGATGTCTGGTGGTTGCGGAGGGGGCGAATATGCCTTCCACGCCCCAGGCAATCGAGGTTTTCCGTGACGCCAACATCATGTTTGCTCCGGGGAAGGCCGCGAATGCTGGCGGGGTTGCCGTCTCTGCCCTGGAAATGGAGCAGAACGCGTCGCGGGCATCATGGTCATTCGACAAGGTCGAACGCAACCTGGAGCGGATCATGATTGACATCCACGACACCTGCCTGAACACGGCAGATGAGTACGGGCGCCCAGGCGACTACGTTGTTGGAGCCAACATCTCCTCTTTCTTGCAGGTAGCGAAAGCCATGCATGCGCAGGGAGTGTTCTAGGGCAGATGAAGATTGATGAGGGCAAGTCGGCGTGGGATTCCTGGCGTCGACTTGCCGATTCGTCTCCCTTGCAAAGGGCGCAAGCCTGGGAGCAACTCACGCGGCCTCAGCGCGCGGGCGCAGTCCGATACTCGCTGGCGCTACTCGCGAAGCGTGCCCCTGGGCGCGCGGTAGAAGTGCGGGTGGTGCCCTTCGGGGCGATTCAGGCGGTAGAAGGAGTGAACCACCGCCGGGGAACGCCGCCTGCGGTGGTTGAGATGGACGCGAAAACTTGGTTGGACCTTGCCGTGGGGGCGCGCCAGTGGGATGAGGCTGAAGGCTCAGGCGATGTCGACGCGTCAGGGGAGCGAGCAGACCTGGCCCCCTACTTCCCTCTCTAGGAGCCAGGGGGGTCGGCCCTCACAATGCTGTTACGCTTCAGATTTCTTAGTATCGCTTTCCTTCATTGCCTGGACAATGTTGGCAGGGAGGAAGCGATCAGCGCCGCGACGTGCCGCGAACTGTGTGGCCGCGACTAGTGCGCCAGACAGCGCAGCGAAGGCGATGATCTGCCCCAGCTTCGCGCCCTCCTCCTGGTTCGGCGGAGCCTCACCGGTGAACTTTTTCCATCCGGCTGTGGCCAGTTTTGTGGCGACAAGGCTGGCGAGGCCCATGACGGCTAAGCTGGCAATCTTTCCTGTCATATCCATGCTTCTTACCTTCCCTCTTATATTCATTGTGTCACCGAACGGGGTCCGGTAGCCCTGGCGTCAGCGCAGCAGCTCACGGCTGACCTCGCATTCGTCACCGATGCGCATATCGGCGATACTGCCCTCGTCCCGTAATTCGCGCAGGCGTGACTCAATGCGCTTTTGCACGGTCCACGGGTCAATGGTGTTCAAGTAAATGCGCGTACCGCCCTCAAAGCCAGCCATCGTCGAAATTCGCCACTTCAGTAGCATTCGCCAGCGCATGGGGACGTCGACCGAGGGGGGACGGTAATACCATTCCTCATTGGTTGGGATTTGCGCACCCGTAGCTTTGTGCGCGGCATGGAGCACGTCGGACACCCCGCGGAGTTGCTCGCGGCTGGCTTCCCAGGGGTTGTAGGGCGCACCTGTTGGCCACACGGCAACTGTGGGGTAGCGGTGGCCGAATCCGGCCAGGGCAATGGCATGATCGTTTTGTGCCAAGACAAGGCCTCGAGAAACGCCAACCCGAAGGATCTCGTCGTAGATACCCGGGTCCTCGCGTAAACGTTCTAGCTCAGATTCGGACTGAACAGAGAGCTGATCAATGGCCACTAGCTGTTTGTGGAGGTGATCAAAAGAAGCACCGGCCGGACGCAACCAGTTCTGGAAAGTGGCAACATATTTGACGGCGGGATCCAGATGGAAAAGGTCATTCATGGCCCTCACCGTCAACCGAATGTACTGGTAGTGCTCCTCAGGGGTGAGGTCTCCCGAAGACATCAGCTGGTCGGTGGTCTCGGCTCCCTTGACGTAGTGGCGCCGAGGGATGATCAGGTCGTGGCCGCCGGAGAAGAAGCCATTGGCGTGCTGGAGCTTTTCCGAATCGCTCATTCGGTCAAATTCTTCTTCAGTTACGCCCGAGGCCAGGAGCCTGGTCCGCACAACGCTCATTACATGGTCGTATCCCTCCCGGGAGGCTAGATACGCAGCCATTCGGCGATGCTGTGCTTCAGAGGGGAGGTGGCCGTGGTTCAGGTGCCAATAGTTGTAGGAAACGATTTCGAACAGGTTTGGCACTCGACGAAATTGGGCGACAGTGTCAAAGAGTTTGTCGGCAGGGCAGTTCAGAAGAGTCTTCCATTTTCCGTCCTGGCGGATACGACGCGCCTTCTCCGGGGGAGTTTCCAGGTAACGCTTATCGCAAAAGGCGCAGTAGCGTCCAGCGAGTTCTTTGTCGATTGGCTTCGCCTCGGGAAGGGCAGATGGGAGAGGGCGGTTGGCCCGCCCGGCCACCGTCCACACCTCCGTGCCGGAAAGCAAATTCGTTTGCTTTACTGTTCCGTCAGCCATCTTGACGATTGCTTCATTGCTGTATGGCGACGACTGAGTCATGGCTTCAGCTTACTCGTGAC
>ERZ1031159.73-NODE-73-length-21760-cov-6.309330_pt1 | contig 21760 bp, 21 predicted proteins | sample MGYA00516706_ERZ1031159 | MGnify/ENA primary metagenome ERZ1031159 (study PRJEB33719, sample SAMN04262508) | wastewater metagenome | biome: rural village; feature: composting latrine chamber; material: composting feces with ash | place: El Salvador | collected... | reverse complement strand
ATCACCCCGAACTAGAAGAACCGACTGTCGGTCTTGTGATGGACTACAACACCAGAAACCCGGAAGCACGATGGAAAATCGAGTTTCCGGAAGGAGATGTCTACATCTGCGACTACCTCACCTCTTATCAGTCGGACAATAGCGGCGACCTGGACGCGGAGTGCGTCGACAACGACCCTCGTTATGACGAATTCTACGAGGTCGGTTTCGTTGTCACAGAAGTGGTGGAAGAAGGTCCACGCCTACCTGGCCCACGCGAATACTTCGGCATCAACTACCGCGACTTCCCCACCCGCATAACCGACGCCGACACCGGCCACGTCATCTACCAAGGCGAGTAGGCAAGCAGGGTGCAAGACTGCGAGGCCAAGCGCCTGCACCAGCCGAGCGTCCCTACGCTAACTGCCCACCGCCCGAATAGGATCGAAGGCCGCAAACCCAAGTTCCGCGGCCACCTCTGCCATTCGCTTGTCGTGGGTGACGATCGTCGCGAACTGAGCACCGATCCTTTGTGCGCTAGCAAGGTGCATTGCGTCAAGGGTCTTGATGTGGGGCCTGATGTCGGCGGCTTCCCTCAACAAAGAATCATCGACACGCAGCAGCGTCAACGACTCTACAAACGCGCGTCCCAACTCTGTATCTACGGACTCGCGCCGCAGCACCCTTGCCACTTCGAGGCCCAAAAGCGCAGACGACACAACCTGATCATGCTCCTCAGTGACCCTGTCGAACCAGTCCATCGCACCTGGCGAGTGACCCAGCAAGATCCGTAGCGCAACGGAGGAGTCCAGGTACCAGATGCGCCTAGCGTGTGACTCAGCTGCCCGAGTCGGCGCGTAGCTCATCGAGTAGCTCATCTAGATCTCCCGAAAGAGGGATCCGCGGCGTGCCCTTCCACGCCCGGCGCGGCTCGGTAGGCGGCGAAGCCAGCCCCGCGGCGAGCAGGGACGTAACGGGATCAGACTGCTCCGTACTCTCCGGGAACAGGCGTAAGACAGGTTGTCCGTGCCTAGTGATCTGAACCGGCACGCGCGTCTCAACTACCTTCCGAGTTATCGCTGAAACCCGCTGGTTAAACTCGGTCATCGTTACCGTATCCACAGAGCGACTGTAGCATCTTTTGGCGTCTACATACTAGAAACCGATAGTGCGCCATTGCGGGAGCGGATTGGGTGGGGCGGGTGGACGTGACAAAGGCCCTGCTCCGGGATCGCCAGAGAAGGGCCTTTGTGGCTCCTGCGGTTGGATTCGAACCAACAACCGTCCGATTAACAGTCGGATGCTCTGCCATTGAGCTACGCAGGAATGCGCAAGCACGATCTTATGGCGCAAAGGGCCCTCGCGGCAAACGGATCAGCTGCTCTGAGAGCTAGTCCTCAACCTCAAACTCGGCCCCAAGGTCATCCGCCACTTGCTCAGCTTTCACCTGGTCATCAGCTGTGAGCGGCCCGTCGGCCAAGAGAGTTAGGAAGAGTGCTCCATCCACGCGGCGACGCACCGAAGCGGAAACGCGCGTTCCGGCAGGAGTGAAGAAAGAACGGGTCACCACGACGGTGTCGGTGACCCGGTTCGTCACCCTCTCCATGAACCGCCTGGGGTTCTCACTGACTGTGGCGACGCGCAGCCCGGGGCGCTCAGGTTGGATCCACACCAGGGTGAACACCCGGTCTTCTGGATCCCAGGCGGAGTACTGGATTTCGTGCCAGAGACCGGAGTCAACTACGCCTTGCTCGCCAACAACCGAGAGTCCGTGGAGCCCTGCAACGACGACGTTACCGTCTTCAAGCGATTCCCAGGGCGCCAAATGGTCCGCTTCCGGAAGGAACACCTTGAATGATTCAGGGAGCTTGGGTGCGTTCGCGGGCGCGTCCTTCTCTTTACCTTTTTCTTCGGTTCGCTTGATCTTTTGCCAAAACAAGTTGTCTCCGACCTGTCGAAAGCGCTCAGCTGAGCATCATGAAGAGCTTCTCAAGCTCTTCGGGGGAAAGGGAGGCTTCACCGGCCTCAGCGTTCGGGGCCAGGCATTCGCGCATGGCGCCCGAAATGATCGCATAGCCGGCCTTGTCTAGCGCCTTTGAGACTGCGGCGAGCTGGATGATGGTTTGCCTGCAATCCTCATCCGCATCCAACGAATTGATCAGCGCGTCCAGTTGTCCGCGAGCGCGGCGCAAGCGGTTCAGGATAGCCTTCTTGGCCTTAGCGGCCTCATCGCTTTCGTCTGCAGCCACTCACTCTCCTGATCTAGGACTTACGGCCCCCAAGCATACCTGGGAGCAAGATTTGCAAGCGTCCCTACCCCGCTGCGGGGTCCACGGTCGACCGCCGCTTCGTCTCCACGTCAATCAGCTCCCTGAAAATCGCTTCATGTTCGGGGGACCCAGGCTGTGTTCGGTTGAGGCGCGCCTGCAGATTTTCCGCTTTCCGACCCAGGTCACGGCGAACCAGGGCACGGACAACCCCTTGCGCATAGGTTCCAACATCTGATTTCGATTCGACGGGTAGGGGCGTCACCATGGCCGCGGTGACAGCTGACGCAGCACTCGGGTCCAGGTCTGCCAGGATGGCTTGACCCCACCGCCGAGTGGCCAGATCCAAAGAAGCGTCCCCAACCCCGACTTCTGCTTCCGCAAGTTCGAGGGCATCAAGGAAGCTCTGGAGTCCTCCTGCGGCACCGATTGCATCCAGAATCAGCCTGTGAGCGGGCACGGTGAAAGAGTCTGGTTCCAAGGATTCGAAGCCAGCTCCGAGGGTGCTGAGAGGCACCTGCAAGACAGCGGCGAGCGCGTATCGTTCCGTCCGGCCGGTGGCGTCTGACGGCAACTGGTCAGGTCTAGGTTGCGCAGGCTCCTGCCGGGGTTCCGGGCGTCGCTGGTAGCGAAGAGCTCTCTGAACAGATTCGATCTCCGAAGGCTCCATGCCCAGCCAACCGGCTACCTGGCGAGTGTACTCGCTGCGGAGTGCCCGGTCCTTAATGCCAGCCAGGATAGGGGCGGCGGCTCTTGCCCCCTGAACCCTGCCCTCTGCGTTGTCTAAATCCAAGGAGAAGACAACAGAGCGGAGCACAAACTGAAACAGGGGGACGCGGGAAGCGATCAAGTCGCGAAGTGCCTGATCTCCGCCTTTGACCCGCAGGTCGCAGGGGTCCATGCCATTTGGGTCGACAGCCACGAAGGTTTGGGCTGCGAAAGTCTGGTCCTCGACATAAGCACGGCGAGCAGCGGCCTTCCCGGCCTCATCCCCGTCGAAAGTGAAGATCACTTCTCCCCCGGGGGCCCGCCCATCCGCAAGCACCACTCCCGCAGCAGGGCTCGCCACGTCCCCAAGAAGGCGGCGAATGATCTGAGTGTGACCCGCACCGAAAGCAGTCCCGCAGGTTGCGACTGCGGTGGTTTCGCCAGCCGCGTGAGCTGCCATGACGTCCGTGTACCCCTCAACGACCACCACTTTCCGGCCGCGGGAAATATCCTTCTTCGCCAGGTCGATGCCGTACAGAACTTGGGACTTCTTATAGATCGGCGTCTCTGGAGTGTTCAGGTATTTGGGTTGGTTCGGGTCATCCCCTATCCTTCTTGCCCCGAACCCGATCGTCGCGCCCGTAAGGTCCCGGATGGGCCACATGATTCTTCCGCGGAAACGGTCGTAGGGGCCACGGTTCCCTTGGATCGCCAGGCCGGCGGTGATGACCTCCTCATCCGTGAAGCCCTTGGAGCGCAGGTGAGACCGGAGACCGTCCCAGGCATCAGGCGCTGCCCCCACCCCGAACTTGTCGACGTCCTCTTTCCCAAAGCTTCGCGAGCGCAGGAAATCGCGGGCGCCGATCGCTTCAGGCCGGTCCAGCGGTTCCCTGTAAAACTGCTGGGCGACTCGGTGAGCGTCTATCAGGCGGCCCCGGCGCCCCGGCGGGGCGCCGCGAACGGGACCTTTCCAGTCCTCATACCTGAGCTCAACCCCATACCGGTCGGCTAAGTACTGCACCGCCTCAACAAAAGAAAGGTGATTGAGCTTCTGAACGAAAGAGATGGTGTCTCCGCCTTCACCGCAGCCGAAGCAGTGCCAAAGGCCCGGGCCGGGGCGCACGTGGAAGGAGGGAGTGCGTTCGTCGTGGAAGGGGCACAATCCCTTCAGTGACCCGGTGCCAGCGCCCCGCAGACTGACGTGTTCCCCAACGATGTCTTCAATGCGAGCCCGGTTGCGGACCTCTTCAAGGTCCTGATTCTTGATAAACCCGGCCATGGGCTCAGTCTAAGACAGGGCTCCGACAGGGTTCAGAGCAAAGTGGAGAGCATCCCACAGTAGCGGGCGTGCCAGTTGCTAGCAGAAACGTCGGTCAGGCACGCAACTTGGTCTATCACCGCGCGTTTCCTTCCCGCGTCATTGGTGGCGCGCAGCCACTCGGCACGGAACGGCTCGTCAAGGGCCTGCGGGCCCGCTTCAAGCAAGGCCTCGACCAAGTCCAATATCAGGGTGCGCTGCTGGAAGTAGATCGGCTCAATCTCGCGGGGAGCCATCACGTAATGAACAGCAATCCCTTTCAAAAACAAGATCTCAGCTTCTGTTTCCCGGGGCAGAACCAGGTTGGCGCTGTAGCGTCCGAATGGGCCTTCCCCGAACTCCTCTTTCGTCGCTTCGGTCGCGCTCTGGCAAAACCTCCCGATCAGTGAGGAAGTGAGGTCCTTAAGGCGCGCCTGGTCTGCGTAGCTAGCGTCGTATCCGCGGGGCCAGTAAGAAAGGGATGCGAGGCGGACGGCAGCAGCACGCAACTCTTCCTCACTGACACTGTCCCCGTACCAGGCAAGCGTTGAAGCGATGACTTCGTCGATCTGTCCGGGGTCAATGAGCTGGGCAAGGTCGAACCTTCTGGTGGCAACCGCGTCCTCCAGGTCGTGAACCGAATAGGCGATGTCGTCCGAGAGATCCATGATCTGAGCCTCCAGACAGCGCCGTCCCTCTGGGACTCCCTCACGCATCCAGTCAAAGACAGGAGCATCGTCCGGGTAGCAACCAAACTTCCGCTGGGACTTCTGCGGGCCGGGCCCATTACCTTTCTGCCACGGGTACTTCGTGAGCGCATCCAGGGTCGCGCGGGTGAGGTTGAGTCCGCCGTGTTCCCCGTTCGGGCCGAGGACCTTTGTTTCTAGTCGCGTCACCAATCGGAAGGTCTGTGCGTTCCCCTCGAACCCACCAATGTCACGTGCGGCTTCGTCGAGCGCCTGTTCGCCGTTGTGACCGAAAGGCGGGTGGCCAAGATCATGCGCCAGGCAGGCGGCGTCAACAATGTCCGGTTCGGCTCCCAGCTCTTGGGCGAGACCCCTACCAATCTGCGCGACCTCCAGGGAGTGGGTGAGGCGGGTACGAACGAAGTCATCACTAGCGGGACCAAGAACCTGTGTTTTCGTTCCGAGCCGGCGCAGCCCAGCAGAATGCAAGATCCGCGCCCGGTCGCGCTCAAAATCTGTCCGGTGAGAAGCTTTGGGCTGCTCCGGATAGGCGCGCTCCGCGTCTTCGTCGCTGTACTGCCACCCCCGCGAGCCCAACCCTGCTTCGAGTGATGTTGTTGACACAAACAACAGGTTAGTATGAGCGAGGCAGTTGCGTTCAGGTTGCTTACAGAGCGGGGGGCTATCAGGTGCAGGCGCCGCTTGGGACAGTCACAACTCGTTTAGTGCACAGGCGCGAAGGAGCGCTTGCGCCCTGGTGGCGGGACGCGGTGATCTGCGACTTGCCCGGTTCCTACGACAACAAAGACCTGAAGCGCGTCCAGGAAATGCTCCCGGACATCGCAGACCTGGGTTTCGAGGCTGTGCTGATCCGCCCAGCAAACCCGCGAGTCGATGTTGGCCTCACCGTACTCCCCGACTTCATCGCTGACGCTCACAGGTTGGGCTTGAAGGTTATCGTTCGCGCTTTCTTGTCCGAGGACGAGTCGGAGCTCGACCCCGAAACAAGCCCTCCGCAGCTTCCGCTTGAACTTGACGCAGAGAGCCTTTCGGAGCGGGCGACCGCGATTCTTGCAGCCGGTGCAGATGGGGTCGACCTGGGTCCGGTAAATGATGAGACGGGGTCGCCAGACGCGGCAGCTAACAGCCGCGCATTCACGCAGGCCGTCCAGACGCAGCTAGCGGAAGTTGAGTTGGCTGGGGAGACCACGATACTCACTGCGGCAGTGCTCTCGGAACCTAGGGAATCCGCCGTGCGGCACCTACAAGAAGATTGGTTCCATCACCTGCGTGACGACTCCCTTGTGGCGTGCCCTTGGGACGCGACAGAAATACAGCGACGGGTTAGCCAAGCTTACTGGGATCGCGATCCCTTGGGACACACCGCTGCCTGGCGATACTCCCTACCAAAATGGACGTCCTCACCCCAAGCGCGATCTTCAGCCGACTACGGGTGGGCAAAGGCTGAGGACTCCGAGCGGCGCGAAAGCGCAATGATGCTCTACGCACTGTCATTGCCAGGCGCCGTCTACGTGCCGTTCTTGCACGTGGGTGGAGGGGTCAAAACGACTAAGGGGCGCGATCCAGGACTGAAGTTCTCTTTTATGAAGAACTCGAAGGCCCGCAAGCTTGCTGGGCTGGCCGACGCGGCGATCGGGATCAGAACCCGTACGGATATGGGGTCTTCCACGCTCGCTTTTATCGACGGGATGGAGTGGGCCGGGCCTGACGCTGCCGTTCAAATGGTCGGAAGCGTTATGGTCGTGTTGAACGTCGGGGAGACGGCGATCAGCGTGCCGCCGGAGCACAGGCCGATGCTTTCTTCGCGGAGCCTTTCGACCGCTGAAGACGGCTCCACAGTTGTGAAGCCAAGTTCTTGCACGTGGTTCCACATGGAGAACCTGGCGCCAACAGGCCCCACCGCCTACCGCTAGGGAGTCACTGAGGCGCGGAGCTCTCCAAGCGTCGGCTGGCCCGGGGCGCTACTTTCACCCACCGTTCCAAAGGCGAACGCAGACATCAAGGCAGGTGTTCCTAACCTGGTGTTCTCGCCATCCTCTCCCATCCCGATGACCACGGAAGGGACGTCCAGCTGCAAGGCGGCCCAGCTTTGCAACTTTGCAAGCTCTGCACCTTGCCGCGGGTCCTCAACCTTCCACGCGAGCTTGGCGACGGCCGCGCCGCTCACCGCCATCTCTTCAAGCATTGCTTTTGCAAACTCAGTGTCGGGAGGAGCCACGAAACTGTGAAAGGAGGCAACGACCGGCAGCTTGCTCCCCAGTTCCGCAATGAGTTCATCGGCGCCTGGGCGCACAAGCTCAACATCAACGGCGTCAGCCCACAGGGCACTGTCCTTCACCAGGTTGTGGTACTTGGCGATTCCTGGGCCGGCCGCATCAAGGCCGCCACCTTCAGCGCGGGTGCGGTAGGTGGCAAGGACAGGGACCTCCAGCTCTTCCTTAAGTTGCTGCGCCAGCTCCGCAGTCTGCCTGCGGTAGCTGGGCTGGGCGGGGTCGTCTTCTAGGAAGTCAAGCCTCCACTCAACCATGTCAGCACCAGCCTCTGCCGCAGCCCACCACTGATCTTCAACCTCATCAAGGGTTTTCCCAACCAAGGGCACCACTGCTGTGAGACTGTCCTGGTCACGGAAACGACCCGTTAGCTCATCCACCTGAAACTCCGTCCTCTGCTTGTGGCAGTCCGCCGCGCTCCTTCTCCGTCAATTCTTGTGAATCCAACCAGCCGTGAGGAAGGTGCGGTTTCCTGGGGTTGCCAGCCCGAACGCCCCGACCCGGAGCATCTGGAAGCATCGCTAAGTCCCCGTCCAACTCACCTAGGAGCTGTTCCAGCTGTTGTAGGTCGCGAACCTGGTGGAGCTGCCCTCGGACCTTACCCCCTACGGGGAAACCTTTCAGGTACCACCCAACATGCTTCCGCATTTCCCGAATGGCGCGCCCTTCGTCTCCCTGAGACGCTGCCTCCTGCCTCGCGTGTTCCAAAAGCAATTCCCGAACTTGCCCTAGGCTCGGCAGTCCCGGGTCCGGCAGCGACCAGAAAGCTGAAACCAGGTTTTGAAACAGCCAGGGGCGGCCCTGCGCTCCGCGACCAACGATTACCGCGTCACAGCCGGTTTGCTCCATCATGGAAAGCGCATCCCCGCCGGAAAACACGTCGCCGTTCCCGAAAACGGGGATCCCAGAGCGTTCCTTCACCCTGGTGATCCACTCCCAGCGCGCCTTCCCCGAGTAGAACTGTTCCTGGGTTCGCGCGTGAACACCGATGCCGGAAATGCCAGCCTGCTCAGCGATGCTCGCTGCGTCGAGCACCGTCACGTGATCGTCATCGATCCCGATCCGCATCTTGACGGTCACCGGCACCTCTGGGGATTTCGTTTCGACGGCGCTTACAACGCTGGTGACGATGTCCTGGAACAGGTCGCGTTTCCAGGGGATTGCAGCTCCCCCGCCCTTTCGGGTCACCTTCGGGACAGGGCAGCCAAAATTCAAGTCGATGTGGTCGGCAAGCCCCCTCTCCACCAACAAGCCCGCTGCAGCACCCAGAGTCGCGGGGTCCGTACCGTAAAGCTGGACCGACTTCACCCGCTCGCCCGAGTCGGGACCCACCATGTGCCACGCTTTTGGATCCCCTTCAAGCAAAGCCCTCGCCGTGACCATCTCGGCAACGTAGAGCCCGGCTGGAGCGTCCCGACCCGGGAGCGCGTCCTGAAGGAGCTCAGGAGCAGCGGTGCGAAGAGCCTTCTCCCCGCTTTCCCGGCAGAGTCGGCGGAATACGCCACCGGTCACCCCAGCCATCGGCGCCAGGATCACTGGTGTATGAACGCGGACTTGTCTAAGCTCCAGGGCCTGCTTGGGCTCAAGGGCCCCGTTGGAATCTGCTGCGGTCACATCACCTCGAGGCGGTCCAGCAGCCAGTCACGGACTTCTGGGATTGGGATCCGCACCTGCTCCATGGAGTCACGTTCGCGTATCGTGACCGCGCCGTCTTCGAGCGAGTCAAAGTCGTAGGTGATGCAGTAGGGCGTGCCGATCTCATCCTGGCGGCGGTACCTTCGGCCAACAGCCCCCGCCTCGTCGTACTCCACGTTCCAAAGCTCGCGGAGCTTTGCCGCCAGTTCCTTCGCAGGCTCCGCCAGTTCCGGCTTTTTCGAAAGCGGGAAGACCGCTGCCTTCACTGGAGCCAGGCGGGGGTCAAGCTTCAAAACGACGCGCTTTTCAACTCCGCCCTTGCTTGTCGGAGCCTCATCCTCGCTGTAAGCCTCAACCAAGAACGCCATGAGGGACCTGGTCAGGCCGGCAGAAGGTTCTACGACGTAAGGGGTCCAACGCTCCCCCGTCTCCTGGTCGAAGAAGTCAAGCTTCGCACCCGTCGCCTCCGCGTGAACGCCAAGGTCGTAATCGGTTCGGTTCGCGATCCCTTCCAACTCTCCCCACTTCGACCCCTGGAACCCGAAGGTGTACTCGATGTCGATGGTGCTCTTCGAGTAGTGCGAACGCTTCTCCACCGGATGCTCGTAAAGTCGCAGGTGATCACGGTCAATACCCAAGTCGGTGTACCAACCCAGGCGGTTGTCTATCCAGTACTGGTGCCATTCCTCGTCCGTACCCGGCTTCACGAAGAACTCAAGTTCCATCTGTTCAAACTCGCGCGTACGGAAAATGAAGTTTCCGGGAGTGATCTCGTTGCGGAAGGATTTCCCGATCTGCGCGATCCCGAACGGGGGCTTCTTGCGGGCCGAGGTCATCACGTTCAAGTAGTTCACGAAGATACCTTGAGCTGTTTCGGGGCGCAGGTAGTGCAGGCCAGTCTCATCATCAACTGCACCCAGGAATGTCTTCATTAGCCCAGAGAACGCTTTTGGTTCAGTCCACTCGTCGCGCGTCCCGCAGTTCGGGCACGCGATGAGGTCCATCGTGACCTCGGACTCTTCTACTCCATGTTTTTCCGCGTACTGCTCAATGAGTTGGTCTTCACGGAAACGGTTGTGGCACTTCAAACACTCGATCAACGGGTCGGTGAATGCAGTCAGGTGACCCGAGGTCTCCCAGACTTTCGTGGGCAGAATGACGGAAGAGTCGATCCCAACAACGTCGTCGCGCGTGCGGACCATGTGCTTCCACCACTGGCGCTTGATGTTCTCTTTCAGTTCAACGCCCAGCGGCCCGTAATCCCAGGCGCTGCGCGTCCCGCCGTAGATCTCTCCTGAGGGGTAAACGAAGCCACGGCGCTTCGCCAAGTTGATTACCGCATCCAGCTTACGAACATCTGAACTCACGCCAGCTCCTAAAACGCTTCCACCTTGAAGGATCGACTGGATTGCCGACCCGGGCGGTCAAGCCACCAGCTTAGCTACCTCGCGGGGGACCCCGCGTAGCGCGGCTGCGAAAGTGGCGCGGTCCTCTTGACGCTAACCTTTCCCGGAAGTGACCTTTCTTGACACTGGTTTGCAATAAGAACAGAATCGTCCAATGACAAACTCCGACCCAGTCGTCTCCTTTTCGGATCTTGAAGTCGGTTACGGCCGGAACGTCGTGCTCCACGACATCAGCACCAAGATCACTACCGGGGAATGCGTGGCAATCACCGGCAACAACGGTTCGGGAAAGTCAACCCTGATAAAAGCGATAATGGGGATTGAGGACTTCCAGCGCGGCTCAATCGATGTGCTCGGCTACGTTCGCCAAGCAGGCCGCCCGCCCAAGGGGACTCCCCCGTGGATGGAGGTCGGCTACGTCCCTCAACGACTCACGGCCGTGGGAGGGGTTGACTCCTCCGTCCTAGAGGTGGTGCGTTCCGGACTGCTCGGCTACCGCCGGCTCTGGCCGCCACGCGACTGGAGGCAAAGGGTTTTGGCCGCGCTGGACCAGGTGGGACTTGCGCACCGGCAGAAGGAACCGTTCGGGATTCTCTCAGGTGGGCAAGCTCAGCGCGCCCTGATTGCAAGAGCACTGGTGAGGGAGCCGCAACTGATGATCTTGGACGAGCCCCTCACGGGCTTGGACGCTCACAACCGTGAACGCCTAGCCGGCCTGCTCACCGAGCTGAAGGTGGCGGGGACCACTTCCATGATTGTCCTCCACGAGATGGGAGAACTGGCACCCCTCATCACTCGAGAGCTGCGTCTCTCCGCCGGTCACATCTCTCACGACGGTCCCTGCACCCACAGGCACCATCGCGAAGAAGACTCGGTTTGGATCGACATCGACTGTTCAGACGTGAAGCAAGGAGCGCACCTGTGATCGCCATCCTGACCTCGCCCCTCTTCCTCCGCTCACTGATCGCTGCACTTCTGGTGGGCTTCGCAGCCCCTGTCGTTGGCACCTACCTGGTTCACCGCCGACTGGCGATGCTTGGGGACGGCATCGGTCACGTCGCACTAACTGGTGTAGCGCTGGGGTGGGTCGTAGGCTCGCTCGCGAACCTGGTGCCAGTCGACCAGCTGGCAGTGCCAGGAGCCCTGGTAACTTCGATCGGTGCTGCGGTCGCGATCGAACTAGTTCGGCAATCTGGGCGCACCAGCGCGGACGTCGTGCTCGCTGTCCTGTTCTACGGAGGGATCGCCGCAGGCGTCGTCCTGATCGGCCTGGCAGGCGGGACCTCCACCCAACTGAACTCTTACCTGTTCGGCTCTCTTGCGACGGTGTCGTGGAGCGACCTCGCCATCATCGGCGCAATGGCAGTCGTCATCCTCATCTTTGGGGTCGGGCTACGGGCCGCGCTCTTCTCCGCAACCTCTGACGAAGATTTTGCGAAGGCCTCCGGACTCCCCGTCCAAAAGCTCTCCATGCTGATCGCGGTGCTTGCAGCAATCACAGTTGCTGTCTCAATGCGAGTGGTGGGGGCTCTGCTTGTCTCTGCTCTAATGATTGTCCCCGTCGCGACCACGGGACTCATCTCAAAGTCGTTCCGCATGACCATGGTTTCCGGGATGATCCTGGGAGGGGTCCTTTCCGTTATCGGCCTTTGGATCACGTTCTTCATCGACGTCTCCCCCGGCGCAACCATCGTTGTCCTTGCCGTCACCGTTTACGCGGCCGTGTTTACGTTCAAGGTGGTGGCGGACAAACTTCGCCCCAGAGCTAAAGTCACTCACTAATGGCAAGGATCCAAAGGATGACGCGCCAGCGGCAAGCGGTCCTGGACGCACTGGCCACCCTCCCCCATTTTCACTCCTCCCAACAGGTCCACCAGGCACTACAAAACGCGGGTGAGTCCGTGAGCCTTGCAACGGTGTACCGCAGCCTGCAGACACTCACCGAAATGGGACAGATCGACTGCGTGCGCTCAGCCAGCGGGGAGAACCTCTATCGCCTTTGCGAGACCCTCGGTCACCACCACCACGTTGTCTGTGAAAAGTGCTCTCGCGTAGAGGAGGTCGATCTTGGCAGCATTGAGCCTGCGCTGATCACTGCGGCCGCTGCGAAAGGGTTCCAGCTCAGCGCCCACGAACTGGAGCTATTCGGGGTGTGTGAGGACTGCCGAAGCTAGCCCGCGCCTCGCCTCTCTGTTTCGGCCGCGCATCAAGGTCAGCTATGGGCGCGCATCACAGCCCTGCTGCCGTGCAATGACGCCGCGACTGAAGCGCGACACGCGGCCGAAACAAGACGCGGCACGCGGCTAAAACAGGACACGATGCGCGGCCAAAACAAGACGCGATGCGCAGCCAAGACAGGACACGATGCGCGGGCTAGCTGACCTGGTCTTCCGCGCCACCAAACCTTCTGTCGCGGGTCCCGTAATCGGCTAGACACCGCCAGAGCTCACCACGCCCAAAGTCAGGCCAGGCCAGGTGCAGAAAGTCCAGTTCGGCGTAAGCCAGCTGCCAAAGCAGGAAGTTGCTTATGCGCGCCTCCCCCGACGTGCGGATAAGCAAATCAACGTCCGGCACATCAGGGGCGTAGAGCTTGCTTGCAAGCGCCCGCTCCCCAATCGAAGCCGCCTGCCGCTTCCCCGCTTGGACTTCCAGCGCCAGTTCGCGAGCCGCGTCCGCAATCTCTGCTCTCCCCCCGTAGTTCACGCAGAGCAGCAGTTGAGTCCCCCGGTTATCCTTCGTGATTTCCTCAGCGCGGCGCAGCTCCTTGATCACGGACTTCCAGAGCCTGGGTTCGCGTCCCACCCAACGCACCCGGACCCCCCACGAGTCCAGCCGGTCCGTGTGCTTCCTAATGACGTCGCGCGAGTAGCCCATCAGGAAGTTCACTTCCTTTGGAGAGCGCCGCCAATTCTCCGTCGAAAACGCGTACATCGACAGGTACTTCACGCCCGCCTCAGCAGCGCCGGCAACCGTGTCCATCAGCGCCAGCTCCCCGGCCTTGTGACCTTCGGTTCTGGGGAGCCCGCGAGCGTTCGCCCACCGCCCATTTCCGTCCATGATGACAGCGACGTGGCTGGGCACCTTCCCGACCAGGGCCGGGTCAAAGCGAACCGTTCCCGTCCCCGGTGCTGCAAGGGGATCGTACGAGGGCGGCCTAGCGATCTTTTCAGTTTTCAAGTGAGCCTCCAGCGGTTGCGAAGGGGAGGGAGCGGAGCCTTTGCTCCAGGTGCCATTGCGCCCATGCTCCCGACAGTTGGTGGGCCTCATCCCACAGGGCCTGGGGGGCAGCGAGCGCACTCTCCCAGTCCCCTGCGAGTAGCGCCGCCATGAGAGCGGCGGTCCCGGCTTGGAGGTGGGTGGCGCCGGCGGGGGCGCACCCGGTGCAGAAAACTCCCCCACCTTCAGGGCTGAAGAACTCAAGGCCAGCTTGTTCCGAGCAGGCAACACAGTGGGCTAGGGCGGGCTGCCACCCTTCGAGCGCCATGGAGCGCAGCAGGAAGGCCGCCCCGGTTAGGGCTGCGGGGCGGCGGCGCGTGGCGAGGGCATGCAGTGCGCCGTGCAGTAGGTCGAACTGGCCAGGGTCCGCGTCGTCGTGACCATCCGTGAGCTTCTGAATCGTCTCCACCATGAGTTTCGCGTTCGTGAATGCCGCGTAGTCTTCCCCCATTTTGTCGGCGTAGGCCATCAGCGTCTCCGCCTGCGTTACGACGTCCAGGTTCCGGCCGCGGTGAAGTTGCAGCTCAACAAGGTTGAAAGAGGACAGTCGCGCCCCGAACTTTGAGGTGGTTCGTCGCACCCCTTTTGCAACGGCGCGGATCTGCCCGGACTTTCTTCCAAGCAGGATGACGATGCGGTCGGCTTCACCCAGCTTGTAGCTGCGAAGCACAATCGCCTGGTCGCGGTAACTGCGGAGCACGGGCCAATCATCCCACGCCCAGCAGTGAGCGTTACTGGCGTAGCGCGCGGTTCAGCGCGGAGATGACTGCCTTGTAAGCGGAACGGGCGATCGAGGAATCGATGCCAACACCCCAAACCACCTGTCCCGCAACTTCCGCTTCAACGTAAGACGCTGCTTCAGCTTCGCGGCCGGCTCCCATGGCGTGCTCGGAGTAGTCGAGGATGTTCAGGTCAAAACCTTGTCCGCGCAGGGCGTTCACGAACGCGTCAACAGGGCCCGACCCGCGAGCCTCAATCACCTTGGGTTCACCCTTGTCGAAGATGGTTGCCTTCAACCAAGCGCCTGCTTCGTCGGCCTCAACGGAAGTCTTTCCGAGCACGAAACGACCCCAGGGTTCCAGGCCCTCGGCGGCGTCTGTTGGCAGGTATGCGTCCGCGAAAACCTTCCAGAGGGTGTCTGCGTCGACCTCACCACCGCGGGATTCAGCGTTCGCCTGCACCAGCTTCGCAAAGTCAATCTGGAGGCGGCGTGGAAGCTCAAGGTTGTGGGCCGACGACATCAAGAAAGCGACGCCGCCCTTGCCGGACTGAGAGTTGACCCTAACCACGGCCTCGTACGTCCGCCCAACGTCATGCGGGTCGATGGGAAGGTACGGGATCTCCCAGATGACCTCGGTGTCTTTCCCTGCCTCTTCCTGCTTTTGGGCGCGGACAGCGAACCCCTTGTTGATCGCGTCCTGGTGAGAACCAGAAAAAGAGGTGTAAACCAGGTCGCCCGCGTAAGGCGTACGGGGAGGAACCGGCATCCCCGTGCAGTACTCAACAGTGCGACGGACCTCGTCAATGTGGGACAGGTCCAGCTGAGGATCAACGCCCTGCGTGAACAGGTTCAGGGCAAGTGTCACCAGGTCGACGTTCCCGGTGCGCTCCCCCTGCCCGAACAGGCACCCCTCAACGCGGTCGGCGCCAGCCAGCATCGCGAGCTCGGCAGCTGCAACAGCACTCCCCCGGTCATTGTGAGGGTGCACCGAAACGGCAACATGCTCGCGGCGGGTCAGGTTGTCGGACATGTACTGGATCTGGTCCGCGTAAACGTTCGGGGTCGACCGCTCAATGGTGGCAGGCAGGTTCAAGATGAGTTCCCGCCCCTCTTCAGGGCCCCACGTGTCCATGACGGCTTCGCAAACCTCGAGCGCGAACTCGGGTTCGGTGTCGATGAAGATCTCCGGGGAGTACTCGAGCCCAACGACGGTTTCGTCGCCAAGCAGTTCCTCGGCATCACTCATGATCTGAGCAACCCCGGAAGTTGCAAGCTTCACCGTTGACACTTTGTCTGCCTTGAACACGACTTCACGGAAAAGGGGTGAGGTGGCGTTGTAAAGGTGGATGGTTGCGCGGGGGAACCCGACCAGGGACTCAACGGTCCGACGAATGATGTCAGGGCGGGACTGGGTGAGGACAGAGACGGTCACGTCGTCCGGCACAGCGCCTTCGTCAATCAGGCTGCGAACAAAATCGAAGTCGGTTTGGGAGGCCGCGGGGAACCCGATCTCAATCTCCTTGAAGCCAAGGCGGACCAGCAGGTCAAACATGAGTCGTTTGCGGGCCGGGTCCATGGGCTCAACCAGAGCCTGGTTACCGTCGCGCAGGTCGGTTGAAAGCCACCTGGGGGCGGACGTGATTTCCTTGTCCGGCCAGGTTCGCTGCGGGTAGGTGAAGGGGTTGGACTCGCTGAAGGGACGGTACTTGTGCACCGGCATGCCCGACGATTTCTGGCGGTTTTCTGGTCCTGAAGTTTTCACGACTAAAAGCTCTTTCTGACGATGGGTTGTGGCCGAATCGGAGAACTACTCACTCCGCGACAAGGCACCGATCCGGGTCAGGACTCGCCGCGGCGTCGAAGAAGTAGGAGCAGAGCTTTCACACTGCCAACCTATCTAGCTGGGAACAGCCACGCAAAACGGTTTCACGGTTGGACAGTGGTTTTCAGGTAAGCGCGGCGGTCCTTCCGCCACTTTGCCCTGGCTCTGGCGAAGTCCCCGACGGGGGTCGAGGTGAGCGCAACCAGCAGCAAAACAGCTATCGCAAGGTTGAGGACGCCCGTGTGAGTGTCGATTGTTTGGTCCCGTTCCATCCACTTCCAGAAGAGGTAGATGATTTCTAATCCGACGGTCAGGATCAGCAGCTGGCGGGCGCCGCGCCTCCCGTCCCAAATGCCGAAGCTTAGGACACCCAGCAGCACGAACTCTAACGCAGCAGTGCCGATGAGGATCGCCTGCGTGGCGGGCTCGTTCTGTGTGTCAAGCCCTGTGCCCGTGTGAACCAAGCGGAAAATGGTGACTACTTGCGCGACCATGAGCATCAGCAGCATGGCTAGTGCACCGTAAACACCCATTGGCCTGGGGATCTTCGCCAGCTGTTCTTTCGGGTTATCCGAGGTGACGTCGGGTTCCCCGGCGTTCGCGGAAATAGCGGCGAGGTCAGCCTCGGGCAAATATGAGGGAATGTGCTCAAGGTTGACAACGGGAAGGTCACCGTCGGTTTGGATCAGGTCACCGCCGCCATTCCGATCGTGGTATGCCGTAGAAAAGTCTTCGATGAGCTGCACCTGCAGGTCCGGGTCGACGGACTCGATCGAGGAAATAACGTAGTTCCTTTCCCCGTCGATGTCGGCGTCGATCTTGTGAGTCACCTGCAAAGTAAACAGCGACAGTCCCACTTTGCGGTCGTACGTCGCAGCTGCGACCCAGTCAACCCGCACTCCGCCAGGCAAGGGCCAGTCCGGTGGGCACTTCCAGAAACGAATGTGGTGACGCTTCCCAGGGCTGCCTGCAACTTCTTTCTGGTAGGCGAAGTCCTGCATGCGGTCAAAAACAGTGAGGGTTGAAACCGGGGCGGTCTGGTAGGACTTTCCCGCGAGCGTCGCCCCGATGATCTTCAGCGAGGTCCGCATGTTCACGGGTTCAGCCAGGGTCCACCCGGCCGCTTGCATCACCCTGTGGATGTTGTCCGCCGACCCGTCGAAAGCCAGATTGATGGGATCCCCTAGCAATCCGTAATCGGTGCGTGAACGCCCAATGAAGTAGTTCGGCACGTACATGGAGGTGAGGAGCTTGTGAACGCGGGGAAGAACCCAGTAGGCCAGGATGCCCCAGAGCGCCACCAGGTAGACAGCTAGCACCCATTTCGTGGAGCCCTCTAGCTTGAAAACAAGCCACAGCAGCCACAGGGCCGCGGCCCCAGCTAGAAGGAAAAACGCTCCGTCAATGAACGCGAAGACCGCGTTGTTGCGTCTGCGCCTGCTCTCAGCGCGCCGCAGTGCTTTCTCTGTTTTCGCCACACCCGCACCTTTCGCAGCGTTAGAAGCCGAGGCGCCGTAGGGCTTTCGGGTCGCTTTGCCAGTTCTTAAGTGAAGTGACGTGCAGGTGCAGGTAGACGCGCCGGTCAAGCAGGCGCTCAATCTCTGCTCTAGCCTGAGTGCCGACCTGTTTCAGCCTGGCCCCACCCTTCCCGATGATGATGGCCTTTTGGGATTCCCGTTCAACAAAGATGGTGACGTAAACGTCCAGGAGCCCTTTACCCTTTGCGCCCGCGCGTTCCACGATTTCATCGACACGAACAGCGACAGAGTGAGGAAGTTCGTCCCGTACCCCCTCAAGGGCAGCTTCACGCACGTACTCCCCGATCAGGGTCTCTTCTGATTCGTCAGTGGTCTCTGAGGTCGGGTACAGCTGAGGGCTCTTCGGTAGGAAAGAGATCATGACATCTTCAAGTGTTTCCAGGTTTCGGTCCGTCACGGCGCTAACCGGAACGATGGCGTCGAACTCGCCAAGAGCCTCAATGTCGCTCAAATGCTCGGCGAGTCTCCCGGGGTCAACCAGGTCCAGCTTCGTGGCAACAGCGATTTTCTTGGCCCGTGTGCCCTCTATCTGCGAGGCGATGTAGCGGTCCCCGGGACCAATCTTTTGGTCGGCCGGGAAGCAGACGGCAACCAGGTCGACGTCAGCGGCCGCTTCAACAACCATTTCGTTCAGGCGCTTGCCCAAGAGGGTTCGGGGACGGTGGTAGCCCGGCGTGTCCACCAAGACAATCTGTCCTGAGGGGCGAGTTACGATTCCGCGAATGTTGTGCCGGGTGGTTTCTGGTCTGTTGGAGGTGATAGCGACCTTTTGGCCCACCATTGCGTTCGTCAGGGTGGACTTCCCCACGTTGGGCCTGCCGATCACGGCAACGAAACCCGCGCGGTAGTCGGCTGGGCGCATCGGGAACTCAGTGTCTTCTTGAATGCCTGCTGCGGCCAGCATTTCGTCAAGGTTTGCTGTTTCGTCCCTGAGTTCACTCATCGTTTCCACCCTCTCCGAAGAAGCTTCTCCCCGGGTTTTCCGTCTCTGGCTCAGAAAGAACCTTCACTTTAATGGTCCGCACTTGTCGGCGCCGACCCACGTCCTGCCCTGCCGTTAGTTCTAGAGAGCCCACTTCCGCGCGGTCACCCGGTAGGGGGACGCGCCCCAGCAGTTTCCCAAGCAGGCCCCCGATGGAGTAGACGTCCTGCTCGTCGATCTTCACACCCAACAGGTCTTCAAGGTCAGCACTCGAGTAGGACGCTGGGACGTTCCAGGTGTTTCTCCCTACCTTTTCGGGGCTCTGGGCGGCGCGGTCGTGTTCGTCTGTTAGCTCTCCGACCAGCTCTTCAAGGATGTCTTCAGCAGTGACAATCCCAGCAATCCCGCCGTATTCGTCAACGACCAGAGCCAGGTGAGAGTTCGTTTCCTGCATTACCCGTAGTTCGTCGTCGGCGAGCTTCATCTCCGGGACGAAGGCTGCCGGGCGCATTACGTCGACGACTGAAACGTCGCTTTGCAAGTGAGGGTCGTAGAGCCGGCGCACCACGTCTTTCAGGTACAGCACGCCGAGCACGTCATCAGTGTTCTTCCCGATCACCGGGAGGCGGGAGAATCCCGACTGCAAGAACAGTTCCACGGCTTCGCTGGGGGTAGCGTCGCCCTTCACTACGACCATCATGGTGCGCGGCACCATGACTTCTCCCACCCGGGTCTGTCCCAGTTCGAACACGGACCGCAGGATTTCCCGGTCCTCCTTGTCCAGGGATGGAAGTTCGCCCTCCGAAACTTCGTCAACGAGTTCGTTTAGTTCCTGGATGACAGCAAGCCTTGGGGAGGTCTTCAGGGAGCTCGCAGAGACCACTGCACTCCCTGCCGTGGCGCCGCGGATGGCCCGCGCGCGCTGCAGCAGCTTGCGGGCAAGTGGAGCCCCCGCAAGACCCACCCAGACGTACCTCTCGCCTGTCATCAACCATGCGAGCGCCAGAAGAGCGCCAAGTTCTAGGAGCGCAACCACCGACACTGCAAGTAAGAGCGCGATCCACCAGACCCAACCGAGGCTAAGAAAAAAGATGAAAGCCGGGACGGTTGCTAGGACCGAACCCAAAGAGAGTGTGATCGCCCGGGGAACCAGAAGCTGCAGGGCTGTGAAGCGACGCAGTCGGACCGCCTCCGCTAGTGTTGTTGCCCCACGACGCCCTTCCTCTTCCAGGTCTTGCACGAAGGCAAGCGTCATCCTGGACAGGGAAACGTCGACCGCACTAATCCACATGCTCGCCAGGATCAGGGCGATGCCAACGGCGGCGGTTAGGGCTGCAACCAGGGGCGAAACCGTTAGTGACGCGGCCATCATCTACCTGCAAGGAAGGTGAGCAGCAGCTTTCGTTGCAGGGCGAACATCACCTGTTCTTCTTCACTTTCGGCGTGGTCGTAGCCCAGCAGGTGCAAGATTCCGTGCGTCGCTAGGAGCAGCATCTCTTCCTCTGAGGAATGCCCAGCTTGCTTCGCTTGCTCTTCAGCCACTGCCGGACAAATGACTACGTCTCCCAGCATCCCTTCCTCGCTGGGCGCCCCTGGCGAACCAGGTCGAAGCTCATCCATTGGGAAGCTCATGACGTCTGTTGGCCCTGGCAAGTCCATCCACTGCTGGTGCAACCGAGTCATCGCGACGGTGTCAACGAACAGGATGCACAGTTCGGCGTGAGGGCTGACATGCATCTGGTGTAGGACGTATTCTGCAAGCTCCACGAACTCAGTGGCGTCTATTTTGCTTTCGGTTTCGTTAATCACTTCAACGCTCACACCTACCGCCGCCTTTCGCTTTTCGGGTGGCGTAGCTCCCAGTCACTGTAGGCATCCACGATGTCGGCGACAAGGCGGGTGCGGACAACGTCGGCGCTAGTGAGGTACTGGAAGTGAACACCGTCTATTCCGTCCAGGATTTTCGCCGCCTGGACAAGACCGGAAGTCTGCGCGCCTCCCAGGTCGATCTGGGTGACATCGCCGGTCACAGCCATGCGGGACCCCTCACCGAGCCTTGTCAGCAGCATCTTCATTTGCGCCGTCGTGGTGTTTTGGGCTTCGTCAACTATCACGAAGGAGTCGTTGAGTGTCCGCCCGCGCATGTAGGCAAGGGGCGCCACTTCAACTGCGCCGGACTCCATCAGTCCCGGCAACGTTCCGTCCTCAAGAAGGTCTTGAAGCGCGTCGTAAAGGGGACGCAAGTAGGGGTCGATCTTGTCGCTGAGTGATCCGGGCAGAAAACCTAGGTTTTCCCCTGCCTCAACGGCGGGGCGCGTCAAGATAAGGCGCCGCACTTTCCCGTCCAGCAAGTCTGAGATGGCTTGAGCCATAGCCAAGTATGTCTTGCCTGTCCCCGCCGGCCCGATCCCGAACGTGATCTGGGCGCGGGCAAGGCTATTCATGTATTCCTGCTGGCCGGGCGTCTTGGCCCGCACACCCCGACCCCGACCAGTCACTACCGCGCCCACGTGGGAGTTGATTCCGGGGAGCGCTGCCTGCATCGGTGTGTTCGCAAGGAGTCCCACAGCGTGCTTCACGCCCTCAGCGTCCAGAGGGGATCCGGACTGAGCTAGGCGAACCAGCTCATTGAGGACGGAACGGGCGGTGTTGACTTGGGTCTCATCCCCAGCAATCGACAGCGTCCTGCCGTGGACAAGGATTGAAATACTCGGGAATCCTTTTTCAAGTACCCGCACGGTTTTGTCGGCTGGACCCAGAATGGTCACCAGGTCTACGCCTTCTGGGACAACAAGAGACCGGGTCACCACCTGGCGTTTACCCCGGCCGTAGTCTTCACTCAAGGCCACGTTTTCCACTGCCCCAAGCTTACGCACCGGGAACGTTTCCGTTCACCAGCGACCTGCCAGGAGGTTCAGGGCCACCAGAGCTGCTGGGCCGGCACTAGAGCTTCGCAAGACCTCCGGCCCCAAAAGGACCGGGGTCGCGCCCGCACTCTGCAAGGCAGCGAGTTCAGCGCCACTGATTCCTCCCTCTGGGCCAACCACCACGGTAATCCCCGCTAAGTCGCCTTTCCCCAGGGCTGCGCTGGCTGCGTCCTTGAGTGAGAAGGAAGCTTCTTCGTGGCAGACCAAGACGGTTTCTCCACCGGCTTTCAACTGCCGCACTTTCGCCGCCAGCTCTGAGGAACTGGCAGGAGCTAGCAGTTCGGGGATGCGGGCTCGCCTGGACTGTTCCGTCGCGGCCGCAATCACGCTTTGCCACTTCGAAAG
>ERZ1031159.72-NODE-72-length-21855-cov-7.342982_pt1 | contig 21855 bp, 19 predicted proteins | sample MGYA00516706_ERZ1031159 | MGnify/ENA primary metagenome ERZ1031159 (study PRJEB33719, sample SAMN04262508) | wastewater metagenome | biome: rural village; feature: composting latrine chamber; material: composting feces with ash | place: El Salvador | collected... | reverse complement strand
TTTGACGCTGCGCGGCAGGACTGCGTAAGTGACCTTCTGGGGCTGTTCCGGCTCACCCGCACCTTCTTCAGCGTCTTCTGTAGCGTCTTCTTCAGCAAGCCCTCCAGAGCTGCCCTTTACTCCCTTTTTTGTGTCGCCTGCAGCAGAAGCCCCACCGGAGCCCCGAGCGCGCTTCTTTCGTTTCTTCCGCTGCCTCGCGGTGCGGTCAAACAGGTCGTCATCGCCTTCGAAACCTTCGTAGAAGTCCTGGTCTTCGTCGAAGTCGCCTTCGTTCCCCGCGCCGCCTTCAGCTTGATCCGCTGAGGGGTCAGTCATCTACTAGCCCGCTGCTTGGTTGGTTTCAGCAGCGTCAACGTCGCTAACGAACTTTTGGTAGCGCGCCGACTCTGACGCGTTGCGCATCGAGATTTCGGAAGGCGCCAGTTCTTCCATGGGCACGCCCTTCAGTGCCAACTGTCCCTTGCGGGCCGCATCGAGTGCTTGGCTTAGCACGCGCTGGCTGTAGTCGGGGGCGTGGAAACCGTAGGAGTTCTCCGAGTAGACGTAGTCCGTGTAGAAGCTGGCCTTGTTCTGGAAGTAGCGGGCGTTCATCAGTGCTTCGTCACTGGCGCTCCCGTCCTTGATCGCGCCTTCAATGTCATTGATCAAAGAGACGGTTGCATCAAGCGCCCGGTCACGGGACTCGATGAAGTTGTCCTGAATGGTCTTCACCCGGTTTTCAAGGGTGTCTCCGCGAGTGTCGTGGCAGGTGCCGCAAGCGGTGTTGAAGTCCGCAACAGGGGAGGTGATCTTGTGCGTGCTGAGCTTGACGGAGCCGTTACGTTGGTAAGGCATGTGGCAGTCAGCGCAACTCACGCCGTTCGCCGCGTGAACACCTTGAGACCAAACGTCAAACTCCGGGTGCTGAGCCTTCAGGACCGCAGCCTCAGAGTCCGCGTGGATCCAGTCCACGTGACCGTTGTCCATGTAGGTCTGCCAAATCCCATCAAGGTCTAGGCCGTTCTTCCAGGGGAACGTCAGGACCTTGTCTTCACCAGCGAAGTAGTACTCAACGTGGCACTGGGCGCAAACGTAGGAGCGCATTTCGTTGCGGGTCGCGTCACGGTTGACGTCGTAGTCCTCAATCCCGTCTTCGTACGCCTTCACTTGGGCAATGCCCTTCATGAACGCAGGACGGGTGATTCTTAGCGCCATGGTCTCCGGGTCGTGGCAGTCGATGCACGCAACGGGATGCTCCGCCAGAGGCAGGACTTCTTCAAGAGACATGGTGCCGAGCTTCAGGAAGCCCTCTTCCTGGTTGCCATCCCCAATCTCGCTGTACACCGCCGGCATGGAGGCGTGACAGTTCACGCAGGTCCCCGGCTGGTTGTACTCAACGGCACGAAGCGAATACGTCTGGTCCAAAGTCATGTAAGCGTGACCGCGAGCGTGACGATACTCCGTCGCAAACGGATACCCAGACCAGAGAACCTTCAAGCGTGGGTCTTCAACGGTCTTGTCGCCGGTGACCTCATCGCGTGGGTCGTTTTCGCGATCCAGCTCAACCAACTCTTGGGAGTGGTTGGTTGGGGTGAACTCTGCCGTGTCCAGCCAACCTTCGTACTGACTGGGGAAGTTCTCCCCCCACACCGCCGGGTCGTACGTCGTCTCGTCAAGCGTGGTCACCGTGGTTACCGGCGCCGCGCTTTCCTGCTGGTGCTTGAATACGCTCATCAAGAGGGCGGTCACGGTGAAGGTCACCGCGATCGCTGCAAGCATGATCAGCACAATCCACAGGGGGCGGATCTGCACGGTCTTCGTTGCCGCGGGCTTCGAATCGTTGTCAGTCACTGTTTGCTCCTAATCGTGTCCGACGTTTGAGTGGCAGCGGGTGCAGTCGAGGATCTCTCCAGGCTCTGCACTGCCAGGGTGGCGAATGTCGTTGGTGAGGTCGGCGTGGCAGTAGAGGCACGCCTGGTTCGTGATGTCCTGGGTGACCTGCCGGGCCTCAATGTTTTCCGGGTAGTTTCCGGTTGTGAACTTGAGTGCGTGCTGGAAACCGTTTTCGGCTTTCACGTAGTACTTGTGGACGATGTTGTCGTGGGGCGTGTGGCAGTCACCGCAGGTCGCGAAGGGCTGGTGGGGGCCAGCAAGCCAGGAGTCGTAGTAGGGGTCCATAACGTGGCAGTTAGCGCAGGATGCGGGGTCGTTAGAGAGGTAGCTGAACCCTTTTGCGTAAGCGAACGTGTACCCGGCAAGACCAATCGCGACGCCGACGAACAGTGATGCGACGACAAGCAGGATGGAGCGCACGCTCCACGTGCGCTTGACCTTCTCTGCCGCTGCCACTTGCGCCCCACTCAAACTATGTCAACCAACCGTGTTACAGAAACCTTGTTAAGAGGTTGGCAGTGCCGCCATGGCACACCCACCACGTTCCCCAGGCTACCGGGCAGGCCCGTCCCTTCGAGAGTTCTCCGAGGCCAGCGACGCGAACGATGTCGTCCCGTGACCAGGCGAAACTGAGACTTGGGAGGAAGGGCCTAGGTTTCAGTGCCGCGGGGCGTGCCTACCAGCCGCGAGCCGTAGCTGCCGACGCCGCCAAAGGGTCCCCGCCACAACCGCAATAAACAGGGTCGTCCCAGCGGCCACCAACCACTTTCCGTGGCCCCCTGCGAACGGCAGTCTCTGAGCCTGCGTGCCCGTAACGACGATCGTGAACTTTCCCTGCTTGTCGTCTTGCAAGGAGACTTGCGGCGTTGCCTGGGCAGGAAGACTCACTGAGCCGTCGGCGGCGATGAGAACCCGAATCCTCTGCGCTAGGAGTGTGTATCCCTTCGGGGCTTTGGTCATCTCGAGCCAGTACGTGCCAGCGGCGAGCCCCGAGATTACCCCCTCTCCCGTCTCGCCGGTCGACGAAAACCCAGGACTCACGGGAGTCGGTGAGGGGTGCCCGTTCTCCAGCCCGTACAGCGCAAAGTCCGCCCCGCCCAGGGCTTTCCCGTCACTAGCAAACGTCTGCACATGAAGCTTGCGTAGCGGGACCGCGCAGTCCGTGAGAGTGTTCGAAAGAGCCCAGTTGCTGTCGGTTCCTGAATCCAGCTTCAGGGAAGACCAAGTGTTGCCCGTTCCGTCCGGGTTCGGAAGATAACGCAGCGCAGTCGAACCCGCGTCCATCCAGTCCGCCCAGTACAGGCGCCCGTCCGGGCCCAGGCGAACCGCCCCGCCCGTAGAGGACTCAGTCGTCACACCAGTCCGACCTGACAGCGTGGGTTTTGCTGACGTCCCCGTGCTGCAAACCTCAACAGCGTAGTTGTTCCCGGAAGTCCCTACCGAAGAGAAGTACAGTCGACTGCTGTTCGGAGAGAAGTCCAGGCTGTACCCAAGTCGGTCACTCGCGCCCCAGTTCTCGTAGCTGTAGCGCCCAACCTCACCCGAGGTAGCGTTGAATGAGAGCAAGCGGACCTGGGTGCGGTTGGCGTTGATCGAGGCGTTGCTCTTGGATGACAGCGTGGCCAGGAGTGAGAGGTCCGGGCTGAACCTGATGTCTTCATAGCCGACCACTCCCGAACCCAAACCAGAAGACGATGAGGTGCCGGTCTTACCTTGGACCGTCTTTTCCAGGGTTGTGCCTTTCAGCAGGTAAGCCATGACGTTAACCGTGCCCCGTTCAGGGTTGACGACCCAGTACCCGGTGCCGCTCGAATTCGGTACAGACGTAACCGCAGGACCGGCCGCTACGCCTCCCAAGTTGGTGCTTTCCGCACCCAAAAGCCCACCCTTACCTTCGTTCAACGCCATGTCGATGACCCGATAGGTTAGTTGTCCCGGTTGCGTGGCCGTGGCGCTGCTTGTGACCACCACGTACTTTCCGCTGCCCTGCGAAAGTGGGAAGACGGTGACGGGTGAGGCGCCCACACCCTTGGGAATTCTGATCTCGTCGCCGGCGTTCGTACCTTCGCCCCCATGCTTCATGAGTTCGCCTGATTTAGTGATGAGCCGGCCCTGACCAGGATCAACAACGAACTGTAGGTTACCCCACATGTCGGAAACGGTAAACGTCCCGACGTTCCCAGAGTTGACGTTGTTCCCAGAGTTGACGTTGTTCAGGGAGCCCACGGTTGGGAGCTCTGTGCCGGTGGTTCCGAAGTCCAGTTTCACCTTATCGCCGAACGCCCACCACCTGCTGCTTGCCCGATGCTGTGCCGCAGAGCAGCTGAGCTTCGGAACACTGGAAATCGTCACGCTCAGTGTTCCCTCAGCCACCCCAGCGACGTTGCCCACCACGTGTTTCGAGGTCGCCCGGTACTTGATCGACTTGACGCTTCCTTGATAATTCGCAGCAGGGGTAAAGATGACCTGGTTGGCGGAGTTCAACGTCCAGGTCCCCTCGTTTTTGACGGTGACCGTGTTTCCTGACGCCTTTCCGTCTGGATCCAGTAGTTCCAAGGAGACCTTGGAAGGGTCGTCCGGCGTGACCAGCCCGTCCGTGACCCCGTCATATAGGACCTGGAAAGTTGCGACCCCCCCTGGGGCAATGCGCTCTGACGCGTCCTTCGCACTCGGGTTAACGGCTATCTCCACGGAGGAGATAGGTGACTCCACGACTGTTCCGCCCTCTCCCTCCTCGGTCGTGGTCCCCTCTGCCGTGGCTTCGTTTAGAAAATAGAGATTCCCCCGGTCATCGTCACTAACCTGGTACTCCCCGGTGCACTCCGTCGATTCGCCTGCCTCCAAGATGGTGTCATCGCAGGTGACCTCAGTAATGCTCAGATCCTTGACTCTGACGTTATAGAGTTTCTGATCGCCGTTGTTGTCAACCGTGAACTTGTAAAGCACCCACTCCCCCACGTCATAGCTGCGCTGCGTTCCACCCGATGAATCGACGGTTTTCGTGAGGTCCAGGCTCGGAGTGGTCATGACTGTCCCAACGCGCACGTCGGACAGCAAGTGGGCATCTTTGCTGCCGCCGGTCGACCCCAGAAAGCCGAACCGAATGGTGTCGGGGATAGGCGCGGTCATCACGCGGTCAAGCACTGTCACGTAACCCTTGCCGAAATCCATTTGCACAGTGACGCGGGGTCCTGTTGCCCCGCTTGCCTGAGGGTAGACGACCAGCCGAGTGCGACGTTGAGAGTGCGACAAAGCCGTTTGTAGGGCTCCGTTATCGGTGCCCAAGCGCTGGTAACGCAACGTGTAAGAGGGCTCTCCGTACGCGGTCGCTAGGTTTGCGAGCGACTGCGTCGGCCCTACCGCGCAGTACCCGCCTTCGCCTGTGCCCGGTCCGCGCAAGGTCACGGAGTTCGGGATTTTGTTGTTTGTTCTGCCAGGGCAGTTCTGGGCAACGTCGTCTGAGGTTGACGCAAAGTTCCCGTAAACGTCGAAGCCGACCCCGAGGTATCCGTGAGGAAGCCCGTCTGCGCTCGCGTTGCTGGCGTAGCCGAGAGACCCGCCACCAGGCCCAACCGTCGTTAGCGAGTAGCCGCCATCGGCCAGAAAAAACCCAATGCCGTCCGCGCCGGAGGAGTCAGCTCCAAACTGGTATTGGGTGAACTCCGCAACCAGCCCGTGCTTGGATGGGATCTTGCGGTTGTATACCACTGCACCGACTTGGTTATTGGTGTCCGAAGTGAGCTGCAGGTACCCCGCGGGCAACCCAGTGTCTCCCGGGGAGAAACCTGTCGAGGGGGAACCTGTCGTGTTCCCGTCGCAGCTCCACGCACCGGTGGCATTGGTGAGGCAAGCGGAATTCAGCGCGCTCCAGCCCGCGTCGCTCACGGAGTCTCCAGCAAAGCTCTCTTCTACCGCCCAGTCAGCACACCCCAGCTGGATGGGGAGGCTTGCGGACGCGGCTTGGAACGACGCATGATCACCGGTCCAAGTTGCCCGGTTAGCGAAGGTCTGGACCTGGTAATAGCCCTCTGCGGTGCAGTCTTTGAGGGTCGTCGTAAGCGCGATGTCGAAACTGAGCTTCTGCCCAGCCGCGAGCGTGACCTCCGACCCAAAGACGGTTTGGGGCGGGGATGTGCCGTCAGAGAACATCGTGGCCGGAGTTCCGAAGTCAGGGCAGGAGCCCCCTGTCGCTGCGCATTCCCAGCTGGCATCCGTCTCGTTCCCCTCGCCCCCCAGCTGGTAGGTGTAGTAGACAGGCACGGTCACAGGTTGGTCACTCGTGTTCTCCCATGTCGCAGTGAAGTTCATCGTGTCTCCCGACAGGACGTTCCCAGGAGTTCCCGTCGTCGGGTCCAGCGGCGAGGTCAGCTTGTTTGTTGTCTTCACGACGCAGTCGGAGGAGTCAGTTCTCTCGATCTGTCCTTGGTTGCGTACTGAGGCCTGCACGTCAGCTGGGACATCAAACCCCGTGGTGCTAGCCCGCGCCCACCCGCTCGCCGGAACGAGCTGCTCACCTGTGCAGGCGTCATTCTGGTCCAGAACCGTCGTCAGGGTGATCGTGAAGGTGGTCGTGCCGCTAGTGATGATGTCAATGTCGCCCCAGAAGGTGTTGTAAACCTGGCCAGCCTTGCCGCGGATTACCTGCGGGCCTTCTGGCATTCCGAGTGTAGAAGGGCACGTGCTGGGCGATCCGCCCTTGGAGCACGTCACCGTGTACGTCGTAGTGTGGTCCGCCTCCACCATGAACTGGTGCCACACGCGAACGCCCGTCGCCCTACCCGCACCGGGCTTATAGGTGAGGGTGAAAATCGTCGTGGTTCCTGAAGCGACCGTGCCGCCGGGCGTCCAGGTGCTGGTAACTGCGGGCACCTTGTTTCCTATCGTGGCGGGGTTCACCGGATTGTCCTGCGGACGATCCGAACCCCGTGCCGCAAAGGGCTGGGGGGAAGAAAGCAGACTCTTGGACGGGACGGTTTCCTCTAGCTCCTCGTCCTCCTCGTCTGAGAGCGCTCCGTCGTCCCCCTCGTCCTGATCCCCGGACTGGGAGGCGTTTGACTGGGGACCCTCATCCTCGTCGGTGTCGTCGTTGAGGACGTCCTGGACCGACTCCTCACCCGCCGCAGCGGGGTTCAGGGAAGTGAGGGTGGCATTTGCGGGTGGGACCGCTATCGAACCCAGGCTCGCAGCGGCTAAAGAGAGGGTGGACAGGGCAGCAATGGTCGCAGTCCGCAAACAGCTTCGCAGCGAACGCATCCAACTCCCCTCTCTCCAGCCCCTAGGCAAACCTGGCTATTGCTGGGGAAACACCCTGTGCCCCGCAGGCCCCCGCCGCCCGCGACCTTGAGGGGCCTAATCGTTGCAACGCCAGGCCTTTTGGGTACAGGGCAACTCAGGAGTATAAGAAGAGGAGTGTGCGAAAACGAGGGTCTTAACCGGCGTCCGGCAAAAACCACCCTGAAAGACCACCCGGGCGGGCCATTGCTGTCGGTCCCGTGCGCCTTCACCCCACAAAGTGGTGTTGGAACCGGGCGCCAGCAACCAGTGCCCGCCTTCACGTCACAGCTATTCATGCTTATGAAGCCTTTGAGCCCGCGCTCGAGAACTTCATAAGCATGAACAACTATGGAGAACCGGCGCCAAACTGCCCTTGGTATACTATTTGTATGACGACAACGATCAAGGTCTCAAAGGAAACGCGTGACCTCCTGAAGACTCAGGCGTCAAAGCGTGACCAGTCCCTTGGCGCGTACCTCTCTCACTTAGCAGCGGAGGCTGAGCGTCGAGCACGTTTTGCTGCCATGCGAGAGGCCTATGCTTCAACGCCCGCAGAGCTCACCGAAAGCTACTGGCGTGAAACCAACCAGTGGCTCGATGCAGACCTAGGTGCATGAGTTTGTTACTTCAAGGGAGCGTCATCTGGGGCTACCTAGACCCCACCGTGGGTAAGGAACAATCTGGTCGCCGTCCGCTGGTTGTGATCTCCTCAGAGGAGTACAACGCCCTGGTAACCGACCTCTTGATTGTCCTCCCCGTGACAAGAGCCGACCGAGGCTGGCCGAACCACGTGGAACTGCGCGGCGACATTGGGAGCCTGCAAGGATTTGCAATGACCGAACAGCCCCGGACCATCAGCCGCACCCGCTGTGGCGAGGTCATCGGGCTTCTCGATCTTTCTTGCCTCGAGGAGATTAAGACGTGCCTCGGTGACTTTCTAGCGATCGGCTGAACGCCCAAAGGCAGACCTCCTAGTCCGTGGGCTTTGGTCGGCGTCGAACCTGGGGTCGGCGCCGGAGCCGTCGGCCCGACTTACAGGGGCTACATGCTCAGCGCGGTCTGGATGATGTTGTTCAGCATCTGCTTGACGCCGCCAGACTTGAGAACAGCAAGCAAGAGTCCTGCGAAAGCGGCGGTTGCGACAGCGCCGATGGCGTACTCGACCGTCGTCGACCCTTCCTCGCTGTCGTCCGTCGGGCTGGTTGGGGTAGCGGGCGCTGGCGGTTTTGCATGCTTCGCTGCAGCATCTTGCGCACGGACCTGGAGCTTCACGTAGGTGGCAAGGGCTGAATGCTTGAGTGTTTCCACGGGGACTTTCCTTTCACTGGGTTGGAATGTCCCCACATTCAAGCTGCCGCCGCGTGGCTTTGCCGGGTCCCCACAGAAACCTGTGGGAACCCGCCAGTGAGCCCCCTTGGGGACAACGCAGTTGAGAGCAACTCCCCTGAGGGAGGAGCACCTCTAGTTAACGCTCAGAACGACGCGGCCTTCAACCTGCCCCTTTTCCAAACGGTCCAAGACGGCAACGGCTTCGTCAATGTTCTCGACGGAGACGCTCGGGTGGATCTTCCCAGCCGCGTAGAGGTCAATGGCCTCTTGCAGGTCCTGGCGCGTGCCGACAATAGAACCGCGGATAGTCAGGCCGCGAAGCACCACGTCGAAAATGTTGACCTCAAAAGTGCCAGGGGCAGACCCACCAGCACAATGGTCCCATCGCGGCGAGTCATACTGATCGCCTGGGAGAAAGCGGTCGGGTGAACGGCGGTAACCAGAACGCCGTGAGCGCCACCAATGGCGTCATGCACAGCGGTCACCGGGTCAACTTCCCTGGCGTTCACAGTCACCTCCGCGCCCTGCTTTGCAGCGAGCTCAAGCTTCGCGGGGTCAACGTCCACTGCCACGACCCGCATGCCCATTGCGATCGCGTAGTGGACAGCGATGGGACCAAGCCCGCCAACACCTGAGATCACGACCCACTGGCCGGGCCTAACTTCGGTCTCTTTTAGGCCCTTGTAGACGGTGACGCCGGCGCAAAGGATCGGAGCCATCTCATTCACGTCCACGCCGTCGGGGATGCGCCCCGCGAACTTCTCATCTACCAGCATGTATTCGGCGTAGGAACCATCAACGGAGTGACCGCTGTTCTGCTGGGCCTCGCAGAGAATTTCGCGTCGTAACCTAGCCTTGCAGGTGCAGCATTTCAGGGGCGACATCCGTGAAAGCCCCGGTCGCACCCCAGTTGAAGAGCTGGTTGATGCGGTCCTTAGCGTTCACGGTATAAACATTTACACCGAATCCCGCGTCCCTGAACTGTCGGACCCGCTCATGAGTCAGGCCTTCGTTCCCAAGGTGAGCGTAAGAAGCCCCGGTGAACTCCAACACCGACTTCCAGTCGTCTGGGATTTTCGGTGTCTCCCAGAGCATCGCTGTCGTGAGCTGCGGGGCACGTTCGTGGAACCGTTGCAGCAAACTCGGTGAGAACGAGGAGACAATCAGCTCCCTCTCCGGGTTTAGCTCCGAAAGCTCCTGAATGACTGCGTCAACCATGCGCAGAGTGCCGGCACGCCCCGTTTCGTGGCTTTTAAGTTCCAGGTTGCAGTTCATTTCCCTGTCGTTCAAGAAAGCAACCAGCTCACGAAGCGTCGGGATCCGAGTCCCCTTGTACTCCGGGCTGAACCAGCTGCCGGCGTCAATGGCCGGCAGGTCCGCTTTCGTGAGGTCGTAGATGCTGCCAGTCCGGTTTGTGGTTCGGTCAAGAGTCGAGTCATGGATCAGGATCGCCGTGCCGTCCTGGATCACGTCGACATCCGTCTCTATCCAGGCGACGCCAGCACCGGCCGCAAGTTCGAACGCCGGCATGGTGTTCTCAGGCGCAACCCGGTTCAAACCACGGTGAGCAAAGATCACGCGATCTGTGGTCGGGGCGTGGGCGGGTAATTCGGCTGCCATTGCAGCTCCTCCCTAGCTTCTAGGCTGGGTTTGCAGCCATGCGGTAGTTGCCGCGGGCAGCAGGTCGCCTTCAAGAGGCTTACTAGAAACTAACACTTGGGCCGCCTGATCTGCCTTATCTGCCTGATCTGCTTGATCGGTGATGGCGGTTAGATCGAAGGGTTCATCCCCGAAGTTGGTGACGACAGTCCAGCCGCCGGGCCGCTCAAATGCGAGGACATCGCTGCGCCCGGTGTCGACCCACACCATGTCCTCGTCCGTTTGCAGCTGCCTGCGCAAAGCGAGCGCGTCCTGGTAGGTGTGCAGAACACTGCCCTCGCCCTGTGCGTCGACAGCGTGATCGGCAAACCAGTCCGGCTGCGGCATGTGAGGGGCTGCGTTGCCGAATCCGAACGAGGGACCCTTGGGCGACCACGGCAACGGGACGCGGCAACCGTCACGGCCAACCTCGGTGCCAGCCGAGCGGAAGAAGGTGGGGTCCTGGCGGTCTTCGGCGGGGATGTCACCAACTTCGTGCAGCCCCAGCTCCTCGCCCTGATAAATGTAGGTTGAGCCGGGCAGGCCCAGGATGAACAGGGTTGCGGCAAGGCCCCGGTCGGAGCCAGCACTGCGGTCCACGTCAGCGTCTTTACCGCCGGCCAGCAGCCACTCATTCCCGTGCTTCTGGTCAGGCTCCACCCCGTCCTTGTTGCGGGTCGGGACAGGCAGCCCGTAGCGGGTGGGGTGACGCACCACGTCATGGTTAGAAAGAACCCAGGTGCTGGAAGAGCCCGACTTCTTCGCCAAATCGACGTTGTGAGTCACGATTTTCTTGAACTGATCCGCGTCGAAGTCTGCCTTGAGTAGGTCGAAGTTGAAGGCTTGTCCCAGGCTGTTCGGGTTCGCGTAGCGGGGAACCCGGTCAGAGTCCACCCATGCCTCGGCTACAGCGGTGCGGGGCGGGTCGTATGAGTTGAAGACTTCCCGCCACTCGGCGTAAATGTCTTGGACTTCGTCCCTATCAAAGATCGGGTGCTTACCGTCACCGGTGGGCAGAGCGTTCAGCTCTTCCCAGGAAGGCAGTGGTTCGCTTAGGTCCTTCGTCAGCGAGTTTGCAACATCGACCCGGAAACCGTCGACGCCCCGATCTGACCAGAACCGCAAAGTCTTCAAGAACTCGTCGTGAACCTCGCGGTTATCCCAGTTCAGGTCCGGCTGCTCGCTGGCGAACAGGTGCAGGTACCACTGGCCATCATCAACCTGAGTCCAGGCGGGTTCACCGAAGGCGGAAACCCAGTCGCTGGGCGGCTCCGAACCGTCTGGCCCTTTCCCTTCACGGAAGATGTAGCGCTCACGTTCTTTCGACCCGCGACCAGCGGCAAGAGCTTCCTGGAACCACACGTGCAGGTTCGAGGTGTGGTTTGGGACGATATCTACAACAACCTTGATTCCGCGGTCGTGAAGAGCTTCGACCATTGCATCAAAGTCCTGAAGGGTCCCAAGGCGGGGGTCGACGTCGCGGTAGTCGGCAACGTCGTACCCGCCGTCCGCGAGCGCCGAAGGATAAAAAGGACTGAGCCAGACAGCGTCGACACCCAGGTCCTCTAAATAGTCGGCCTTTGACGTGATCCCACGGATGTCCCCCAGTCCGTCGCCGTTGGCATCCGCAAAACTACGCGGATAGATCTGGTAGACGACCGCCTGACGCCACCAAGGCGCATCGAAAGCTCCTTGCAACTCGGTCGTCGTCTGGGTCGTGTTCTCTTCCATGATGCCAAGCGTATCTGAGCCGGTCAGCCGAAAAAGCCCGTGAACTGCCCCGCAACAAGTGAGAAGAAAACAGGGACCAAACCCAGGACTACGAATGCAGGGAGTAGCAGTCCTCCCAGCGGGAAAGAAAGCTTCACCCCTAGCTTTTCCGCCTGGCTGCGGGCGCGGGTGACGCTGGTGGCGCGGGATTGATCAGCGGAAGCGCGCAACAGCGAGATCGGGGAGATCCCGTCGACCCACGCGGGCTCAAGCGCGCCCTTCAAGAGCTCCGCGCTTAGCGGAGCCTCTTCCCACGCGTCCTTCCAGGAGGCACCGAGCTGTAGCTCCCGGGCAATGTGGACCAAACCTTCGGCCCCCGAAGCCGCCCCGAGGGCTTCCAGTGTTGAGGGAACGCTCAACCCACTTGTCACCCCAGCTGCGGCCAGATCACAGAAGACCGGTGCCAAACTGATTTGGCTCGCAGATTCAAGAGCACCCCTAATCATCTTCTGGCTAGCCAGGTAGCCGGCCGCAGTGAGTGCAAGCCCGACGCTGCCAAGCAGTAGCTGGCGCGGGCCGGAACTAAACCACAGCAAGGGCGCGGCGCCCAGCAGCTCGCCGCCCAGAAGCCCAATAAGGGGAAGGAAGGTGAGGACGCGGGCAGAAGCTTTAGGACCAGCAAAGGCAACCTTCACAGCGTCCTGGGTGCGCGTTCCGTCCGTCACGGACGCTGCGAGTCGCTCTAAGATCCCGGCAAGAGGGGCCCCTGTCTTGGCGCTGAACGCCATCCCCACCACCACGGTGTCCCCAACGGGCCCCGCGCTTGCCAGCAGGTCTTCGACCCGTCCGCCGCCATTCTCTACACCAGAAGTGTCCCACCCTGCGCGTTCTAGGGCAGCATTCCACGCGTCGAGGGGCGGGGCACCGGCGCGGAGACGCGCAGCGACCTCGGTGCACAGGCTCCCAACGTCCTCAGCCTGCAGCTGAGGCTCTTTCCGACGCCGCTTGAAGCGTCTTGGCCTGCCTAGGTTCGCAGTCGCCCGGGGGCCTAGCTCCTTCAGCAAAGCGTGGAACTGCGCGGCCTCTACACTTTTCTGCACTGCCCACAATCCCACGAGCGCCGCGGTCGCGACAGCGGCCAGAGTCAGCGCAGCGTCGGGACTCAAAGCAGATCCAGGGCTGTCCGGCCGGAGCGCTCCACCCTCAACTGTTCCGTCCCAACCAAGGCGCCATGTCGAGTTTCTAGAGTGCCCAGCGCGCTGACGTACCTGAGACCCTGCCGGTCCTGGGAAACGTGAACCAGTCGGTCGAATGCGCTCGCTGCGAGCAAAGTGGTGGTTTGCGGTGACAGTCCCCCTAGAGACGCCAAAGCAACCAGCCTTGCCGGGACGTCCCTTATAGAGTTCGCATGAATAGTCGCCGCCCCACCGCGATGCCCCGTGTTCATGGCCGTCAAGACCTCACGAACCTCTGCCCCACGGCACTCTCCCAGCACCAGCCGGTCGGGCCTCATCCGCATTGCTGCCCGCACAAGCTCCGCGAGCCCCAAGCCTCCACTTCCCTCAACATTCGTATCCCGACTTTGCAGGTGAACAACGTGAGGGTGGTCGATCACCAACTCGCTCGCCTCCTCAATGCAGACAATCCGTTGATTGGCTTGCACCAACCCAAGTAGCGACGCGAGTAAGGTGGTCTTCCCAGCCCCCGTTCCCCCACTTATCAAGACCGCACGGCCCTCTTGCACGTCTTGCCGCAAGACCCGCGCCACGCGGGGATGAAGGCTACCGCTTTCCACCAAGGACTCAAGAGAAAAGGGTTTGGATGCGACGACACGCAGTGAGATTGCGGCTCCTGTCTTACTGATGGGCGGGAGAACGGCGTGAAGCCGGTAGCGTCCCCCAAGGACCGCGTCAACCATCGGGCTTGCGTCATCCAAACGTCTCCCTGCCGCAGCCGCCATCCGCACAGCAACCTGGCGCACTTGGTCTGGCGGACCCAACGCCACGTCGGCTCGCTCAAGACCAGTGCCACGCGCAACCCAAACCGTTCCGTCATTCACAAGCAGGTCCGTGACCTCTCCGCTTTCCAGGTAATCCAGCAAATCGGCAGGAATCCCCGTGGCAGCGGCCGAGAGTTCCCTCCACTGCAAAGCCCGGGACCCTGCACCCACGTAGCCCGGAGTGGCTGCAGCGATCGCTTCGGCCGTCCCCATTCCACGTGCTGCCAGCTTCCTTGGGTCTTTCTTAGTTTCCTCACGCCGGCGCCTAAAGCGTTGCAACAACTTTCTTCCACCTCCGCTTACCGCGCGTTGCTGGCGCACGCTTCCAGGAGACGGGGAAGCGGTCTTGGGCAATCCTGAAGAGCCCAGATTCGCGGCCAATACTGAGCGCGGTGAGAGAAGGCCCCCCTTCTTCAGGAGAAAGGAGAGCTAAGGCTCTGGCACACGCGCGTGCGTGGCTGTCCGTGGCTCGCCCTACCAGCAGGGCTTGCGTGTTTTGACCCGACTGAAGCAAGCGATCCCAGAGAGCCGCCATCCCAGCAAGGTCGGTCCCACAGTCAATCACCGCGGGGCAGGGAAGAACCTCAACTGCTGCAGCAACCCGCTGGTCGTCCGGACGAGGAGAACTCCCAAGCCTAGCTGTCAGCACCGGAACCCCTCGCGCATTCGGCAAAGCAGACGCGAGCGCACCCCCGGAAGGCATGTCGGCAACTTCAACCTGGTCCCAGTCCAAGCCGTCTTGCTCCTGGTCAGCAGGAAAGCTTGGTGAAGCTGAAGCGTCCAGCACAGCGCCATCAAGTGCTCCTGCAACCGCGAGCGCAGTGGAACTGGATCCACCGCCACCGTGCCACGAGCCAACCAGGATGGTCCGTGGAAGAGACTCATGTGAGCGTTCAATGTGGTCCCGAACTAGCGCTATCAGCTCTGCCCCGTCTCCAGGCAACCAAACATCGGCAGCTTCCGGTGAACCCGGAATCCTTGTGTCACCGACGCGCACCAGTCTCTTAGGCCTGCACCCCGCAGGGAGACGCAGCCCGGCCTGGGCAAGCAGCAAAATGTCCGAGGCTAGGTTCGCTTGGCCGTTGCTGGCCAGAGCAGTCGCATTCGCGCCAGCTAACGTTGCCAGGTCGTGCACCATCCGCCGAGTTCTTGCGTCTTCGAAATGTAGCGCTACGACCGCATTCGTTGTTTCCATGTGCCCATCGAAACAATTCGGGTGCCATCCTTGCGCGACAGGGGCGCCGCCCTGTGGATAAGTGCTTTAGGCGATCAATGTGAGTTCAGGTCCCTGAGACGTGTCTAGAGGCCCAGAGGCTTCCCAGCTTGGACGCTGCGGGCAACTATCATCCCGGCCCGGGCCCCCTGACCCACCGAAGCGAGAGCGAAGGCCCTCCACTGTTCTTCAGTGCCGGCTTCTCTCAGAGCCGCGAACTGGTTCGGGTTCTGCGAGGCGTAATGAGAGAGCAGCGCAACCCCGGTTGGCTCCACCCCACTGCTCACGAGCAACCACCTAGCAAACAGGAAGGCCGTCGCCACATTCCCGTGCGGGAAAACGGGTTGAGTCAGTAGCAGACGGAGCACCGTCGCGGTCCGGGTCAGGACAGAGCCGCCCGTGCCGGATGCTAGCTGAAGCACGCGCGTCATCGTGGCAGGGTCCTGCGGAATCGCTACCTGTTCCAAAGGGATCGAGCCGCTGCGAACCAGCGGCGACAAGACATCGCGATTCAATGTGGCAAGCACCGCAGGCGCGGACCTGCCTTGCGAGAAAGTGGCGACCCCCTTGTTCAGCGGCGGAAGTTCCGACTGCAGTCGCCACGCTGCCTGCCAGGTCCCTAAGGCCACCGCCATGGCGGGGTCGCTCGCGGCTACTTCAAACTCCTTTGCGGGCCTCATCGAAAGTTCACGGAGTTCGCTGGCACTGCCGCGCGCTCCTTCTAACCAAGCGAGAAGAGCTCCTTCTTGAACGCTCGCCTCAGTGCGGGCTTCCTCAGAGCGGCGCCTTAGCGCTTCCGCAAACCTCAGTTCGGCGCAGGCTCGGTGCACGGACTCCTCGTCCACGAAATCTTGAAGGGCGGCCCCGGTTGCGTTGTTCATCCCAGCAACCGTATCTGGCAAGAAGGGCGGGAAGCGCACTGATTCTTAGTGAATGCCCGGAGCGCCGCGAAGGGGCGGCGCGCGCGGGCCAGTAGGTTTGAACCAAAGTGCAGGTGAGGGGGGCCAAGATGAACGGCAACGATGAGCGAGGCTATCCGGAGGATGAGGGCGCGTTCGATGAGATCGAAGAAGTGACCCAGTCGGAGCTAGTTGGCGGCATCCAGACAGCAACCGCAGAAGAGACGGCTGTGGTGCCGGACGGAGCGTTCATGGCAGCGGAGGAGACGGTTAGGCTTCCCACCTCACCCAGTGTTGGGGCGATGCCTGCGGACGTGCTGCAATCGCGGACAGAGACAATCCCCGTCCAGGTGGAAGATCCCGCAGTGGTTGCGAGACAGTCCGTGGTCGCTGCAAGCACGGTTGCCGAAACTCAAGCGGCCGGAGAGCCGTTCCCGCGCCGCTCCGGCAGGCCCCAACAGTCGTTCGACCAGTTGATGGCTTCCGACAACGTGATCTTGGCAGAAGCCTCGGTTCTCCCAACGCTCCCTTCCAGAGCGGGCGCACGCTGGCTGAGCGCTGTCGTGATCACGCTGCTCACACCCGTCGCGTGGTACTTGCTCAGCGATTCGGCCGCGCGTCTAGCGTTCGCCGTGGGAAACCCGTGGGAAACCGGGACAATCAACCCTGCAGCATTGATCGAACTGGGCGGTGGCCTGCTCATCCTGGTGCTAGCCGCAATAATCGCAGCGCATTCAAGTCTGGGCGTGATCATTTCGGGGAGCCTGTTGTTTTTGGTGGGACTACCCTTCCTTGCGGTTCCTGCTTACACGGACCAGTTCATTACTCAATACCTTGACGGCTTCCGCAATTTCAACGCTTTCGGTGGCAACGTTGTCGGCTGCCTCGAACTCACCGGGTTCACGGGCGTGCTAGTGATCACCGGAACCATGCTGCTTGGCCTTGGTATCAGCCTTGCTGCGGTTCGGCGTGCGGGTCGGCGAGAAGAAGCGACGCGCGTAATGGTGGCAGAGGTCAACCCTGCGGGTGTCAAGCCTCGCTGGGCCCAGAAAGCTGGGAACAACTAGTCCAGGACAACGAACCTAAAAGGCGCATAGGTCTTTCGAGTCCTGAAGGCACCGACAATAGGTGCATTCCCGCTTAGACTCTATGATTGAGTGAGGGAACTCGCATCTGCGTCCCCATCAGTTCTATTTCTCAAATCGCATCGGAGTAGGGATGAGCCTCGACAACCAGTTCATTAGCCGTGTACCCCTTTTCGCTGGCCTAAACGAACAGCAGTTCGCTGCGCTTGCCGCGCGCACCACCCAGACGTCGCTGCGTCGCGGGGAGGTCCTCTTCGAAGAAGGCGACCTTGGGGACCGCCTTTACATAATCACCGAAGGCAAGATCAAGCTAGGACACAGCTCTGAAGACGGGCGCGAATCGCTCCTGGCCATTCTTGGCCCAGGCGAAATCATCGGGGAACTGACGCTGTTTGATCCAGGCCCCCGTTCGACAACTGCGACCGCCGTGTCGTCGGCTTCGCTACTGTCCTTGGATCACGCGGATCTGGTGGCAGTGCTGGACAACAGCCCAGAGGTCGCCAAGCACATGCTTCGCGCCCTTGCGCAGCGCCTGCGCCGCACGAACGAATCGCTTTCGGACCTGGTCTTCTCAGATGTTCCCGGTCGCGTCGCCAAGTCCCTGCTGGATCTTGCTGACCGCTTCGGTACGCCTTCTGAGGGCGGCGTGCACGTCCCTCATGACCTGACGCAAGAAGAGCTGGCTCAGCTGGTTGGCGCCTCGCGCGAAACCGTAAACAAGTCGCTCGCTGACTTCGTGTCCCGCGGCTGGATCCGCCTGGAGGGCCGCGCCGTCACCCTGCTGGACGTTGACCGCCTCGCAAGGCGAGCCCGCTAGCTAACGTTTCTGAAGCGCCCCGAAGCCTAGGCTTTGGGGCGTTTTAGGTACGCAACCAAGCTTTCTGGGTTAGTTGGGCCCGGGACGACCTGGACCAGCTCCCAGCCGTCATCGCCCCAAGTGTCCAGGATCGCCTTCGTGTTGTGGATTAGCAGCGGTATTGTCGCGTATTCCCATTTAGTCATGGATTCAGCTTAGCGACCAACGCCGTGAGGTCGTCATGCAGGAACGGCGCGCGATTGTCTTCGCACCCTAGCGAGAACCTGGGGTGGCTGCTCCACCCGGATAGCTTCCGCTAACTCATCAGAAGACGTGAGCAGCCAGGTCAGCCAGTCCTCAACATGGGGGTAGCTGCGCCGCAGCGCCCTTCTCTCCCTTTCGGTGAGGCCACCCCAAACCCCGAAGTCACTGTGCCACTGCAACGCTTCAGCAAGACACTCAAGACGAACTGGGCAGCCAATGCACCGCAGTCGCGCCTGCCGTTGGGCAGCGCCCTGCACAAACAACGCGTCCGGAGGGTCCGCTGCACAAAGTGCGCTCGCAACCCACTCGTTCGGTTCAACCCACCGCGCCATCGTGTGGAACCCCCGCATCTCGGCTATCACGCCCATGTGACCCGAAACTCTAAAGAGAACTAATACTGTTACGCCCCACCCTACTCAGTAGACTGGCGCCATGCCTAGCAAGACCAAGAAGCCTACCAGCAGGCGAACATCGTTTCTGCAGTTCGTGTCGCTAGTCGTCTCCGTCGGCCTGATCGGTTCAATGCTCGGTCTGCTTGGCGCGGGACTCGCGATCCCCGTAGTGGGCGCAGCGGGCGCGACGGTGCGGGCGCTGCCTGAGACCTTTAACCAAATGCCCGCGGAACTCCAGGTAGCGCAGCCCTCCGAAGGGTCGCGCATGCTGGATTCCGACGGCCGCGTCCTGGCGCAGTTCTTCACAGAACGGCGTATCTTGGTCACCTCCGAACAGATCGCCCCAGTCATGAAAGAAGCGATTGTCGCGGTCGAGGACTGGCGGTTCATGAACCACCACGGGGTCGACCCCGACGGCATGGTTCGAGCCGTCGTCAACAACTTCACGGGCGGCGGTACCCAGGGTGCTTCAACCATCACGCAGCAATACGTGAAGAACATCCTGATGGACCAAGGCATCCAAGCAGGAGACCAGGATCTAATCGATGAGGCGCAAGAGATCTCCATCGCACGCAAGCTGAGGGAAGCTCGCTACGCTGTTGCGCTTGAGGCGCAGATGACGAAGGACGAAATCCTTACGGGCTACCTGAACCTGGCAACATTCGGCGTCAACATTTACGGGGTTGAAGCGGCATCACGCGCCTACTTCTCTAAGTCCGCTAGCGAACTGAACATCGGGGAGGCGGCCCTACTAGCAGGCGCCGTCAACTCTCCCTCGCTCTACGACCCGCTCATCAACCCTGAAGCGTCACAGGAACGCCGCGACCTGGTGCTTTACGAAATGGAAGAGCGCGGCTACATAACCTCTGTTGAACGCTACGAAGCCAAGTCAATCCCTGTGGTCGACATGCTGAACCCTGAGAACCTGGTGTCTGGCTGCTCAACCGCAGGTTCGGCAGCGTACTTCTGCGAGTACGCGCTTGCCGCGTTTCTCGACGACCCAGCATTCGGTGCGGAACGCAGTGATCGCGAACGCCTACTGAACACGGGGGGACTCACTATCCGCACGACGCTTCAGCAGCCCAAACAAGCTGCGGCGTACCAAGCAGTCACGGACCGGGTCCCCGTTGATGATCCTTCAGGCGTCAACACCCTGATAGTCTCTCTAGTTCCCAACACGGGAGAAATCGTTGCGATGGCGCAGAACACGCCGTTTGGGATCGCGTCGGAGTCGAACCCGCGCGCCACTCCCGTCAACTACTCCGTTGATGCAGCACACGGTGGTGGCACCGGCTTTCTGCCGGGTTCAACCTTCAAGATGTTTACGCTGGTGGAATGGTTCTATGAGGGACATTCTGCCTACGAAAAAGTGGGCGGAAGCCGCACCTACCCGAACGGATCCTTCAAGTGCGATGGGAGGCCGATCGTTACAGAATCCTGGACCGTAGGTGACATCGACGGCAAGAACGGAACCTACGACATCGTCCAAGCCACGACCCTCTCGGTGAACCAGGCCTTCGCCAGCATGGCTTCTAAAGTTGACTTCTGCCAGATCTTTGAGCGGGCCGCAGCAATGGGTGTGAAGGACGAGTCCACTGGGGAGACGGTGGCAACCTACCCCTCGAACATCATCGGGACGACACCGGTGACGCCGCTTGCCATGGCCAGCGCTTACGCGACCCTCGCGAACAACGGGACGCGTTGCGAACCCAACGCCCTGATGGAAGTGGAAGCAGCTGACGGGAGCATCATCAAAACCTATTCCCCGAACTGTTCGCCGGCGATCGACCCGACGGTCGCACAGCAGGTGGCGACTGTCCTAGAGAAGACGGCTGCAACATACCCCTACCAGGTGGGGCGTCCATTTGCTGCCAAGTCAGGAACCACGGACTTCAACGACAACACGTGGATGGTTGGGTTCGTCCCGCAACTGGCCGCCGCAGCCTGGGCCGGCTACGCAGCCCACTCCTCCACGCCCGTGCAGGACGTGTGGATCAACGGACAGTTCTACAAGAACGTTTACGGTGGAACGTTCGTTGGGCCGATGTGGACGCAGTACATGACGCAGGCACTGGAAGACACTCCTGTGGAACCAATCCCAGAGGTGTTCATCGGTAACAAGCCTGTCCCGAAGCCAGCCCCGGCCCCCGCGCCAGAAGAGGCGGCGCCCGCCGACGACGCTGCCGCTGGGGAGGGATGATGCGCCGCAAAAGGTACCTCGAGGAACTCGGTGAGCAACGTTCGGTCTTCGGGTCCAGGTTTGTTGGTTTCATGCGCTCGGTCGCTGCAGCAGGCGGAGTTGCGACGCTTGGGGCCATTGGAACTCTGGCCCTTGGTCACCTAGAGTCGCGTTTCCCTAAAGTGAGGCATCTGAGGGTCCCGGTCCCTGCCCGGTCGGGTTTTGCTGGCCTCCGCGTTCTCCACATTTCTGACCTTCACTTGTTTTCAGGACAGGACTTCATCATCCGTTTCCTTAAGAAGGTTGCAGAAGAAGAGCAATTCGACCTTGTTGTCTCTACAGGCGACAACCTGAGTGACCTGAGTGGAGTCCCACTGCTTTTGGATGCGCTTGCCCCGCTGACTAGTCGCCCGGGCGCTTTCGTGTTGGGGTCAAACGACTACTACCTTCCTGAACCGAAGTCGTGGGCTTCTTATCTTGACCCCAGGCACCACGAGAAAGCGGGGGAAAAAGCGGCTGTTACTACCCCGGACTTGCCTTGGGTTGAAGTGGTCAGGGACCTAGCGGGTCTTGGCTGGATTGACCTAACGAACCGCAGCGTCGAACTTGACGTGCCTTCGCCTTTCGGAGTTGTGCCTGTTGCTTTGTCGGGGGTGGATGACCCTCATATTCTGCGGGATCACATGCCGAAGCCTGTGGCGGCTTGGGGAGAAGAACCAACGGTCCGGCTTGCTTTGGCACATGCACCCTACCGTCGCGTGCTTGACGAGTTCACTAACCTTGGTGCCGACGTGATCTTCTCCGGTCACACCCACGGCGGACAGATCCGCCTGCCGTTCTTCGGGGCCCTGGTCAACAACACGGACATTGACATCAAGTACTCGCGTGGCCTCTACCGCTGGATGACTGCTAAGGCCCAGTCCTGGCTGCACATTTCTGCTGGCCTCGGTACCTCCCGCTTTGCGCGGGTGCGACTGTTCTGCAGGCCGGAAGTGTCGATCCTGCACCTGGTCCCCAGCTAGGGAGAGCCAGCCAGCACCCAGCTGCGCCACCGACTGTTGCCTATTCCCTCACTGTTTAGCCAGCGCGTCCCTTTGGGCTTGGCCATAGAGCGGCGCCGCTTCTATACTTGTGCAGTCTGATCACTCAGGCTCGGGGTGTGGCGCAGCTTGGTAGCGCGCTTCGTTCGGGACGAAGAGGTCGCA
>ERZ1031159.71-NODE-71-length-21900-cov-7.428290_pt1 | contig 21900 bp, 19 predicted proteins | sample MGYA00516706_ERZ1031159 | MGnify/ENA primary metagenome ERZ1031159 (study PRJEB33719, sample SAMN04262508) | wastewater metagenome | biome: rural village; feature: composting latrine chamber; material: composting feces with ash | place: El Salvador | collected... | reverse complement strand
CCGCCCACAAGATATACGGATTCAGGCTGTAGGTTGCGCAGGCTTTCCCGAGTAGCCGAATCTGACCGAAAACCGGGAGTGAGCAGTACCGGACCTCCCAGTTTGGAGGCGGCAGCTGCGGCTGCAAGCGCGTCCGGGAAGTTCTGGCCCGTAGCCAAGAACGCCGAAGAGCCCGTGGGAAAGCGTTCTGCGATCAGCGCGGCCGTGGCGTATCTGTCTTGTCCAGCGATTCGTTCAATCTGTGCGTCTGGCAGTGCCTTGCCCAGGCTATTGAGAACAGGATCAGAGATCGCACCCTGACCACCCGCAATAACGATGTGCTTGGGGTTCAACGCTGTTATCCGGGCCTTGGTGACGGCCGGAAGAGCAGTCGGTTGCACCAGGAGCATGGGAGAGCCGGAATACGCGGCGAGGGCACTAATAGTCAGGCCGTCAGCGTAAGACTGTCCGGACGCGATGAAGACGGTATCGACCTGATCGGTTGCGTTTGCGACGCGTGCAGCAACCGCGGCGGCAGTGGCGTACCGGTCGGTTCCGGCAAGCCGCTGCATCCCTTTTTTGGCTGGCTGAGCGGGGTAGATTCCCGGGAGAAAAGCGGCGTCCTCATTCAGGCTGTCGGCTTCGTCAAACTCCGGCGCGGGAGTATCGCTCAGATCCTCGGCAACGCCCTCACCCAGATCTTCGGGGGAAGTCTCCGTGCTAGATTCGTCCGCGCTCTCGACAGGGGCGGCTTCGTCTTGATCATCACCGATTGGCTGGTCTGGGACCGTCGTCTGCTCTTCAGAGGGGCCTTCTGTGGTGGCTGTGCCCACGACGGAGTCAGGCGACGTGGGGTCGGCGTGAGCCTTAATAGGAGGCGCGCCTAGCAGCACAGCGGTCAAAGCCAACGTCGCGCCGACAGCGGCGCACGGGCGGGTCCAGGGGAAAGCACACAGAGTCTTCACCTAGCCACAATATGTGTTGTACCTCGGCTTGCGATGGGACGAAAAGACCACAGTAACGACCGATGCTGCATCGGAGCCTTCGCACTTCGTTAGCTTCGAAGAAGGTACGAAGAGACAGTTTGTGGCCTGTCCGTGCCGGGCCACGGACGGGGGCTGACCATGTCTGGCGCCCATAGCGACGCGCAGTATCTGGCGGCAGTCACGCCGACAACCTCCGGCGAGGAGTTGCGTGAGATCGCGTGGCCCGTCCGAACCCTTAGCCGGGTTTGGTTGAGTAGGTCAAGAGCCAGAGCCAGAGCCAAAGTCCAGGCATTGAGCAGAAATTGGAGACCCGTCCTGGGCCCTTGCCGGCAACGTGCTTTTAATGGCCACTACAGAGTCGGTGTTGGCGTTGGATACGCAGACGGGTGAAGAAGTGTGGAGGGGCGAAACCCCCGTGGCGTCGTGGCGTGCTGACCACGAAAAACTCGCCATATCGGACGGGGTGGTCTTGACGATTCTTGGGTTTGGTGGAGGCTCAGATGAAGCAGAACCGGGACAAGACGAAGGCGGTCCGGGGCAAGAGGACGCCGCCTCCGCTGTCCTGGTGGGGGATCCCCCCAGTGCCGTAAGCGCGGAAAACGAAAACGCCGCGACGGTCGACATGTTTGCAAACGCATCGCTGGCAGTACCTGAAGATTGTGCCGCTCAACTGCAGCTTCCTGGTTCCACAATGAGTTTCGCAAACGGACGTTCCCAAACAGAAAGCGGCGAGGTTTCCATGTCATTCGTTACTCCCGTCCTGGTTGGAGGAGAGTTGGACTACGCCGTGGCATTACGCTGCCGCGTTGTGGGTCAGGAGAATGCGGCACCAACCGTAGGGATCTATGAGCAGACTCTGGGTCTGGTCACCTCTCTTGATCTTGCCGAGGGCTTACTCGTTTCGGCCTTGCCCTCTGACCTCAAAGTAGAAGTCATGGTGGGGGAGGGAAGCGTCGTTGGTCCGCTTCTTCATTCCGATGCTCAGGACATTTGCCAGGGGTGCTCTGAGCCTTCGGTAGCGCAGGTAGGGATGCTCTGGGACGATGAACAGTTTGTGGCCCTCGACGTGCAGAGCCCCACGGCGACTTGGGCGACGGACGACAGACCCAGCCCAATAACCTCTGGGCCCGCCCTGCTTCCAGGGGATCTGGCGGACATCACTCTCGATGTGCCGCAGGCGTCAGGGCTGGGCAATCAGGAGTTGGTACAACTGCCTTTTCAGGACTACACGTCTGTGCAGCGCGAACCGGGACTTGCAAGAACATATGACATTGGCAGGGACGAAATCCAGCAGATGCACGTCGATGGCCAGCCGTATCTGATCTTCCCCTTATACAACCTGCGTGACACAGAGGTGGTGAGTGGGCTTGTCGGCACCGTGTGTGCGGTCTCTGTTCAAAAAGACGTAGTTTGCGCGCCTCCCAGAGGTGGGGACCGAATGGTTGTTCGCCTACAGCCCTTCCGTAGAGGGAGAGACCGTTACATGCGATCTTTCTACAGGGGACCCAACTGCGTATATGACTGTGAGTCAACGCTTCGGTGGGCAGGGTTTCACTCGGCTCTGGTGGCATTGGAGCAAGGCAGAGATAGCCTCGCGATTGGTACACTCGGCGCGTGATGTGCGAATGGTGTGGTGCCGGGTTTTCCTCTGCTGATCCAGGGTCTTCCGGGCCGTTCTGTAGCGCCAGTTGTCGCCGCAAGAGCCGTGTTTTCCGATTGGAGCAATCACTATCTCAGGTGCGCCAAGTCCAGTACGCTCACATCTTCAACAACTGGAGAGAACTCCCCGCTGACAAACGGCTGGACTGGATTAAGGGTGCGGTGAGCACCGTTGCGGAAAAGGTTCGCACCGGTGCAGTCAGCCAAAAATCACGTCAGACGAAGGACACGTCTGCGTTGCCTTCGCGGTCCGTCCTGGCAGCCTCCCAGGAAGCCACCGCCTCCACGGGAAATTCCTCTTCTTTCGAGCTTCGACGAGGGCGAGGAATAGTCGACCTTGTCAGCGACCTTGGCGTCCAAACGCCAACTGTCACACACTGCGTGCTGGCGGAAACTGTCCCAGAGGAAGTCGCAAACCCGGCCGCTTGGGGCTTTGACGTCCCCGGTGCTACAACCGCCATCGTGAAGATGGCATTGCCCAAGGGCGACGCAGTGTCTTTGTCAGGTATGACCGGGGTTGGAATGTCTCTGTTTGTGCCTGACTCGGCCTTGGTTGCTGACTTTGGAGTATGGGTGTTTTCCGCCAATGGGGGCAGGTTCCGTTGGTCGGCGCGCAACACTGCAGACAAGTTGCAAGAGGGGTGGAACTACCCCCGGTTCGGCAAGAATTGGATGCGCTCAGCCCTGGAACGGCCGCAGTGGGGAGAGATTAGCGCGGTTCAAATCTATGTACGTACAACCGCTCCCACGTCTTTTGCCCTCGGGCAAATCTGGGCGGAAACCCGACCGAAGGCGTCACTTCTGTTCATCCACGACGGAGGCTATGCAGATTTTGATCGCTCGCCGGGATACCAGGACCTGAGGGACCGCGGCATTCCTGTTACGTGGTCGGTCGACTGTGCCCTGATTGGGGATTCCGAGCACGTGAGCCGGGACCGTTTAATAGAGGTCGGTAATGAGAATGGGAACTCGATTAGTTTCCATGGGTGGAACAGTGCGCGGTCGCAGGATTACGTTGACGGCGCAGAGGCCAGGGAAGAAACGGCGAAGTGTCAGGAGTGGATTGCCGATCTGCCGTGTGCAGGTAACAGTGGCCGCGCATGGAGGACGGCCTGGATGCAGAACCGGAGCCCATTTTCCCCCGCGACCAACGACATGGTGAAACTGAACCCGATGTGGGACCCGACCAATCGTCCGCCAGCAGGGGTAGCACTTTGGCCGCTAACTCATCCATACAACTATTGGCGTGGCGCTTTGCACCACTTGTCCCCTCGTGCGCTCGCGGAACTTTTCGAAGAGGCCAAGCAGACGCACGGTGTGCTGATCTGTTACACGCACAACGTAGAGGATGGGGAGAAGCATATTTCCCCTGAACTCTGGCAGCAGTTCTTGGACTTGATTGATCAGGGGCTTGACCAGGGATGGCTCGAGGGCTCTACGTTTGAGACGTTGACTTCAGAGGAGAGAGGCGCCTAGCAGGTCAGCCTGTTTCGGTTGAGGAATGCCTATACGCTCTGGCCTAATGCGCGGCCTGGGACACTATTGGCTCTCTGCACTGACCACGGCCACTCTGCCCACGCCTCCAACCTTGGCCTGTCCGTCCGCTGCTCCAATAAAGGCTGCTTCGCCGCGCTGGAGTGTCAAAGAGCCACTGTCCGCCATGATTGTTGACTCGCCTTCAAGACAGATAAGGATCCGAGCCCCCAGACCATCGACCGGTGTCGCATCATCGACAAATGCCGGATCATCGACCAGCGTCAGTTTGGCCTCAGCCACCGTCGAATTCTGCTCCACGCGCTCGATGACCCGGAGGGAAAAGTCACTCTCTGGGGTCCGGTACCGGTAGGTGACGGCGGCTCCGCTACGTTGTGGCTCTCCCCTAACTATCAGCGGCTCTTGCGGCGTAAAAGATGCCGCCTCCATCAGTTCCTGGCGGTCCACACGTTTGTGGGTTAGACCTGCACGGAGGACGTTGTCGGAAGAGGCCATTACTTCCAGCCCAAACCCTCGGACATAAGCATGGATAATCCCTGAAGGAACATAGAGGCCCTCGCCGGGATCCAGTAGCACCGTGTTTAGGAGCAAAGACGCCACAGCCCCAGGATCTTGCTGGTGGTGAGCAGCCAGAGTGCTCGCTACTTCCAAAGGTTTGCTGGGATTCGGTTCATCGGAGGGAGCTGGAAGCTCTCCGAGAATCGCAGCGGTTGCTTCTTGGGAAAGGTCCAGACACTTGATGAATGCTGCCCTAATTCGTTCCTGCGAAGACCCCTGGCCGTTTAGGACGTCAGCGATCTGGGTCGCAGCGGGAGACTGAAAGTAAGCAAATGTGGTGGCTGCCTCCGAAGCAGATCGGAAACCAACCAGCGCCAATGTCGGCGCTAGAGCCATGAGTAGCTCGGGCTTGTGGTTGGGGTCCATGTAATTGCGTCGGCCGCGCGGGGTCCCATTGTCGCTTTCCTTGCGGTATTGCTCTGCCGCTCGACTTTGGGTGGGGTGAACCTGCAAAGAAAGCGGCTTGTCCGCAGCCAACAGCTTGGCCAGGAAAGGGAGTTGGGGTCCAAAGCGTTGGACCAGCGGTTCTCCCAGAGTCCCGTGCGGATCCCGACCAATGATTTCTGACAGAGCCACGGGAGGGTGCGTCGCTTGTGGGTCTTCGGGGACATTTGTAACCCTGGCTGCCAGAGACGGGGCGGAGGGGTGTGCTCCCATCCAAACTTCTGCTTGAGGGCGACCATCGGCAACCGTGCCCAGGTAATCCGGGATTACGGTCGGGGACCCCCAGTCGTAGTGCAAGATCGGGTTTGTTAGCCGGTACATGGTCCCCTCCTTCCCGTTACTGAAAATGCCTGACAAAGGATCGACTTGGCTGGTCGAGGGGCAGTGGTTGGATTTTCACGTTGTTGTCTATCACAAGTTTCCCCTGTCTCGGTAGCGGAAACAAACCAGAGTGACGGCCGCTACTTCCTTGAACCGCGTTGGGATGGAATCGGATTCCATGTCAGCAGCTGCAGGCACGCATGAACACTACGGCGCTAGAATGAAAAGGTTGAGTCGCGCTTTCGGGCGCGAAGAGATTCGGTCCGTTGCTCTATTTCCGCCTGGAAACTGGCGGAGTTCGGTGTGGCAAACAAGGCAAGACTGTGCACCAAGGATTTGGGTGTGGACCGCATAAGGAGAGGATTTCAAATGGCTGAACTCGAAGATCACGGACCGGGTCCCTACGTCGTTGACATCGAAGAAGCGACCCTGGAAAACAAGAACTTCCGTACCGCGCTGTGGACTGGGAAGCGCATGCAGATGACTCTGATGTCTATTCCGGTCGGTGGCGACGTGGGGCTGGAACAGCATCACCATGAGGATCAGTTCCTCCGCGTGGAGCAGGGACATGCCTTGGTGCGCATGGGCCCGAAGGAAAACGAAGTCACTTTCGAGGCAGAAGTCAAGGATGATTTCGCCATTTTGGTTCCCGTGGGTGTGTGGCACAACATCATCAACATTGGTGATGAAGAACTGAAGTTGTACTCGATTTACGCGCCACCGCACCACCCATTTGGCACGGTGCATGAAACGCAGGCGGATGACGTGGATGATCACGACCACGATCACTGAGTGATGGAAGAGGGCGCAGTTTTGCATCCTCCTTCAGGTGGGAAGCGCCGCCGAGACCGGCTTAAGGTGACGGCGGCGCTTTCGCATCTGTCCTGGCGCACGTTGGTTTGCGTTGGGGTGATTGGAGCGGTCGGTTGCACTTCTTCCGTGCCTTCGGCTGACGTTGCTATGTCTGCTGACGCGGGCGGAGAACTTGGTGGTGATTCCGCAACCCAAAGTCAACAGTCCGATACTGCGGAAATGGCGTGGGCCCAGGAAAGCGTCGGGGTCAACGTCATTGCGCCCAAACCCGTGAACGCACAAGAAGTCGCCGCCAGTTTTTTGGGACATGTGCCCTCGGCCTGGGGGTTGAACGTGCCCGGGGTAATCACTCACATGGATTCAGACTCGGTGGCGATCACACTCGACGCTTGTGGTGGCCCCAGCGGGAGCGGCTTCGATGCGCGGCTCATCGACGGACTAATTGAACGTCAAGTGCCCGCGACCCTTTTCTTGAATGAACGTTGGATCGGGGCAAACCCAGACATCGCCCTGGAACTGGCGAACAACCCCCTTTTTGAGATTGAGAATCACGGGTCTCAACACAGGCCGCTTTCCGTTCAAGGGCAGCTCGCGTATGGAATTGCCGGGACAAATTCAGTGGCAGAAGTCGTGGAAGAGGTCTGGAGCAGCCATCAGGCGATCACGGCGCTGACAGGAATTCCGCCCAAGTTCTTCCGCTCCGGTACTGCTCACTATGACGACGTGGCGATCCAGATTGTCGAGGCACTGGGAGAGAGCGTGGTTGGTTTCAACGTCAACGCCGACGCGGGAGCCACTTACAGCGCAGAAAGCGTGCAAGCCGCTGTTGCAGGCGCCGCGCCGGGCTCCATCCTCATCGCTCACATGAATCAGCCTCTGAGCGGCACCGCTGTTGGTTTGCTTGCCGGAGTCGATGCGCTGCAAGCGCGCGGGGTACGTTTTTCGTGGATAGAGAACCCTCAGTAGCTCGGTTAGACGACGGACGGCAGTGAACGCGGCCGTATGACAGTCCACAGCACCGTAGCTGAAACCGCCGCCGCGACCACCATCATTCCCGCCATTGGGCGTGCTGTTCCCACGCCCAAAACACCGATGATGGGAGAAAGCGCGCCGGCAAGACCGAAGTTGACCGCACCCAAAACGCTCGCGGCGGTGCCCGCTTCGGCTCCATGATTCGCCATTGCCAGGTACTGGACGGTGGGGAAGGTGAACCCGCAGGCCAGGATGAAGAACCAAAGGGGAATCAAAGTTCCCCACATGCCAGCTCCAGTTAGCGACAGAACAAAAATCACGGAGCCAAGGAGCATCTGCGCACTCGTGGTCGCAACCAAAACCCATTGCGGTGCCACGGTTCCACGATGAATCAGCCTTGAAACCGTCTGGACTCCCGCAATGACAGCCAAAGAGTTGATAGCGAAGGCAAAACCGTACTGCTGTTCGGTCATGCCGTAGACCTGCTGGAAAAGGAACGGGGACGCCGACAAGTACGCGAAAAGACCGGTGAAGTTCAAACCGGCCATTGCCACCATGCCCAAATAGATCCGGTCGTGGAACAGAGCGGAATAGCGCGAGGCCAAAGACCGTGTGTCGGCTTTTCTGACCTCGGGCAGATGTGTCTCGCGGATAAACACGATGACGGTGACCGACATGATCGTCCCGTATACCGCTAACACCCAGAAGATCCCGCGCCAACTCATGATGGCTAACAACTGAGAGCCGACAACCGGAGCGATGACGGGCGCAAAGCCATTCACCAGAGCCAAGCGGCTCATCATTTGGATGAGGTGCCGCCCTCCAAACAGGTCACGAACCATCGCCATGGAAACAACAGAAGAAGAAGCGGCTCCGAAACCTTGCAGTACGCGCAACACTCCCAACCACAAGATGGTTGGGGCCAGTGCGGCCCCCAGGGATGCTGCGATGTGGAGCAGCGTTGCGGCAACCAGTGGCACTTTTCGCCCCACCCGGTCTGATAGGGGACCGACGATGAGCTGCCCGGCGGCGAAGCCGACCATGGTCCCAGTCAAAGTCAGTTGAACAACGGTCGGATCGACACCAAATTCAGTTTCAATGGCAGGAAAAGCCGGAAGGTACATGTCGATGGTGAATGGCCCCAAAGCAGTGAGGGCACCAAGAACAAGGATGTACGTAAGCCTTTGACGCGGAGTCAGTGAAGCCCCGGGCGAGCCGTCGCTCACTTAGCCCTCCAAGTTGTCTTTTCCGGGAAGCCAGCTCTGGCCGGGCACATTCCAGCCCTGCCTTTTCATCACACGGAAGGCCCGCCTGTGTTGGACGTCGTCAAGACGGTCGACATATACGACTCCGCGCAGATGGTCGTACTCGTGCTGGAGTATGCGAGCCAACCAGCCCCGGGCTTGTATCTGAAAGACTTCGCCATCAATGTTTCGGGCAACCAGGAGCACCTGATCACTACGGCGCAGCTTGTAACGCTCTCCGGGGACCGACAGGCACCCTTCTTCCTCGTCCTCGTCAAGTCTCACCAGAGATTCGGGGACGGTGGGGGCCATCCAGAGCACCGGATCAATGGCGACGCCGCGGTAGAGCTCACCGTCGTCGTCTTCCCACGAGTATGTGAATAGGGATTTGCCCACTCCTACCTGGGGGCCTGCCAGGCCTACCCCCGGGGCCTCATCCATGGTTTCGTACATGTCGTTGACTAAATCGCGGATCTCGTCGGTTATTTCGCCGACTGGTTGTGTGGGAGTGTGAAGTACTGGGTCGCCGTAGATACGGATGGGCAAGATGGTCATTGCGCCAGCATAATCGTACGGTCGAGGGGTAACCGACACTCAGCAGGGGGGTGCAGACGCGTGGACTTGGTCATAGTGTTCGTCTGCGGGGCGCTTGGTACGGCCCTTCGTGCCTGGATTGAGCAGGCGTGGTCCACACAAACCTGGCCCGCGGCGACCTTCGCCATCAACCTGACGGGTGCGTTTGCGTTGGGATTCTTAATCGGGGCACTTTCTGTCCGAGGGCCAGACCAGGGGGCTCGTCGACGAGTTCGCCTGGGCGTCGGAACAGGTTTATTGGGCGGGTATACCACCTACTCGACGTTCATTATTGAAGGCGACGAACTTGCCCATACTCATTTGGGGCTGGCGTTCCTGTATCTGGCAGGGAGCGTTGTTCTGGGGCTGGCACTGGCGGCCCTGGGAATGCTGTTGGCGCGCAGGCTCTTTGCGCAGGAAACGGTTGACGTCGATGGACTTGAGAAGGATGTCGACCTGTGACCTTCTTATTTGTATCCCTAGCTGGAGGCGTTGGCTGCGTCTTCCGGTTTGCTCTCAGCACCGTCATTGAGAGGTATAACCGGTTGGGTGTCCCCATCGCGACGTCGGTGATCAACGTTGTAGGCGCATTTTTGCTTGGGTTGCTCACGTCTATCACCGCCGACTTTGCCGGCATGGGGGATCTTAAAGTCATCCTGGGCGTCGGGCTCCTGGGCGGGTTCACCACGTTTTCCGCGGCCAGCGCAGAGGCTGCTGAGCTTGTTCTGGGGAAGAAATCTCAGCGAAGTTCCGCCAGACGCTTTTCTTGGCAACCCCTAAAGGGTGTCGGTTTGGCTGCGGGGACGCTGGTGTTGGCAGTTGGCGCAGGTGCTTTTGGGCTGGCGATCGGTTAGGCGCCTGCCCTCGTCGGAAAAGAAGAGAACCCGTCGAAGGGGTCAAGGTCCGGACCCATCTGACGATTGTGTCGCAGGTAACCCTCTATTCTGGGATTGTCCATCCCTGCACGGATTATGCGCGTAAGGACTACAGATAAATGAGCTTGCCAAGTTTTACCGAAATGAAAACTCCTCCTCTCCCGCTTCCTGAAGCAGAGATGGGTGATCTGGAGGATCTATACAAGGACCTACATCGCCACCCTGAACTCGGCTTCCACGAGGTAAGGACGGCAGGAATAGTGGCGGAACGACTCCGCGGCCTGGGTTTTACCGTGACCGAGAAGGTCGGTAAGACCGGTGTGGTGGGAATTCTTCAGCGGGACGAGGGCCCCACCGTGATGATGCGTGCCGACATGGACGCTCTCCCGGTGAAGGAAGAGACGGGACTCCCCTATGCGTCCGAGGCCACGTTCACTCGCGATGACGGGACGGTTACTCCGCTCATGCACGCTTGTGGACACGATCTGCATACCACTGCGCTACTAGGAGCCTGTGAGGCCCTGGTCGCTGATGAATCCTGGCATGGGCGCCTGATGGTAGTTTTCCAGCCCAACGAGGAGCAGGGCGCGGGTGCACGCGCCATGTTGGCCGATGGCCTGTTTGAGCGCTTCGGCACCCCAGAAGTTGTTCTGGGCCAACACGTCAGCCCGCTTCCCTCCGGCTTCATTGGGTTGCATCCGGGGCCAGCATTCGCGGCTTCTGACGCGATTTTGGTTCGCATTCATGGCGAGGGTGGTCATGGTTCACGCCCTGAAACAACAGTGGACCCCATCGTTTTAGCCGCATCAGTGATCATGCGTCTCCAGACAGTTGTGTCCAGGGAGATTGCAGCTAGCGAAACCGTGGTGCTCACCGTGGGGTCGATCCACGGTGGTACAGCCGCGAATATCATTCCCTCGGAAGTGGAACTGAAGCTCTCCGTGCGAACGTTCGACGTAGAGATCCGCGAGAGAGTGTTGCACGCGATCGAGCGAATCGTGAAGGGAGAGGCCGCTGCTGCGGGGGTAAAGCGTGAACCCGAAATTGAGTCAATCTACAGTTTCCCTGCTGTTGTCAACGGGCCTCAGGCCAGCGAGATAACTACGGAGGCATTCCAGCGCGCAATGCCCGGCGTCGCGGTGATTAACCCGGGGGTTGTCACCGGCAGTGAGGACGTGGGTTTGTTCGCTCGTGCAGCAGGGGTACCGATTGTCTATTGGGTACTTGGGGGAGCCGACCCGAAGCTCTTTGCGCAAGCCAAGACCACTGAAGACATCGTGCACACACTGGCAACTGTCCCATCCAACCACTCTCCGCAGTACGCGCCTGTACTGGAACCGACGCTTGGGATTGGAATAAACGCGCTGAGGTCTGCGGCCCTGGAGTGGCTGTCTGGACCTAAGCCTGAGTAGTCCTGGGCATGCAAATGAAAGGCCTCGAGGAAATCCGTGCCGAGTTTTTCGGCAATGACCCAAGGACCAATCGTCAGCGGATGCTGGATGGAGACACCTACTTCGCTGACGATCCTGAAAATGCGCGGCGAGCTCAGCGAGCCGTGGAGTTGGCGGACGCCTATTACGAAGCAACGGTGAAAGGTGCCCCTGACGCCCTGGAGTACTTGAGAGAGTTGGTGGGATCTCTGGGACGAGGCTCTTTGATCAAGGCTCCATTATTCGTTGACTACGGGGAGAATCTGCATTTAGGTAATGGAGTTTTTGTTAATTTCAACCTCACCGCGCTTGACGTCTCGCCTATCCATATTGGTGATTCTTGCCAAATTGGTCCCAACGTTCAGCTGCTCACGCCGACCCACCCTCTTGACCCAGAGCTGCGCCGAGCCGGTCTCGAGGGGGCAAAACCGATCTTCCTCGAAGAGAACGTTTGGCTTGGCGGGGGAGTGATTGTGTGCCCTGGCGTTACTGTTGGGGCCAATTCTGTGATCGGAGCAGGTGCTGTTGTGACACGCGACATACCTGCTGGGGTGTTGGCGGTCGGAACTCCGGCACGTGTCGTCCGGTCCATCGCATAACTGCATGTCTGGGTCACGCCTTCTTGGAGTTCACGGGTGAGATTCGTCCCCGGGCCCTTCTTCACAGGAGGGCAGTTAGTGCGTTTATGTATTGTTAGGTCCCAGCTACCGGGCTGGATTAAGCCAATCCGTGCCTGGGAGCTGCCTCTGCGGGTACAGAGCCGTGGAGAAACCGGAAGATTGACTCTATGTATCGATATCTGTTCCGCCGGATGCTGAACTATCTGGTGCTGTTATTCATAGCGGTCTCGCTCGCTTATCTGCTTGCGGGGAGTGCTCTGAATCCAAGGACCCAGTTCGACTGGACTAACCCAAACTTGAACATCGAGAGCGTTGAAGCTCTGCTGACGCAGTACAACATCAATAACAAGGTGCCACTCCTGGAGCGCTATTGGACTTGGCTCACCAACGTAGTCACCGAGTGGAACTGGGGGCGTACGCCAAAGGGCGAGTACGTCAACCAGATCCTCGCCACTCGCATCTGGGTGTCAGTGCGCCTGATTACCATCGGTTCCTTTGTTGGAATCCTGGGCGGCGTTGCCCTGGGCGCATGGACCGCGACTCGTCAGCACAAGATGTCTGACCGAGTTATTTCCATTCTGGCGCTGATCGTGATCTCTACACCCATGATCGTTATTGCGACGGTCTTGCAGATTTTGGCGACTAGTTTCAACCACGCAACGGGGACGCAGTTCTTCGAATTCATTGGAGAAACAGGAACAATAGGTAACTACGCAGGTGCCGAAATCGTCAACCGACTGCAGCACCTCCTGCTCCCCACGATTTCTATGTCGTTGACAGGTATCGCTACCTACTCGCGGTACCAGCGCAACCTGATGCTGGACACCCTGGGATCCGACTACGTCCGGACGGCAAGGGCCAAGGGGTTGCGTAAGGGCGCTGCTGTTCGAAAGCATGCGTTGCGCACGGCCCTTGTTCCCATGGCCACGTATTTTGCCTTCGTCATCGCGGGGTTATTCACCGGCGCAACTATTACGGAGCAGGTATACGCCTGGCATGGCATGGGCATCTATTCGGTTGCTTCGATTACGGGCCATGACATAAATGGCACCGTGGCCGTCGTGGCGTTCTCCGCTGCAACGACATTCTTCGGGCTGATGCTCGCAGATGTCTTCACCGTTGTTGTCGACCCGCGCGTGCGCGTTAGCTAAGGGGGATCGACGTGAAGAACGATGACTTTTTTGACGGGACCACAGATCCCGATCACCCACGTTTCTCCTCGGATCCCATCAAACGGGAGGAAGAGGGCTACAACACGACGCCGGAGCCAGACCCAGCCGGTGAACTCGGCGTTCCCGGCGGCTCCATTGGGATGGACGAGTTCGTCCCTGAAATGCCGTCACCTTCGCCTGACGGGGAACTGAGCCCCCACGAGGCAACCGTGCGTGCCGACCAGGCGCTGGCGGACCGCGAAGCGATTGAATCCGATCCAGAGTTGGCTGCCGCAGCCGCGAAGGCTGGCGACCCTGAGGCCGACGAAAAAGAAGGGGTGACGCTTACTCGTACCCAGCTAATCTGGCGGCGATTCTCGCGTTCCAAGACGGCCATGGTTGGTTTAGTCGGGTTTGCGTTCATTGTCCTGTTCGCTCTGCTGGGTCCATTCATCAGCCCTTGGGAGTACAAGCAGGTCGACAACACCGCCTTCCTGAAGCCGCCGTCATCCGACCACTGGTTCGGTACCGGCCAAACAGGTCGCGACTTATTCGCGATGGTGGTCGAGGGTCTGCGCAAGTCGCTGATCATCGGCCTGGCGGTCGCCGCAATCCAAACTGTGGTCGCCGCCTTGATCGGCTCATCCGCAGCGTTCTTCGGTCGCTTCTTTGACAAAGCGGTTCTGTGGGTCATCGACCTCCTGCTGGTTATCCCCTCGTTCTTGTTGATTGCAATCATCACGCAGAGAATGGGTGGATCTAACGCCTCGACCATCACGTTTATCTTTCTGTTGGCCGCGTTCGGGTGGATGCTCACCGCGCGCGTCGTGCGCTCGATGACCCTGTCCGTTGTGTCGTTGGATTACGTGCGCGCCGCAAAGTACATGTCGGTGCCCTCTTTCGCGACCATTACGCGGCACATCATCCCGAACGTTGCCTCGTTCTTGATCATTGACTTCACTTTGGGAGTCGTGAACGCAGTCATGATGGAGACGGTCCTGTCTTACTTCGGTTTCGGTGTTCAACCGCCGGAAACCTCCCTGGGCGTCCTTTTGTCCGAGGGCCAAAAGATGGCGACCGCGTTCCCGTGGACCTTCTTGGCTCCGGCAACCTTCCTAACCTTGATGCTCATCTTCATTAACTTCATGGGCGACGGTTTGCGCGACGCCATTGATCCAACTTCTAAGTCGGGAGGTGAAGTGTGAGTAAGAAAAAGAAGGACACAGTCCAGTTCGAAACGCAGGCACTTCCCCAAAGTGATTCCACTAAACCTGTCCTGTCTGTGAAGGACCTCCGGGTTACCTTCCCCTCAGAGGATGGCGCAGTCCATGCGGTTCGCGGCGTCAACTTCACTGTTGGTAACGGAGAAGTGCTGGGTATCGTGGGTGAATCAGGCTCCGGTAAGTCGGTGACCTCCATGGCAATCATGGGGCTGCTTGATGAGAGTGCCAAGATCGAGGGCTCCGTGGAGATCCACGGGGTTGAGGTCCTGGGACGTTCTGATGCTTACATGTCGCAGATCCGCGGCAAGGTGCTGTCGATGGTCTTCCAAGACCCGCTTTCGGCGCTGACTCCGGTGTATTCCATCGGTACCCAACTGGTGGAGGCTCTTCAGATCCACCAGAAGATGAGTTCGAAAGCCGCTGAGGCACGTGCCATTGAACTGCTGGGTATGGTCGGGATCCCGAACCCCGAGGTTCGTTTCAAGGCATTCCCTCACGAGTTCTCTGGTGGCATGCGTCAGCGCGTGATGATCGCAATGGCCATTGCGAATGATCCCGACTTGATCATTTGTGATGAGCCGACTACCGCTCTTGACGTGACTATCCAGGCGCAGATTTTGGAACTCCTCAAGAAGGCTCAAGAGGAGACTGGCGCCGCGGTCATCATGATCACCCACGACCTGGGGGTCGTTGCTGGCATGGCTGACAAAGTCGCCGTCATGTATGCCGGCCGAGTCGTTGAGTTTGCGGACGTTGATGACGTTTTCTACAGGGCGCGCATGCCTTACACGATCGGTCTCTTGGGTGCGTTGCCGCGTCCCGATGAGAAGTCAGATACCGCGTTGGCGACGCTGGATGGTAACCCGCCGTCCATGCTGATCAAGCCAACCGGCTGTCCCTTTGCCCCACGTTGTCCGCTGTCTACTCCTTCCTGTTTGGACGGGGAGCCAGATCTGCTTCCCATCATGGAAGCACGCCGGACCATTGAGGAGGTCGAGGAGACAGAGGGGGCTGCCGCTACCGCGCTCATTGAGCAGGAGATTAGCGAGGGCATAGTCCATACTGCAGCTTGCATCCGTTCTAAGGATGTCAGCGAGCACAACTGGACGTACAAGGACATCTACCCGATCCCACGTCACATTGACCGCATGGCGGGGCGACGCGATAGGGAGTCGCGCGAAGACGTTCTTGAACTTGACAATCTGATCAAGTACTTCCCCTTGATGAAGGGGGCCGTGTTCAAGCGTCAGGTCGGCACGGTTCACGCGGTTGATGGAATCTCCTTCAAGATCAAGTCTGGTGAGACGCTTGGCTTGGTGGGCGAGTCCGGTTGCGGTAAGACAACTACGCTGTTGGAGATCTTGGACCTGGTGAAGCCTCAGGGCGGCAAGATCGTGGTCCTGGGTAAGGACACCGCCACACTGACGCGCACCGAGCGCAAGAAGGTCCGAGAGAATCTGCAAGTGGTCTTCCAAGACCCCATGGCGTCTTTGGACCCGCGCATGCCGATCTACGACATCATTTCGGAGCCACTGCGCTACAACGGTTACTCCAAGGCGCAAATGCGGGAAAGGGTCAACCACCTCATTGAGTTGGTTGGTCTGGAAAAGGCTCACCTAAACCGCTACCCACGCCACTTCTCCGGTGGTCAGCGGCAAAGAATCGGTATTGCCCGCGCGTTGGCGCTTGAACCTGATCTGCTGGTTCTTGACGAACCAGTGTCTGCCCTGGACGTGTCGATTCAGGCGGGTGTCATTAACCTGCTGGATGAGCTCAAGTCGGAGTTGGGGTTGTCCTACCTGTTCGTGGCTCACGATCTTTCAGTGGTGCGCCACATCGCTGACAGGGTTGCCGTCATGTACCTGGGCAAGATCGTTGAGGTCGGCGATGTTGAGGAAGTCTTCAACGCGCCGCAGCACCCCTACACACAGGCGTTGCTCTCGGCTATCCCCGTTCCTGACCCAGCATTGGAACGCAACCGCCACAGGATTTTGCTGTCGGGGGACTTGCCCTCGCCCGCTAATCCGCCCTCGGGATGCCGCTTCCGAACACGGTGCCCGCTGTTCAGGACGCTGTCGGAGGACCAGCAGGAGCTTTGCATTACGCAAGACCCTGCATTGGTGCCACCACCGGATTCACACGACTTGAGGACCGCGTGTCACTATCCGCATCCGGTAGATGTCTTTGCCGCAGCGAAAGAGCACAAGGCTTCGAAGCAACAATAGGAATGTAACTTAGCTCTCAAAAATGGCCGTTTTTGTCACGTTTTGGGAGCAAGTTGCTATATATCGCCTCGCAAATGTTGGGAGTCGCGTTTTTCGCACTACCGTTGAGGCGATTGAGCTGGAGTCGGTTGCGGACACCGTTGGGTGTCTGCGACTGGGCGCTGGTCATAGATCTTGTCCGCGTGTTGCGGCGTCTCCTTGTGGGGCGTTGCGGCGCGGCAATCCAGTCATAGGGCGGCTTACCGGTAACGGCTAGGCAGGCCCATTGATTGGGAACGTGGAAGAAATTCAACTGGAGGTTTTTAATGCGACGCAAGGCTTATGCCCTTGGCGCTATCGGAGTCGCCGCCACCCTGGCCCTCGCGGGTTGTGGAAGTGGCAGCGGAGGCTCCGGAGGCGGTCAGTCCGGCGATGCGAGTGGTAAGGATGACTCGAAGGTCGCCCTGGTCGACATCAACGAGCACGACCGTGACGATCTTGAGGTTGGTGGCACGCTGCGCTTTGGTATTGGCGCCATGCCCACCTACTACAACACGATGCACGTGAACGGCAACACCGTTGACGTTTCCAGCACCATTGGTAGCTTCGTGTACCCGTCGAACTGGGTTTACCAGCCCGATGGCACCATTAAGGAAAACCCGAACTACATCAAGAAGTATGAGGTCAAGCAGGAGGGCGACCAGCAGGTTGTCACCTTGGACCTCAACGAAAAGGCCGTGTGGGGTGACGGAACCCCGATCACTTGGCAGGACTACGAGGCAACTTGGGCCTCCTGTAACGGCGAAGATGATGAGAAGCTTTGTGCTTCCACCGATGGCTACGACCACATGGAGTCCGTTGAGCAGGGTAAGGACGAGTTCCAGGTCATCATTACCTTCATCGACGCATTCCCGGACTGGTCTGCTCCTCTGTCAGGCGTAATGGCTGCGGCCGGTGTTGAAGATGTTGACACCTTCAACAACGGTTGGGAACAGCCCAACAATGACTGGACCGCTGGTCCTTACCAGTTCGCTGGCATTGATGACAAGCAGAAGATCGTTACCCTTGAGCGCAACCCCAACTGGTGGGGCGATGAGGGGCTGCTGGACAGCGTGACCTTCCGCGAAATGAACCCAGCAGCAATGGGTACCGGTTTTGCGAACTCGGAGATCGATGTCCTTGACGGCATCATCGACGCACAGCAGTACACCACCGCCTCAACTCGCGCCGACGCAGAGATCCGCCGTGCAGGTGGCCGCCAGTGGCGTCACTTCACCTTCAATGGTGAGTCCGGCGTTCTGCAGGACAAGGAACTGCGTGCGACCCTGGTCCGCGGCATTGATCGCGCGGCGATCACCGAAGCCGACCTGGCTGGTATCCCGGATCTGGTTCCCGCTGACCTCGTGAAGAACAACCACCTGTTCCAGCCCGGACAGGATGGCTACGAGGACAACGCTGGTGACTACATGTACGATCCAGAGCGCGCCATGAAGGAACTGGACGATCAGGGTTGGGTCCTGGAAGATGGTGCGGAATACCGCACCAAGGACGGCGAGACCCTGGAGTTCGGCTACACCATGATGCCCGACATCTCCACCTCTAAGACCGAAGGCGAACTGCTGCAGTCTCAGATGAAGGCGATTGGCGTCAAGGTGAACATCCAGAACGTTGAGTCTGGTCCGTTCTTCGACGAGTACGTTATTCCGGGTAACTTCTCAACCACCGCGTTCGCGTGGCAGGGCACTCCCTACCCGCTGAACAACATCAACCAGCTCTACGGCTGCGACAACTTCGGTGGTTCGAACTTCGCTCGCATCTGCGTGCCGGAGATCGATGAACTTGCTGGCAAGATCGCCGTTGAGCCTGACCAGAAGAAGCGTCTGGAAATGGGCAACGAAGTTGACAAGCTGATCTGGGAAAACACCATGATCCTGCCGCTCTACGCCCGCATGGAAATGACCGCTGTTCCGAAGAACCTGGCGAACTACGGTGCCTTTGGCCTGTCGACCGTCCAGATCGAGAACGTCGGCTTCATGAAGTAGTCCTCGTGACTCTCACCTTTTGACGAGGGCACCCGCAGCAACCTAGTGCCGCTGCCAGTGAGCCGAGTCTTAGAAGATGCCCCGGGGGTACATGCCCCTGGGGCATCTTTGTGCCCGCGCTTCGAGCTTCGGGCCTTTCGCATCCTGGTCCTTCGAGGCTCTTGGATCCTGTCTCTCAGCGATGCTTGAGTCGTGAGGCGTCGGGGCTACGATTTGCGGGCCAGCCTTTTCCAATTTGGTAGGTTATCTGGCTTGAGGTTCTGTACAGACCTGCACAGACGGGCCGTTCTCCGCTTTCGTTGGTGGGGCCGCGGAATCGTACTTTCCCGACTGAACGCACGCCGATGATGTCACCATCATCGCAGCGTTATGTTAACCGTACGCTCGGTTGGGGGTATCTAGAGTCTGTGTGCGTTCGGTTGGGGGAGTACAGAGTGCCGCCTCCAAGTGAAAACGGGAGCACAGACATCTTGCTGGCGGCAGACTGATGGTGCTTTTTGTTCGTGACTGGGCGCACATGGGGCACAATAGGAGCATTGGACGGTCGCTATGGAGGAACCAATGGCACACAGCCCCAAGATGATTGCCGGTGTTGATGGATCGGAAGATGCACTGGTTGCAGTACGTTGGGCCGCAGATCGCGCCACACGCTGCGGCGGCGAGCTGACTCTGATGTGCGCATATGCCGTCGCTTCGTTCAGTGCCGCAGGGCTAGACGGGGGCCTTATGGCACTCGACGATGACAGCTTGCGCGCTGGTGCGCAACGCGTGGTGGACGATGCGAAGCTCGTGGCAGAAGAAATTATCGGCGATGCTGACGTCAGAATCCGCACGCGAGTCGAGGCGGGGGACCCGGCAAGCGTACTGGCAGAACTCTCGGCGCACGCTGACATGATCATCATTGGGTCTCGAGGAGGCGGGGGGTTCGCTGACCGCTTCCTGGGTACGGTTTCTTCCGCCGTTCCTGCGCACTCCAAATGCCCGGTCGTGGTGGTCCCGGTGCGGCAGAAGGGGCGCCCTTTTACCCCGATCAGCAGGATCGTGGTGGGGGTCGATGGCTCAGACGTCGCTTCGACGGCCCTCAGGAAAGCCGTTGACGAAGCGATTCTTTGGGACGCCGATCTTACGGTGGTCGCCGCGGTTCCCATCGCAACGGGCGCATCCATGATGGCGTGGGTGCCAGCAACCGTTGACCGCGAGGGGCTGATGGAAGACGTCCGCCTCTCTATGGATAGGTCCATCGCCGATGCACGACGAGATCGTGAAGTGAAGGTTGCCCGACATGCCCTCGACGGAAGTCCAGCGGCGCTGCTAACGGAGTTCTCGACGGCAGTCGATCTGGTGGTTGTTGGAACGCGTGGCGGCGGCGGTTTTGCAGGCATGCTCTTGGGTTCTACATCGCAAACGGTGTTGCAGCACTCGGTTTGCCCCGTGATGACGGTTCCTTCACGTCATCGTGACAAGACACCATCGCCTACTCAGTCCTGGGAGCGGGCGTAGTCACAAGTGCGTTCTAAGGGTGTTCCTGCGCCGCAATAACGCCATTCTGGTTGCGGGGTCTTCGGTGGCATGCGTACCTGGGAGCAAGCCAAAGGAGGCTATCCATGACAAGCACCATTCGACAAAAGATGAAGGCGGTTGTCTCTGAAGAACAGGGGAAACCGGTCGTCGTCAAAGAGGTCGATGTCCCGGTCCCAGGCCCGGGGAGGTACTCGTAAAAGTTCAGGCCACCGGGGTCTGCCACACCGACTTGCACGCAATAAAGGGCGACTGGCCCGTCAAACCCAAGGAAAACTTGATTCCCAGACACGAGTGCGTCGTCGTCGTTGCCGTGGGCCCGGATGTCGAGGGCGTCGAAGTTGGCGACACGCTGGGCAACGCCTGGTTGGCGACGGCGTGCGGCGTCTGCGAGTTCTGCCGCACAGGTCGCGAAACACTTTGCGAAGCACAGCACAACAGCGGATATTCGGTAGATGGTTCATACGCCGAATACATGGTCGTGATCCAAAGTTCGCCGCACGTATTCCCGGGGGCGTTGACCCAAATGAGATCGCGCCAATCCTCTGCGCAGGCGTAACTGTCTACAAAGCGTTGAAAGAAACTGAGGTCAAACCGGGCCAATGGGTCGTGATCACTGGGATCGGCGGTCTGGGACACAATGCCGTTCAGTACGCCATTGCGATGGGAATGCGCGTGGCAGCTGTAGATATCGATGACGCCAAGCTTGCCCTCGCCGCAGAACACGGGGCCGAACTGACCGTGAACGCCAAGGAACACGATGCCGTTGAGGTCATCCACGAAGAAATAGGAGGGTCCAACGGCGTTCTTGTGACGGCAGTAAACCCGATTGCGTTCAGCCAAGCGATGCACATGACTCGGCGCGGTGGCACTATCGTGCTGGTCGGCCTGCCTCCGGGCACGTTCGAAGTGGACATTTTCGACGTCGTTTTACGAGGGCTTACCGTACGAGGCTCCATCGTGGGCACCCGCCAGGACCTGCAGGAAGCTGTTGACTTCTACGCGGCGGGGAAGATCCACCCGACCGTGGAAGTTGAAGACCTCGATGCTGCAGAGGACGTTCTTGAGCGTTTGGAAGCGAACAAGATTGAGGGACGCGTCGTCCTGTCTGTGTAACCCGCCGAATGATTAGGGACGGCCAATTGTCGAGTGTGATCTCATGTAGGCGGTGAGCTGCGGAGAGGATCTGTAGTCTCGATGGTATGAGCACAGTATCGGATCCCTCCGCAGCGACTTCCAGCGGTGTCGAGGGAATTAGCGACGAAGAGCTAGCTCTTCTGAATGCTTCCTTCGAGTATGCGCGTAACGGAGTGACGGATACGTTAGGGGCGCTCGTGGGCGCCGGATTGCCCGTGAACCTAACGGATGGCAAAGGTGACACGTTGCTGATTTTGGCCGCTTATCACGGCAATGCGGAGACGGTCGTGATGTTGCTTGAGGCGGGCGCTGATGTAAATCGTCAAAACGATCGGGGCCAGACCGCGCTTTCCGCCGCCGTCTTCCGGAAGGACAAGCAGATCACGCAGCTGCTTCTGGATGCTGGGGGCGACCCAAGGACCGGCCTGGTAAGTGCAATGGCCGTTGCAAGGCAGTTCGGGTTGACCGAATTTGCTGAGCTTTTTGGCGAGGGCTAGTTCAAGACTGAGCGACTACCTGCCCCTTGCAGCTGTGTGCCACGTTCCCCTCATTTTGCTTGGGATAAGGGACATAGAGAGTGCTAACCTGGATGTTGCTTATCCTGCCCTCGTAGCTCAGGGGATAGAGCACCGCTCTCCTAAAGCGGGTGTCGGCCGT
>ERZ1031159.69-NODE-69-length-22164-cov-14.815505_pt1 | contig 22164 bp, 27 predicted proteins | sample MGYA00516706_ERZ1031159 | MGnify/ENA primary metagenome ERZ1031159 (study PRJEB33719, sample SAMN04262508) | wastewater metagenome | biome: rural village; feature: composting latrine chamber; material: composting feces with ash | place: El Salvador | collected... | reverse complement strand
CACAGTGGGGTGGATCAACCGTAGTCCTTTTGTTTTGTCTCAGTATCTGAGATGGTTTTTTGTCTCTCTAAACCGGCTAGTTTTCATCTAGGCTCTCTCACGCCGTGTTAGCCTGAGAACACCTCCCAATGTCTGTTGTGGATGATCACTTAGGTATTGAGGGGGTAAGCAAAAGGAGAAAGAGAAACATGAACGAGAGAACAATGAGCAACCAGTTCCCACGGCAAAGCGAGTGGTTGTGCCCAGAAAACCTCTGTAGGCTGTTTGATAGCGCTAGTAGGGAAGGGTAAGGATATGTCGGTGTGTGTTGCTGAAGCCCCTTCCACTAAGTCCCCTGAAGTTCTTATCAAGTCCAAGCGCCGAGTCAAAGAGCATGGGGAGGTTTTCACCCCTCGCTACATGGTTGACCAGATGCTTGACCTTGTGTCCTATGAACTTGAATCAGGACCAGGCTTCGTAGACAAGACTTTCCTTGAGCCAGCTGCAGGAGACGGAAACTTTCTTGTCCGCATTCTCCAAAGAAAACTCAAAGCGATTGAGAAGACCTACAAGCCCGAGGACTGGACCGTAGAGTCCTTGTTTGCTCTGGCATCTATCTACGGAATAGAGCTGCTTGAGGACAACCATAAGGATGCCCAAGAGTGGCTACTGAGTGAGTTCTGCCTGTTCCATCAATCCCATGGAACTACCTGTAACTGGCGCACCAATCTGTACCGAAGCGCGAAGTACATCATCTCTGTCAATATCCTCCAGGGAAACACCCTTACTGGGATGAGAGCAGATGGAGATCCTATTGTTTTTTCTTGGTGGAATAGGGTTCCTGATTCACCAGGAATCGTACAACGTGAACCGTTTTCCCTAGAGTCCCTTCAATCAGAATCGCTGTTCGATCTGATGGACTACGATTCGTATAAACCGTGCCCTATTGATCAAGTGCATAAGGAAGAGTAAAAGCCGATGAGTGAACCGAAGCTAAGACCCTACCGCGAAGTTGTTCCCTTGGTGTATTCGTGGTCAACCCCAGATATGCCCAAATACGACGGGTGGGAGAAGATTGGGGATACGGTCAGAACCGTTGAGGAACGTGTTGCTGAACAAGGGTCTCAGCTATCACTGGAGAAGAAGATCAACTGGAAACAGCGAGCGATTTTCACCTCTACTGAAGGCGGCTTCTTTAGAGACACAGACTTCCATGAGTTCCTGAAGAGACGGGGCGTTGAACGGGAACTTAAGCCTAAGCGCACTGAGTGGCATAAGTTCGATGATGCCCCCAAGTCATCGCTTGACTACTACCTAGAGTTTGTTAGCCAGCAGGTTATCCCTGAGCGGGGTGAGATCGAAGAAGATTACACTCTTCGTCCAGAACAAGAAGATGCGGTGTTACAGACCCTTGAGGCGTTCGACTCTTATGACGAGATGCTCTGGAACGCTAAGCCTCGTTTCGGTAAGACACTGACTGCCTATGACTTGATGAACCAGATGGATGCTAAGACGGTTCTCATCGTTACTAACCGTCCGGCGATTGCTAACTCTTGGTATGACGATTTTACTCGGTTTATCGGTCACCAGATGCCTTACTACTTCATCTCAGAGTCTGACTCTTTATCAGAGAGAAACCCACTAAACCGTGATGAGTTCCTTCAGCTTCTTAGAGACCATCGCGGTGAAGATGTCCGCCGTATTGAGTTTGTCTCTCTCCAAGACCTCAAGGGGTCTGAACGATTTGGAGGCAAATACGACAAGAACAAGTACATCTCTGAACTGGACTGGGATCTACTGATTGTTGATGAGGCCCACGAAGGGGTGGACACCCTCAAGACCGATGTTGCCTTTGACCAGATCAGTCGGAAAAAGACACTGCATTTATCGGGAACCCCATTCAAGGCTCTTGCATCGGGGAAGTTCTCTGAGGGTCAGATCTACAACTGGACCTATGAGGACGAGCAGGAAGCAAAGAGGAACTGGGAGGGTGGACCAGATGAGGACAACCCCTATCGCCCGCTACCAACCCTGAACCTTTTCACCTATCAGATGTCTCGCATGATTGCAGATCAGCTCAGTGCTGGAGCAGTAGGCGAAGACCTTGAAGCAGAAAACCTAGACTTCACCTTTGACCTCAACGAGTTCTTCAAAACGAACAAGTCTGGTTACTTTGAGCATGAGGCTGAGGTAATCAAGTTCCTAGATCGCCTGAGTGAGAATGAGAAGTACCCGTTCTCAACCCCTGAACTACGGGATGAGATTCGCCATTCATTCTGGCTACTAGATCGAGTCGATTCCGCTAAGGCACTCAGGCGGCTGCTTAAGGCTCACCCGGTGTTCAAGGACTATGAGATCGTTCTAGCTGCTGGGGATCGTAAAGACGATGAGGATACCAAGAAGGTCGGTAAGGCTCTAGATGAAGTCAGGGCTGCGATTGCAGAGGCTGAAGAGCATGATGGCAAAACCATCACTCTGTCTGTCGGCCAGCTAACTACTGGGGTTACGGTCCCTGAGTGGACAGCAGTAATGATGCTATCGAACATTAAGTCACCTGCTCTGTATATGCAGGCAGCGTTCAGGGCTCAAAACCCCTGCATGTTTGAGCGTGACGGTAGGGTCTTTGAGAAGTCCAATGCTTACGTATTTGACTTTGCTCCAGAACGAACTCTGACTATCTTTGACACCTTTGCCAACAACCTAAACCCCCTACCTGTTGGAGACCCAACGGCACGTCAAGAAAACATCGCTACCTTGTTGAACTTCTTCCCTGTTATCGGTGAGGATTCAGACGGGACAATGGGGCTGCTCGATGCTGAACAGATACTGACCCTTCCCCAGGCATTCAAGGCCCGCGAAGTGGTCCGCCGTGGCTTCATGTCGAATCTGTTGTTTGACAACGTAACGGGGATCTTCAACAACCCTGAGTACTACAAGCCGATTCTCGATAAGTTACCGATTGAGAAGGAAGGCCGGGTAAGGGAAAGGGAAGAGATCGTTATTCCAAAGTCGATCCCTGAAGTAGATACAGATGGCAATGCGGTATCCGATGAGATCGTCATTAACGAAAAAACAGACCTACTCGGTAAGCCGGTTTGGAAAACTGAGGACCTACCTGAACTAGAGCCGGAATCTTCTACAGCCCAGATCGTCAAGCATGTTTCTGATCTAGTCTCGGAGAAGAGCCGTGAGGTGCGAGAAAAGGCTCGGGAAGAGTATGGACTAACTAAGGCCCAGACTGATGCTGATGATCGTCGTACCCGACGTGTAGTTAGAGAGAAGGTCGAACGTCTTGATGCGAACCATAGGATTGATCTTAAGCGTCTAGATGATGAGATTGAGGAAGCACCAACACAAGCTGAGGCTGAGGCGTTGATCGCTGAGAAGAAAACCAAAGAAGATGAGTTTTGGGAAAACCTTCGATCCATTGCCGAAGAAGAGACCGATTCTGTTGGTAAGCAGATTGTTACTCGTGAAGAGAACAAGAAGGCTCAAAAGAAGGTCGATGAGGTCAAAGAGGATACCCGGTCTCGCCTACGAGGTTTTGCCCGAACTATTCCTATGTTCATCATGGCGTATGGAGATAGGGGTTTAAAGCTGTCTAACTTCGAGGACTACACACCTGAAGACGTTTTCAAGGACATCACCGGGATCACCAAGGAAGAGTTCTGCATCCTTCGAGATGGTCAAGAGATCGTTGAAGAAGATGGCTCTGTTACCCAGGTGCCGGGGTTATTCAACGCCGCTGTATTCGACCAGGCCGTCCAGGAGTTCTTAGACAAGAAGGAAGAGCTAGCAGACTACTTCGACCCGAACTTGACTGAGAACATTTTCGCCTACATCCCTCAGCAAAAGACATCACTGGTGTTCACGCCGGAGCCGGTTGTGAAGCAGATGGTGGACCTTTTGGAAGAAGAGAACCCAGGTATCTTCTCTGACTCAACTAAGACGTTTGCTGACCTGTTCTCAACAGCGGGATTGTTCTTGATGGAGATCGTCAAACGGCTCGATGAGGGACTGAAGGAAGAGATCCCTGACCAACAAGAGCGCCTTCACCATATTCTCACCTCCCAGGTGTACGAGATGGCCCACAATGAGCTGTTACACCGGATCACCATGGAAGCCGTCTCTGGGGGCGTAGAAGAGCGTCGGGCCTGGATGGAAAACTCAGGGCACTTCTTGGTAGGGAATCTCGCTGAGATGACCCCCGAAGAGAGACAAGAAGTAGTCGATGAGATGCTTAGTGGAAGGAACCAGTAGTGAGTGCAAAGTTTGATGTAGTGATTGGGAACCCGCCGTATCAGGAGGAGGCGGTGGGGACTGCAACTCATAAAATGCCGATTTACCACGAGTTTATGGAGGCTGCCCATCAGCTAGGAAAAAAAGCTGTGCTGGTGACACCGGCCCGCTTCTTGTTCAACGCTGGCTACACTCCAAAGAAGTGGAACCAGAAAAAGCTCACCGATCCGCACTTTCGAGTAAGTGATTATTTTCCAAATAGCGATGATCTTTTCCCTGGCACCGGTATTAGGGGAGGAGTAGTAGTAACTGTTCGAGACGAAGACTCACCGGGTGAGCCAATAGGGACATTTACTAAGTTCCCAGAACTCACATCCATACTCCGAAAAGTATCACAGCGGTCTAAATCAACACCGTCACTAGGTGATAGTTTTTCTCCAGATACTCGTTACACGAGCAAAATGCATGAAGAGCACCCGAATGCAGTGGACTTCCTTGCTGTGGGCCACGAGAACGATATTGGTACTCACGCTTTTTCTCGCCTTCCTTTTCTTTTTCCTAGCAAACACCCAGAAGACGGCAATGAGTACCTCAAGATGTTGGGGTTGATTCAAAATAAAAGGGTCAAGCACTGGGTTCGCCGTGACTACGTTAAGGGGCCAGGTAGCTTTGATACATATAAGGTTGTGTTTCCAAAATCAAATGGTTCAGGTTATTTTGGGGAAACCCTATCTACCCCTGTAGTGCTGGGTCCTGGTGAAACCGCCACTAGGTCTTTTATCCTTACAGGTAGTTGTGAAACCCCAGCTGAAGCAGATGCCGTTCTAAAGTATGTGAAGTCAAAGTTCGCTCGCGCAATGCTAGGGGTTTTGAAGGTAACCCAAGATAACCCCGCCCGAGTCTGGAAACACGTCCCCCTCCAAGACTTCACCGAAAACTCAGACATCGACTGGTCTAAGTCAATCCCGGAGATCGACCAGCAACTCTATGCGAAGTACGGCCTGGATGATGAAGAGATCGAGTTCATCGAGTCTCACGTCAAACCGATGGATTAGACACTCCGATTCCTTCCGAGTCCCCGAACCTTCCTCAACCCGCTATGGTGATTACAGCAAGTACCAATCAAGCGTTAGGTAGGTTCGGTGCTCCAGGGAATAAAGACGGTGGTAGTTCCGGCTCCACAAAGACGAGGCGACCCTCTCTTCGTTATTGAGGATGCCAGGCTGATTAGACACCGAGTTGAGACCCCGGCCCTTTCTATCGTTGTTTGGAAAGACTTGTCTTCAGAGGGTGGGTTTTCCATTGACCCCTGGTTGGACTCTTTGGGCGACCAGGAAGCAAGGCGGGTGTTCCGCCAATCTAGAGTGATGATCTCTGAAGACTTTGCTCCAAAGGATGCGCTAGAGAGAGCAGTCAAGTCCTTCATAGGGAAGATGAGACCTTCCCTATCGACTGTGGATCAGACATTATTCGACAAGATTGCCCAAGAGACAGTTTTCTTTGCCCTGGACTTTCTAGGTAGTGCATCTTTCCCGGTTGTTGGGTCTATACCAGAAACCTCTGAAGAGGTATCTATTGGTGACCCCAGAGCGAGGGATATCAAGTGGGACGGGCTCTTTGATATCGACTTGGCCCACACCTTTGCTGGTCCTCAGTCTTTCTTTGTGGGTACCTATGTGGGGGAGCTCGACCAGTGCTCTAGGCGGGTCCGAGAAACGATTGAGGCACTGCGGTTCATCAAGCAGATCGGGCTATTTAACCACCCCTTCGTGAACAGTTCCCCTTTTGGGCGTATCCCTAAAGAGGATTGAACTGGAACACTGGAACAGTTCGGGGGTGTTCCAGTGTTCCAAAAGATCACCAATCCCTTTTTGTAACACACTTCACTAAATCCAAACCGTTTTCATAGTGCGACAAATGTCGTGGATAAAGTGCGACATTTGTCGTGAAAGACCCCTATTGCGACAAATGTCGTGAAAAGTACTGCGACAAATGTCGAAGGTGGTATTTAGGTATGGCCTATTTGAGACTCCCTTCAAGGATCTTTTGTTGAGGCTTTCTAACCCCCTTGTTACGGTGAAAACACGTTTCTAAGAAAGGGGAAACAATGAATCTAAAAGAAGCAAATGACTTCCTAGCCTCCGATCTCCAGGCCCGAGCAGACCTGTTCCTCCGGGAGAACTACCCAGAAGTTGATGGGGTTAGGATAGTTCAAAGCGAGGCAATCCCTGGCAAACAAGCCTTCAGTATTCAGCTGCGAAACAGTGAAAGCCTTGACCCAGCCCTAGTCAGTCAGATCAGTACTGAGATGGTTGCCTGGCTCCAGGCTGACTACGAAGAGGCCCTGACTCCTCCATCATTTTGGCAACGGCTAAAAGCCCTCTTTAGGCCGTGATCTCTTCTCACCTGATGGCCTGGAGTGGCTGCTAGAGTCGAGGTGACTTCAAGGAGAGCAATGACTAAGCGACGCACACGATATCCATGCACTAATCCGAGGTGCCTAAATCAGCATCACTTCAATCCGGTTTGCCCAAACTTTTCGGGTCGTGGCACGCCAGATGGATCGCTAAGAGGCCTATCAGAGATAGGTAACAACACACCGCCGATCTCATACACTGATGGGGCAGACACTCTCTCTGGGCTCCTCAATGAGCGAGAGAAGGACTTTGAGTTCATCCAGAGCCGAAGCCTTGGCTACAACAAGGTAATTGATGGGATCACTTATGAAGATGATCGCATCGTCGTTGACCTAGTTGGAGACGGCGAGAACAGTGCTTTCGTTGAAGCCAAGCTAGATGAGGGCGGCACCATCACCGAGGTAACCCTGACCGGTTGGACCGAAAGCGATGATGAAGAGCGAGAGGTTGAGGACGGCTCACCGATTTGGTTAGCGATGGAAAGCGTGGCTAAAGAGATGCCTTGACCAAATAACAGTGCCCCTAGTTGAGTTCTTAGAAGAACCAGCTAGGGGTTTTCTGTGTCTTTTCAAGCCACTTTTGAGAGTAGTTTCAAGTGTCGTTCCGCAAGCGATATAGGAGTTTCAAAGACTTATTTGAGATCGTTTCATATACTGAGACAAACTGGGGGACTACCTGAGATTGTGTTAGTCTAGAGTCACGAAAGAGAGGAAAGCTATGACAGAGAAACCGATTTTGACCGTAAAGATTGATGTTGGCAACGATGCAACATTGCACCCGAGCGACCAGGCAGATCTACTTCGATCTGTGGCAGAAAAGATCGAGAGTGGAGACGATAGGGGCTCAATCTTTGACTACAACGGCAACAAGGTTGGACACTTCGATATCACCATCACCCCCGACGTGAAGTTCGAGGGGCTTGAAAAAACCTTGTCTAGGGATGCCATTACAGACCTGTTCCAAGACAAGTGGGAGCCAGACCAGGAGCACATTTTCGACCTCATAGATTTGGTCAAAGAGTCCTTCAAAGCGCAGCCGGTCGATGTCCTTGGGTACGAGGGACGTTACTTCGATGTGCCTGTTGAATACATCGAACAATACAAGGCAAAAGGTGAGGACTACCTGAATGACTACTTCTTGACCGTCATCGAAGATGTGGAGTATTGGAACTTCATCACCGAGGTTACAACACTTGTGGCCGAAGAGGTCGTTGATCGCCTAGACCTGAACTGGGATCAACTACATGTGGAGGCCCAGGGACAAGTGTCCGACACCATTAGGGATCTGGTTGATGGGCGGATAAAGCCATACTTGATTGATGAGTTGATCAGTCAGGCAGATGTCTAATAGGGGCAGCAACTAGATTGAACCCCAAAGAGTCATACTTATGGCCCTTTGGGGTTTTGCTTTGAAAACGTCATAAGTATGAATACTTATGACGTTAGAGGCTACTTCCTGACCACCCGGCTGATGCTTTCGGTGATGAACCCGAGCCAGGTTTCCTTCCTGACCCCGGTTTGCTCCACATCGAGTATCTTGGGTGTCTCTTCTTTTGGAGGGACCAAGGCTGCTTCAAGCTGCTCTAGTGTCTGAAGTAGGTGAGATGGCTTCTTGATGGCGAGCTCTCGGCTGTGATTGGGGACGATAGCAACTGTTCGACCAACCCCTTGGCTAGTGATGACTGCTTCAGCATCTGGGTCAAAGGTCCCTACAGGGGGTTCTTCATCTTCATCCTCACCCGGTGTCTCATCGGCCTTCTTGTCTTCCATCGCACCTATCTGAACCCCTCCCCCAACTGAAGCATCTGGGGAATAGACATAGAGGGCGACTTTGCCACTTGCCTCCACCGTACATTGGTCATGGGCTTCGACTACTGAAAAGTCAGTAGCGATCACCATTGATCGTTCACGAGCAATCACTGAGGCAGTCTCACTAGCAATAGCAGTGACCTTCCCCTTCACCTCAGCTTGGCTGTGCTCCATTGCTAGAACTGATGCCCGCTCGGAGGCAGACACTAGTGAGTTGCCTTTAGCGGTCACTGTCGCTCCACCCCAGGCCTCAACCATTGCAGTTCCATTGGCTATTACGTCTGAGAAGTCAGAGGCATCGACAATGGTCCGACCGCGAGCGTCTATGGTCGATTCATCCTTGGCAAACACACTGACGCTATCTGAGGCCCGAATACTTGATGAGTCATAAGCAAAGATGACTGACCGACCAGAGGCGTGAACATCTGAGTTGTCCCAAGCCTTAACGAGAGAGTCCTCCATCGCTCCAATCAAAGAGTTGTCTTTAGCATCTACTTTTGAACGGTCTTTAGCAGAGACAAGGGATTCATCCTGAGCGATCACGTAAGAGTAGTCTTCAGCACGCACTCTTGATTTGTCATGGGCTATGACCTGAGAGGAGTACTGAGCGACCACCCTGGCATTGTCTTGAACAAGTACCTTGGACTCACCAGTAGCAGTGATTGTGGAACGGTCTTTGGCAACTACAGAGGCCTGGTCAGTGAGAATAACCGCTGACTCACCTTCAACTGTTACAGATAGTCCACCTGTGTAGCCGATCTTGAGGGGGTCATCTATATCAGCGTTGATGATGATATCTGTGTAACCCTCGCGGACTGCTTCAAGGAACTCTATTTGGGTTGTAACCGTGATTGGCTTTCTCTTCGTTTTGGTCACTGGTTTCTCTCTTCTTTTTCACTGGGCGGCTCACCGCTCATCCTAGTGTGGGTTGACGGTGGGAAGCTTGAATATCGAGGGTGTGGCTGGATTGGACTTTGCAAAAAGGTCGCTCTGTTTTTGAGGGATGATGATCCATTTAGAGCTAAAGGAGACCTAACTCACATCTCTCTAACCCTGTTTTAGCCCCGTCAAATGTAAGGGAATGTCCGAGCAAAAGGCCCCAAATGTAAGGCTTGTGAGAGCTGGTGTAAGGGGATGTCCGAGCAGAAGGCGAAAATGTCCGAGTTGGAGGGTCAAAATGAGAGGGCTGTAAGAGGTGGTGATAGGGGGACTGTTTATCCCTTCAAAGCGGGTTCTCACTGTTAGCCTTAGATGTATGGAAGAGCCAAATAACACCGAAAGAAAGAGCAACGATGTCATCGCCTAAAGTCGTTTTCCTTTCACCCGCTGAAGCAACAAAGATGTTGGGGGAATCAAGGCAAGACGTTCCTATTGATTGGGAGAAAGTGAAACACCTTCAAGATGAGATGCTTGAAGGTAGATATCAGTTTGATGGCTCACCAATCAAGGTCAACAAGAACAAGAACATTGTTGATGGCCTTCATCGGCTCATTGCTTTGTCCCGTATCAATGACCCGAGCATTAGGGGTTTACAGTTCCTGTTGATGCCTAATATCAGCATCTCTCGGGCAGAGGCTCAAAGGCTGGAGAGCTCTTGGGACAACATCGTGAAGCGCCGCGAAGAGGAGGCGCAGCGAGCCGAGGTGAGAGACTCTAAGAAGCTCATCCCTTCCCAGACCCTTCATAGGGTGGAAAACAGTAATGCCCAACTGCGTAAGAGGGTTATAGATCTGAAGGAAGAGAACGCCCGTCTTAGGGAGCAGGTTGAGAACCTAAACGATCTCAAGGCAGAAAACAGGCAATTGGCTAGGCAGGCGAGAGAACTGGCCGACGAACTCAAGAAGCAGCGCCGAGCAATACAAGAAGAGTCTCTAGACCCCGGAGAAGAGAGAACTCCCGTCTCACCTGTTGCTCCACCTAGCGAGCCGCCAGAGGAGCCAAAGCCGATCAAGCGAGGTATCCCTCTAACCACGATGGCTCCTGATCCTGATCCAAACTGGTATCAAGACGTTCGAGGAGCAATGATCCAAGAGCTCTCTGACTTTGAATCTGGCAACTGGTTTGAATACGACAGAGCTAAGACCACTCACTCTCACGATGAAGATCCAGAGAACTTCCAAGAGGTACTCACTTGGTTTTCCAATGAGGAGCAACTAGTGAACAGTCTTGATGTTCCGATCAACACCTTGATCATTCCTGTGTGGATGATCAGTTATGACTCCATCGAGGGGATGACGGCTTTCTTCAAGAGCATCGTTGGGCAGGGAAACCAAAACCCAGTGACTACATCTTTGAAGCGAAAACTAGAGTCCTTCGGCAGAGGAATCGACTTTGCGAGCAACAAGGTGATGATCGCTTCAATCTTCCTTCGAGGATGGCACGCTTGGCTCAACTGGACACCTGATAAGCCAGTTCCGAGCTACCGCATCTATTCCAAGCCCTATGATTCGCAGAACTTCCCTGTGGTTAGGAACTGCCCGCTCTCTCGTTTTGAAGTCTAAATAGTGTCTCAAATAGTGAGACAGGTGAAGGAGATTGTGGCCCTAGTGTTAGTTTGAGATCACAAGGGATTAACACTAGGAGGGGGCTATGGGAGATCTAACCATTAGACAAGGTGGCGTTCAGTTCACCCGCCTTGGCCCCCCAAAGTTTTCCAAGCAGGATAAGTGGGCTCATGCGCCAGAACCCGTTGGACTTTGGGCATTCCCTCATCCTTTTTGGGACCCATACCTTACTGATCATCGCTATGACCTTGTGCTTCCTAAGCACCTACGTCTGGGTGACGAATGGACAAATAGTGAGCGTGAAGCTTGGATCAAAAAGCACGGTAGAAAGGTTATGCCACGACGGACGTTCTTCTACCGTGGTTGGTTATACAGCCACATCACTAACCGAGGTGAGGTACTGCCTTATGTAGGAGATGGTAGCGATTGGGAATGGGTACATACTCACGACCTTCCTAAACTTATCCGTAAGGCTGGGGGCAGGCGGATCGTTGAGTTTGTTGATGGCAAGAAGAAGGTTAGCCGCTCAACTGTGGATCATCTTGAGATGTTTATCCCTCGTGGGGCCGGAAAGATCTTCGGTTAGAGATCAGAGCAAAGAAAAGTAGCTGTCTTGTTACCTCTTGCACTAACTATACCCTAGGTGTATGATTATACTATCGAAAGGTGGGTGCAGATGTCAAAAAGACCAGTTGGGTACTTGACCCTATCTGACTACGCCCGCATCCGGCATATTGGATACCAAGGGGCCTGGAAGCGCTACAAGGCAGGTAAGATTCCTAGCGCTATCAAACATGACGGGGAGATTCTGGTATCTAAAGAAGAATTTGCTGACTTTGAACTCGCGGCTGAGCCTAAGGAATCTCCTGACCCAAACAAGGTGTGTGTTTATGCTCGGGTATCCGACCCAAAGCAAAAAGAAGCCCTAGATCGACAGGCACAAAGATGTGTCGATTGGGCAGTCCTCAATGGCTATCAGGTTGTGCGTGTTGTAAAAGAATACGGCTCGGGTTTGAACGACAATCGCAAAAGACTTGAGTCAGTCCTTCGAGATCGCTCTTTTGGCACATTGATCGTCGAACATAAGGACCGATTGTCAAGGTACGGATTCAGGCACATCAAGCTGCTTTTAGAGCTAACGGGACGCGAGGTTTTGGTTATCAATGAAGCTCAAGATGATGTGACTGATCTAGTGAACGATCTTGTGTCAGTGATCTATTCCTTCTCAGCCCGCCTCTATGGCAAACGCAGAAGTGAGAGAGCTAAAGCTGCTATAGCCGCCCTTGAGGCAGAGGGTGTGGCAGACCCAGACGGGGACGGTGAGTAACTATGTCCCCAGTAACTCGATCTCTTCCAGCGGCCTTTGCCTACGAGATAAATGATGGGAAAGCTGAGCAACTAACCGAGCTGTTCAAGACTCTAGACCTAGTTGCTAACGAGATAGAAGGACACCTGTTCCAAGAGCTAATCAGTACTGGGAAGATCGAACGCCGTCCCAATGTCAGGGAAGTAAACGGTTTTGGGGTTAGTGAGCGATTTAAGTACGAGGTCTTAAATAACATCGCTGGAAACATTCGTGCGTTCAAAACCTCAGTCGAGACTCGGGTCAAGGAAGTTGGCAGACACTCATCCCTAACCGACACTGAATACCGCCTTCTCTATCGAGCTGTTGCTTTCGGCCACTGTTTTGGACCCAAAAGGCCGGTTGCTTTTAGTTACGAGGACCTTGAGGCTACTCAAGATGAGGCCGAGAAAGCTCGGGATCTCGCCCACTACATCGCTAAGAGGTTTATGACTAGGCCACGCAGAAAGAGGGGCCAATCTTTTACCCTTGGAGCTAAGGTGGTAACACTAGACCTAGACTCTGACATCGCTACAGGAGCCGCTCTTAGGCTCTCATCCCTGACTCGGGGCAAACGGCTCTCTCTACCAATCATCATCCCCGAGTACACCCGAGACCGTGCCGACCGTTTCACCGGAGCGGTTCAGGTAGCGCCAACAACAGACGGCTTCTCTCTTCGGTTGGTAGCGGAGATCAAGCCGATTCCATATACCACTACCGGGACAGTGGTGGGTCTCGATGTTGGAGCCGTTACTCCGGTTGCTACCAGTGATGGGGACTTGTTAGGTAGAGACTTTTGGGGCTACGTCCAACACCTTGACAACCTTATCCTTCGGGCGAGCAAGGGTGCTACTTCGGGCCTTGAAGGTCCGTGGGAATCCCCAAGATGGCAAGACTTGAACAACCGGCTTCGTGACTATGTAACCAATGAGCTGAGACGAGTGCTAAAGAGCTACCTTCTTCGAGAACAGCCAGCCATGGTGGTTGTAGAGGATTTGCTCAGTACTTTTGCACCCAGAAAAGGTCGGTTATCCCCAAGGATGCGTCGCTTGTTTAGAAGGGTTGGGCGAGGGGTATTCGTACAAGCACTGTCGGAGTACTCAGAGGAATTCGGCTTTGAGGTGGTTGCCGTGAATTCTTGGTACACGAGCAAGGGGTGTTCACATTGTGGACATCAAAGCTCCAAAAACCGCCCACAACAAGATACTTTCCACTGCCAGAGATGCGGAATAAAAGGTCATGCCGACGTACATGCTGCTAGAGAAGTACTGAACAGATGTTCTGTTCGACAGCTCTCTCGCCGCTTCGGTGACTCAAAAGGCATCACTGGTGGTCGGAATACGGCCTTGGATTATCTGGCCCTGAGAGATCAGGAGTACCGGTTGTCCGAGCGCCAGCATTGGGAATCAGCTTCTCAATGCACATCCCAGTCAAGAGCGCTGGGGCGTGCGGCCCCCTCGGGGGTTAATGAGCACGAAGGGGTTAGTAGAGGTTTTCCTATGCTAACTAAGACTCTCAGAGGTGACTAAAACGTCCTCTCCTTCAACCTCTTCTAGGTCTTTATCGCCGTCTTCAAAGTCCTCATCCGGCTGACCGGAGGCCTCTAAAGACTCGTTAGCAATCTCAGTCAAAACCTCATCATCGGTATCGTCGGTCTCAACCTCTACTGTGTTAATGTCGATCTCTTCAACATCACCTTCAGCGATCTCATCTTCAATCTCTTCCTCATCGGAGACAGCAGAAACCTCTTTAGGCTTTTGACGATAGAAGATCATCGCTGTGGCTCCAATCATTAGAGCGAGGTTGACAACAAAGAAGATCACCTCGTCGGCACTTAGGCCAGCAAGGAAGAGTCCTTCATACTCATCCGTAATCACATAGATGTAGGTAGCAATAAAGAAGAAGACGGTAACAAAAAGAACCAACGCACCAACGATCTTCCTCATCCGGCCAGAGACGATAAAGAGCAATGGGGTAACAGCTCCAAAGAGCAGAACTTCTAGGGTGTTACGGAAGTAGAGGAGGTCAATGTTCTGGTTGTATTTGACCATAAAAATTATGGCTTGGACCAACCCAATGAGAAACATGATGACAAAGACAGCGACTACCGTGATGGTAGGCCAGTTGGATGAAAGCTTCGGCTTTTCGTAGCATTTTTTAGACATATCCCGATCCTATCTCAGTGTGCTCTAGCGAGACTCAAAGCTCAGTTTAGGACAAACACTCTGCTCTTTTTGGCTCCGCCTCGATTCGACTACTAAGGTGGGGAGCGAACACGTAAGAGATTGCCGAAAAAGAGAAAACACACAACTATGAACACTAGTGAAAACCCCGAACCAAAGAAGAAGAGGAATATCCTCATAGCGATAGGGCTAGCGATACTCGCTGCCCTGTTTGCTCTTTCCGGGTGTGCTGCCTCGAAACAGGTAGATGCCATCTCGCAGTCACTAGAGCCTGTTAGGGCTATTCCGTCTGACGAGCAATCCTACACAAAAGAGGAACTAGAAGAGCGCTCTGAGAAGACGTACTGGAGACTTCAAGACCTATTTGACCCTGATGAAGGACTCCTCTGGACCATAGAGACAGCAACTGAATGGGAAGGAGCGGGGCTCACTGTTCAACCTAACGGAGACTTCCAAGGCGCTTCGTATTGCTACAGCTACAAAGGTAAGTTCTCTAGCCCAATCGTGATCCCTGACCGCTCTGATGGCGTTGGACCTAATCCGCCAACGAGTATTGAGAGTTGGGAATCAACGACTACCCAGTCGTGTAATCCTAAAGAGGTCCCTGAAGTTGATGACATCTTTATGGAGACTTTTGAGGGCCTAGAGTCAAGCCGTATTCACATAGGCGATAACTTCCAAGTGTTCTTAGAGATGACTGGGGCTAATGGGATGCACCTGGAATGGAAGCTAATCGACTAAGGTTTTCTGTTTAGCAGGTACTGGGTCCACCCAAGGTTGGGCCTGCCATAGACGCTGGTTAAGGTCCATTCTTCTGGGTTGAGGGCAGGTGCCTTAAATGGATTGTCTACTGGAGCGATGGTCTCTACCAAGGTGATCGCTAACTGGTCTACGTCTGGCATGAACTCTTGATAGACATGGCTTCCACCGATCACCCAGATGGTGCTACCCGGTTCGACAAGAGACTCCGTTAGTGCCTTGGCCTCCTCGGTAGATCGGGCAACATAGACATCTACTGGGTTGAACTCTAGGTCCGTAGAGAGCACGACGTTCTCTCGCTCTGGTAGAGGCCTGCCGATGCTCTCAAATGTTCGCCGCCCCATGATGATTGGAGACCCAAGAGTGATCTTCTTGAATCGAGCTTGTTCTTCTGGGAGCTGCCAAGGGATAGAGTTTCCGTCCCCTATGGTCCCAACGAGGTCTTGTGCCCAGATGGCCCCATACCTTACCGTCATCGTTTCCAGTTCTCGTTCAACTCATCGAATGGTTTTTCAAAGATCTTTGAACCCTTGATGATCGTGAAGGCTTCAAATGGCGCTTTTGGCATACGAGTTTCTGGGTTGTTCTTACCACCCGTTGTAAGCAGGGCGATGCTCTCACCTTCAAGGTCGATCCAACTGGTAGAAAAGTTCCCTTCCCAACCGATGCTGCCGTCATCATAGAGGTGGCAGATTGATGCGATGGTTTCCTTCAGAACATCTTTACCGATCATGGCTAGTAATGGATGGATTGCTAGGTAGGGGTCGTATGCCTCAGATAGTTCATCGACATTGACCCGTAGTGTGTTGATGGGTGTGCCGTGTAGCGGAAGGGATAACTCCTCGATGATCTGCTCGGCTTCCTCTTCGCTCTTATTGGCTACCCATTCTTTGATCTTGTCCTTGTAGAACAGGTTTAGGGTCTGGAAGGCGTAGACCTGATACTCAAGCTCTTCGAGGCGTTCAAATAACAGATCACCCTGGTAGATCAAGTGGGCCTGATTGCGAGCTGCCCGAGGTCCAAGGATGGCTAGGTAGGAACGTTCTTCAGTCATGGGTTCTCTTTCGGTAGTGGCTAGGCCTAGCTTATCGCGGGGTTTAAAGAAGGCCGGGTTTTGTGCCGGGAGGTGATAACTGCTCAGAATGTCGGAAGGCGAAGATAGGGTGATAGGAATAGCCCATAGGAGGAATACATGGCTGACTGGGTATCAAACGAGATGATTGTTAGTGGCGATGAAGCACGCCTCAAAGAGTTTATGGAGGAGGCACGACAACCCCACCCGGTAGGGATTGAAGGCGAGGGGGGTATGTGGCGGATGCAGTCGGAAGATGAAGCATCTGACTTATCGTTTTGGTCTGCTATTGCTCCAACTGAGCTAGAGGAATACTTCAGCCTGCCTGGTCCACCTTCCTACCCGGCTCCAAACGTCCGGCCTAATGCGGCTAGGCCCTGGAACATCGAGAACTGGGGGACCAAGTGGGATGCGCTGAGAGTCGAGGTGGAAGATGCCAAAGAGTATGGCTACATCACTTACCTGTTTGAGACGGCGTATTCCCCGCCGATTCCATACTTCGAGGCACTAGTGGCTAAGTGGCCTGACTTGTCTTTTCAAATCTCTTGGGATGGCCCCTATGGAGAGGGTGCTGAACTTGAGGGTGAGAACGGTGTCTTAGAAGAGGTAGATATCCGGGAAGGCGATGTCTACTGAGGTGGGTGACTTGAGCAAGAATCCTTACCTCAGAGGTGCCCAGAGAGGCCTGAGCCTGGCGTTAGATCCTAGTGTGGAGAACTTATCGCCAAGTCCGCTCTAAACGCCGTGTAGTGGCTCTGGGCAACCCCTGGGAGATGGCTGGAGACACCATGCGAGATGCCATGGATCAGATGCCGTTAGGGAGGGTCAAGAAAGGCCACTCTCACTGTTAGCCAGAACACTGTCCATATTCTGAGATAGGCTTGCTCTCCCTTCCCCACTCTGTGTTAGTCTGAGACTACGAAAGAGAGAGGGAGAAGACTCATGGCAAACACTCAAGACAAAGTTCTCAAGGCTCTAGTTGATGCCAAAGAACGCGAGATGAAGCTACTTGAAAAGGGTGGCACGTCTGTTGACTATGCAGCCGGTGTGGCCGATACATGGGACGCAGCAATCACTCTGATAACCAACATGAACCTACCAGGTGGGGACTCTGAGACGATTCATCCATCTCAGGACCTCCGAGGGGTGACTCAGGCGATTGAGCGCCTTGCTCAACAAACCTCATACCTCCACCGAGGTCTACAGATGATTCGCTGAACGACCAGGGTGGTGCCCCTCATGGGGTATCACCCAAAAAAGTTAAGGCCCAGAAAAAGAAGGGGTCAGAAAAAAGTCCCGAAGGAAAAACCTCGAAGGCACCACTTTAAAGACGATGGGTGGCTGATGGGTCAGGGAGCTTTAAGCCTGTGTGATTTGACCTCTGTTTTACGGTGACACTAACACAGCTTGATCACTGTTCCACCTGCTCATATGTCAGGGACGGAAAGATTTTAGGACAGTGCTGCTACCGCTGTAGTGTTCTAGCTCTAGTACTGCTCTAAAACAGGCTCTATACACCCCCGTAAGGGCTAAGGGTGGGTAAGGGTAACCGTGGTAGGGTGACCCTAACACTCAGTGATCCGTGGCAGAAAGCCCGTACCTGATCGGAAACCTCAGCGAACTCCTCATCGTATTCAGGCTTGGCCCTCTTGTTGCTTCGTTGATTCTCTTGTTACGGCTATAGGTAGTGCCCAGGTCGAACACTTTCATCGGATTGAAACCCCCGGCTTTTAGCCGTAGGGAGAAGTCAAAGTGGCTGAATTACTCCACTGGGGGACTGTTTTCTCCAACCTCGAACTCTCCGCAGTCCCAACCGTATTGGGTGCAGTAGCCGGTTTCGTCATGGGTTCCGTTAATGCTAAATAGGCATGGGACGGTGTTGGTCTCTTCGGTTGTCTCGATTACCTCAGTCATTGTTTCTCTACTTTCGTTTCTCTATTGGTAGCCCCACGCTAACACAGTGGGGTTGTGTTAAGGTCGTTCACCCACCACCTGAGATAGGAAAGGTGATGGGTGAACGTTGGTTGTTAGTGGACTCGTTTGTTGTAGCGGTGTGTTACCTCATCGGAGCGTAGTGCTCGTGGGGTACGAAGGATACGGTACTTCAAAGCATTGTCCATGTGGCGGTAGAGGTTCGGGTGAATGTCAGCGCCGTTGTTGAAGGCTTTGACTACTTCATCTCGCCATTCCTGGTTGTAGTAGTCCTTGGTGTGGGACCGGCGAATCTCTTTACCCTCATTCGGGTACTTCTTGAGTAGGTCTGCTTGCTTAGCCTTTGTGTAGTTTGCTAGCGAGACGATCTTATTCATTTTCCCTCCTTCTTTCGTGTTTTGAGACTAACACAATGAGGGAGTTTCAAGTCAACAGAATCTCATATTTTGAGACAGCAATTAAGATGACTTTTGAGAATCGGGTTGCACAGTCCTATTGGCCTGATGGTTTAGCCCTACTACGGCTATGGGTGGCAGTACAGATCACCGTTTTCGTCCCTGTCGATTCTTCCCCCTACTTGGCACTCGTTGTAGGTGCTATCTTCAACCTCCCAGACTTCTGTCGTTCCGTTGTATTCGACTTTGAGCTTATAGACGGGTCGGAACTGGGGGTATTGAAGGCCGTTGATAATGATGCTGAAGGTGTATTGAGTAGAACTGTCCTTGTCAACGATCAGGGCGTTTTCTACCGGGGTGGAGGCAACAGTGCCTCTAGGTAGCACCTCTATCACTAGAAAAGCAACTACTACGGCTACCATCAACGCTATTAGGGTCGCTAAAATCATTTTTCTCTTCTCTCTTTTCGCACCACTCTCTTTCTCTGAGCAGATCTTTCTTCATGTTTGACGCTAACACAAAAGCGGTATTGCGAGTTGAGAATCTCAGTATTTGAGACGGCGATTTAGTTCTTTTGTCGAATCGTCAAGATTGCATAGACTCCAACGACAATAGGAGCAATGAGAATCCAAGGTGAAGTGGTTCCTTTAGCAACCCCAATAAGTCCAACCGCTATAGCAACGGCGATGATAAATAGGATTGCCACGCTAGTTAGGTTGATCTGTGTTTTAGCCTGAGTTTCGGTCTGGGTGGGCACTTTGATGTCTGTATCTTGGTCGGTCATGGCACTCCTTATGGCTTAGTGAGATGGTTGTGTGTCTAGGTTGTTTACCTTTAGGGCTTGGCGATAGGAATACTGTTTGCAGATATCGCATTTGCCGGAAGCATCTGAGATGCCGCCTAGGGCATGTAGCTCAACGATGTGCCTTTGGCACACTGGAATCTCTGTGAGTTGGTGACCGCACCCCCTAATGGTGTAGACAGTGGCTACAGCATGGGTTTTGGTCTCATGGGGGAAGCGGCAATAAGGCCGTCTCCAGGTGGGGTTGAAGAAGCGATTAGAGAGCATGAAGATTCCGACCAGGAACCCCGCTAAGGGGGACAGGGCTAAGATGATCCACCATTGGGTTGGGCCATCTGAGATCAAGAGCAAGACGATGACAGCACCGAGAAGGAACCCTAAACCAACTACTACTGAGTTGATGGCCGGGGGTTTGAGGTGATCTTGTTGGTCACTCATTTTCAACCACTCAATAGCCACTTTTAGGTGTTTTGGTGTCATCGGTGACGGTCACTACGTTCTCCTTGTTAGATGTCCTGTCTTCGCTAGATTAGCACCGAGATGTGGAACCGAGAGGTTTTAGGACCGGGGCTTTGCTGGCTCATCTGTAACATCCATGTAGGCAGGGAACTCGCCGTGGTTCTCGTAGCGTTCGTCAATGATTTTGGCTATCATCTTCCCACTTCTGATGCCTTCTTTTTCTGCTCTATCCCTAAGCTCTTGGAGCTGGATTGAGTACAGCGGGGTTTCGTCCTCGTCGTAGAGGTTAAAGAACTCTGTTGCTTCTTCTGTTGCTTTTTCCATGAACATCTCCTTGTGTTAGCGGTGCTGCCAGGCTAACACTGAGAACACCCGGAGCCCCGTTTTGTAAGCCCCGTAGATATCCTCGGGTGTAGGAATACTGGGGTAGGTTATGAGTACAAAAAGAAAGACCCACTCTAGAGACAAGGAAAAAATGGCTGATCCCGTAACCACCACCGTTACCGCTTATGTGTGGGATGTGGATGATCCCAACGCTAAAGAGATGCTCGATGACTTCATGGAGCAAATCGGTAGCGCGATCCCGAAGGGTGCCCACCTAGATAGCTCTGGGGACCTCGTTGTAGAGATGACCACCGAGAAGGAGACTCCTCCGTTTTCGTTTTGGAATGTTGTCGCCCCAGATGACCTAGAGAAGTACTTTGATATCGAGGGTAAAGAGACCAAAAGCGGTACAACCTATTCCTATGACTGGAATGTCGAGCACTGGGGTACTAAGTGGGATGCCGAGATGCTCGACGTTGAGATGGAATACGATGAAAGCACTGAAGAGCGGAAGGTCCACTACACCTTCACAACCCCTTGGGTACCCCCTATTCCATTCTTTAAAGCCTTGGTAGCCAAGTGGCCGGAACTAACCTTCTCAATCATTTGGGAGCAGTATGGATACGACGGCGATGACCATGGTGCTGAATACGACGGCAGTAATGGGATCTTAGAGGAGATTAACAGCTGGTAAGTTGATGCCCGATAGAGAAGGGTGCCAGTATGGGTGAAGGTAGTCCAGACAACGTTTTCAGGTTTAGTCCAGGTAGTTCTTTTGACCCCGGAGAAAAGCCGGTCTACCAATCACCTCCCCCACAAAACTTCCCTCCTATACCAGTTGGACTACCTGAACAAGAGGAGAAGCCAAGCAACGCCTTGGTTTGGAACATCCTGGCGGTTGTAGCACTGGTTCTAGCTGTTGGCGGGATTGCTGTAGGCCTGTTTTTCCCTAAGTACTACCTTGGTTTAGCGTTTATCACCCCAGCCCTTGTTCTCGCTTTAGCATCGGCGGTTTTCTCTAAACGAAGGGCTTTGGGGGTTGTCGCTCTCGTTGTCTCTTCTGTTGCTCTTTTGCTCAACGTAATGATGTTTGCCTATAGCTTCAAAAGCGGGGTAGAGGAGACCACGAATGAGGCAGTGGTTGAGGAGAAGATAGAAGAAGGAACCCCGGAGACTAACACTGTGGAACCGGAAAAAGAGGCCCCGGAAACTAAGGACAAGACAGTCCCAGTTTCACCGACTGATGTTCCTATCGGTAAAGAGTATGACTTTATCCATGAGATGAGGCTGAGGCACTTAGAGGCTCTAAATGAAGGCTCGAAGTGGGAGGTGATTCCAGATAGCCAAGAGAACTTTTATGCCCATATAGCTCTGCTCTATATCTTGACTGACATGGATAGCGCCCTAATGATTCAGTCCAATAACCCTAAAGCACAAGAGATGGTCCAGGAGGCCCAGGAACTTGAAGAGCGGTTCTTTAACCAAGAGCCTTTAGGTAAAGATGTTGAGATCCATACCAGCGACGGTGCTTTGTTCATTTACGACGGCGATACCGGAGAGGCGACCTATACACCTAATGCGGGCTAATGGTTATTGTCCCGTTCTCTGTGTTAATCTACCTGGATAAGGAGCACCAAAATGGCAGGAGAAAAGAGAATGGGTAGTTCTAAATACGACGAACTGAATAAGCGAGTGAAGCAACTAGAAGCCAAGCTGGAGTCGATGAGCACTCAACCCAACCTGTATGCGGCAGGAATGGCGCTCTACAACACGGCAGATCGAGCCTTAAAGTGGAACGAGTTGTCGCCGTGCGAGAAGGACGAGTTCATCAATCTCGCACGGATTGCCTATGATGCGGCTGTTGAAAAGTAGGTCAGTGATAAGCCGGAAGGCTATAATGAACAACCCTAAAGCCCTGATGGCGATAGGTATGGCGTTCAAGTTATCTG
>ERZ1031159.68-NODE-68-length-22274-cov-16.925109_pt1 | contig 22274 bp, 25 predicted proteins | sample MGYA00516706_ERZ1031159 | MGnify/ENA primary metagenome ERZ1031159 (study PRJEB33719, sample SAMN04262508) | wastewater metagenome | biome: rural village; feature: composting latrine chamber; material: composting feces with ash | place: El Salvador | collected... | reverse complement strand
TCAAATCCGACAACATCCAACATCCCAGGATCATCCGGGTCAGCAATCGAGAAGCCATTGCTGGTCATCCCAACCACGATCAGACGTGCATCCTTGATACCCATCTTCTGCCGGTAGTCCTTGAGAGCCTGGAATGGGTGGATGTCCCCAGCCCATGTCTCGCTATCGGTGTAAATTATGAACACGTCAACCGGAATCTCATTCTTCATCGCGTATAGCATTGGCTGAGCACAGTCAGTACCTCCGAACGGAAGCCCGCTGATCTCATCAATCACCTGGGACAGAGACATGCTCGGACGAAGGTTCAGCGGAATCACGCCTTCTGGAGCGCCCCACCAAGCGCCTCCTCCCGTAGCCTTCGGGTCGTAGGTGAACCCCACAACCTCGGTGTTCTCAAGGCCTTCTGTACGAAGGGTAACCATTGCCATTGCCGCTGATCCCTCACGAGGAGTAATCGGCGCTCCAGCACAGTTACTAAAGGACATAGACCCTGATACGTCAAGAGCAAGCATGGTTCGCTTACCGGTCTTCTCTACGTTGCCAAAGGCCTCGTAGTAAGCCTCTTCCAACCCCTCAGTGATCAGAGGTGAAGGAGTCCAAGACAGAGAGCCTCGAACCCCACGGCCCTGCTCATAGGTCCGAAGAGCAATCAGGAGGTCTAGAGGGTGAACGTGAGACTTGGCAATAGCCTCCTTGTTCACGATCTTCCCGTAAATCTCCTTGTTGGTCTTCGACATTGCCTTGGTCATCCCAAGAGCAGAGAAGCGTCCAAGGTTACGGATCATGGCCCGGTATGGCATCTTCTCAAGAAGAGCTTCCCAAACAACTGCCGAGGTTAGAGCCGCATCTGGCAACATCTCCCAAGTCAGGTCGTACTCACGAACAAGCTCTGCCCACTCTTTAGGAGTCTGATCTTCCTTAGCCTTCAAGAACCCTTCCACCTGACGAGGCAGGTTTTCATTCACTTCATCAGAGGTAAGGAACTTGTAGAGAGCACGGTGCTCGTCAGTCACTGGCATTGGGTGAGACAGACGAAGAACGTCCTTGTGGGTGTAACCCTCGCGGTTACGGTACTTCAGGGTCTGGTATGCAACCTGATCCCCGGTCTTTTCGTTGTACCAATCCCCTACAGCACGGCGTAGAGCACGTCCCCAACCACGCATCTGGGACACAAAGCTCACGTACTGGAACAGCTGAGTTCCGGTACGAGCAATCTTTGGAAGCAGAGCAAGAGCCTTAGCACGCTCCTCTTCGGTTCCGATAGAGGAGGCAATCGCCAGAGCAAAGATGCCGTATTCAGGCTTTGGAGCCTTGAAACGAACTTCCTCGATCAGCTCAAGGAGGCCAGCATGGTTCTCATTGGCTAGACGGACGATGACATCGGTGTTTTCCTTAGTCAGCTTCTTACCAGAGGTGTAGTAAGTGTCCTCACTACCTAGGATCAGGAAGCGACGAGCACGCTCAAGATCATCAATCTCAAACACGTACCCACCAGCACTGTTCTTAACCTGAGTCTTCCCATAAGCAGGTTCGCTCTGTGGAGTTGCCTTCAGGCTGAAGTCACGAAGGTTCTTGTTCATTTTTCTCTCTTCTCTTTCTCTTGAATTGCGAAACCCCGACTCTTTTGAGCCGGGGTCATCATTACTTGGTATGGGGTGAGCGAGAGAAACACCCCCACCGGAGCGGGGAATGCTAGGCCTGTTGCCCTAAATCTACGGCTCACACCGAATACCAAAGTTTTGATGAGCAAATGTTAGCATCCGAGTTTTTAGTGTGCTGCCATTACATCATAAAGCTTGTTTAAGCTTCGGTAGGAATCGAACCTACACCACTCGTTTTCCATACGATAATCGAACACCGGCGGCTCATCTATAAAGTTGTAGAAACAGAGTAACACATCCAATCTCAAACTCAAGTTGAAACTGAAAGTGTCAAACTGTTTTCAATCTAGTAGTGAGCAAATGGTGACATCCGGGTTTTAGTGTGCTACCACTACACCACAAAACTCATTCGAGCTTCGGCGGGACTCGAACCCGCGCAACTCGTTCCATATACGATAACCGAACATCTGCGGCTCACTATTAGATTGTGAAAACAGACTAACACATCCAACTTCGACTCAGGTCAAAATTCAAAGTGCTACCTGCTAGTGCAACCAAGTAGTGAGCAAATGATGACATCCGAGTTTTTAGTGCTCTACCCCTGAGCTACTAGACGTATCTAGGCGGGAATCGAACCCGCGACCACTCGTTTAATAGACGATAATCGAACATCTTCGGCTCACTATCCGGTTGTAGAGACACAGTAGCACAGGATCTTAGAGATGGTGGATTTTTCTCCACAAGTTCGCTGATTCACCCAACACCCCTTAGACATGCCTCTCCCCTTGTCCTAGTTTGTCTAGTAGAAACCATTGAGGCTTTGACGAAAAGACACTCAAGAGGCGTTTCAAGAAAGGTAGGAAACATGTTGGTTGATTGTCCCAATGGGGGAAAGTGCGGAAACAAACAGCACAGGGTAGACAGCGGCAGCTACATAGAGTGCATGAGGGTAGCAACAGCAGCGGCTACCCCACCAGACCCGAGTGGAGATATACGTCGTGCTACTTCACAACCCCCAGCCATCCCTGACTACTACAAGCAGAACCTAGAAGAGCTTCAGGAGGCGTACAACTCTAATGAGATGACCGCTGATGAACTCAGTGACTTGATACACCAAGGACTGATCCCTGAAGACTTCGAGGACCGAGCAGAGAGAAACAAGAGAAAAGACGAACTTCTAGAGCAGTTCGAGTCCGATGACAACATCGTCGGAACAGAGGAAGGCGATGACGGCTACACCTATGCCTGGGCCTTCGCATCTCCTGGACACATGGTTAGTTACTCAGAGATGGGTTACGCCGCAGAGGCAAACTTTACCGCTATCGAAGAGGGAAACCTACTCTCTGTCGATGAGGATCTAGGAGGAACCGGAAAGACTGAGGTCAGGACTAACAAGGGCTTTGATGCCTTCTACGTTCCTATTCTCGATGACTCTGGCGACGTTACCGCAGAGGCCATCAACATGGCCGAGATTCTTGATGGACTTCGGGACTACCCCCTCATTGATGATGAGGTTTACTCACGACAAGAACGAGAACGAGAGATCGAGACAGTTGAGGAGATTCTTTCTTTCAGGGGTTACGACGATGAACTCAAGGATGTCTACGATGGTCTGAGCACTAAGGATGCCGAGGGTGTCAGTTATGAGGTTGTTTCCTACCTGTCCGAGAACGGCCTATTCGGTGATAACGGAACCTTTGTTGATGATGATGACTTTGAAACAGCGATAAGAGACATCATGGAACAAAGAGGTCTCCTCTAAGCCGTTAGGTACTCAATCTTTTGACCCAGCTGCAGCACCTTGTCCACTATGTGAGACAGGTTGGCGCAGTTGGGTCAATGTGCTCCTAGGGAATCTTTAGTCATCCCAAGGAAGCCAGCAGCCCCTTAGCGCAGTCTATTGTTCGACCCACGATCAGATCGTCTGCTCTTTTACCTTGGATGAGAGCATCTTTCATAACAGCCAAGACATCTGTACCACTAAGAAGTTTTCCGTCCCTGTTTAGTACAGGGAACCCAGCCTCAGCGAGTAAGAGAACTCCCATTAGATCCCACGCATAACTCTTGGATGCCAGTGCTCCGTCAGCGGAGGCAAACCCGAGAGAAGCCAACAGCCCTGCTGTCCCCGCCAAGGGGTTTATCCAGTGGATATCGGGGTTCTTTTCTAGCATCTTGGTTACGTTAAGAATTTGCTGCCGTCTAGCAGCGGGGATGACCCAGTGGCCCCTACTAAACCCCTTGTGCTTGTCTTTAGCCCTAAGCGGCACCTCTAGGCCATCAGAGCGAAGGAATACACCCTCTCCATCAGAGAAGACCTCTCTACCGTCCCCTAGACGAACTGAGCACTTGAACCTGTCGCCATCAACAAGAAGAGCACAAGCAGCCCAGCCGGTTCGCTCACCCATAGCGACTAACTGGTTGGTGCCATCAAGCGGGTCTACCAAAAAGAATGGTCGATTTTGATCAAGGATCTTTTGTACCCATCTACCCCGAATCTCATCCTTACCTCTGTGTTCGTCTTCTTCTCCAAGAAGCGGGGTTGCTCCTCCGTATTCATCAACAGTGTTTACGGCCTGTTGCCAGCAAAGACGATCTACCTCGACCGCTCCTTCACCCCAGTAAGCACCCTGATCACCAAAAGAGCCGCTTCGCAGCAACTGGTTTTGTTCCCAGTTCCGAGCGGCTAAAAAGCAACGATGACTGATTTTTCGGACTACCATCTACACCAATCCCTGTTCGTATCTAAGGGTACCGAGAAACAAACCCAAAACGACTATCTGTTCTCAAGTTGACCTCAAATCACAGCTGAAGGCTTTTCTTTCGTAAACATTTTCAGCTGATACGATTTGCACGAACTGTAAACGTAACCCTTCAGGAATTTAGATGTCAAAAGATAATCAGTACGAAGAAGTAGACCGAACCCAAGAAACTATGGTGATGAACCTCGGTCAAGCAGGCTTCGGGGAAGAGGAAGTAAAGAGGACTGTAATTCGCTCTTCAGTGATGCCAGCGACCACCACCATGTCCCAAAGAAGGAACACAGGGCAACTCCCTATCCCTCAACCTCCACCAGCTCCTCCCAGCCCTCCTCAGAGGCAGCACCTTCCCTATACACAGTCGGTAGTAACCTCCTCTGTGAAGGAGAAGGAAAACCCTTGGTACAAGGCGTGGCAGACGTGGGTACTAGCAGCCTTCGTCTTCATCGTGACCCTCTCCTTCACCTGGTTCGTCACCTCCAACAGCATCGAGTCCAAAGATGCTGTAGTTGATGGTGAGTACGACTCCTCTATTGCCTCTCTAGAGGAGAGTAAGGCCAGCCTACAGACCGAACTCGAAGAGCTAACCAAGACGAACACTGAGCAGGCCGATAAACTCAGTAAGGCTGAAGCCGATCTGCAAACAGCCGAGCAGAAACTAAAGGACTCTCAAGCAACCGCCGAATCACTACGGCAGACTCAAGACTCTCAGAACCAAGATCTGATCAAGGCGAATGACGCAGTAACTAAAGCCGAGTCTGAACTAGCAACTGCAAAAGACTCTCTCAACGATGCGAAGGCCGAGAGAGACAAGTGGGAAAAAGTAGCCCTAGAGATGGCAGATATTCTTGAGCAGAACGGTTACCAGACCCCGGTGCTGCCAAACCAAACTGGCTAACCCTTACAACTGACATCTGGGTAAACAAGAACCCCAGTACCCGCTAAAGCTAGCAGTGGTACTGGGGTTCTTGTTATCTAGGAAAACATTGGCTTGCTAGAGGTGAAAACCCCTTCTGGGTCAAGCGTGAACTTCATGGCGAACTCACGACCTTGTTCATCAGTCCAAGTCGCTAGTGCGTCGTGGTAGCCATCGTCACCTTTGTCGGCTGTCTGCCCATCAAGGACAAACAGGGCAAAGTCTGGATGACCGGAGATCTTGACGATCTCGTCTTCAATCAGGTCGTACATCTTCTCAGGAACGTATGAGGTAATCTTCTGGTTCATGGTCTTTTCTTCTTTCTCTCTCGTGATCTCAGTCTAACACAAGATAGGAATGTAAAAGCAAGTCCAGAATCATTTTGTCTCAGAGTTTGAGATAGGTTTCAAATCTACTTTGAGTTTAGTTCTAGCCAAATCTCCATAGCCTCTGCTGTGGTTGTAGAGAGCTTGTAGCAGTTGTCCCTGGTTACCAGGTACTGACCGTCAATGTTAGAGGTCTCTAACTCATCAATCTCTAGGAAGATCACATCATCACCATCGGTATCTGGAGCCGGGTTGCCAGTGAACACAGAGACGTACTCTTCCTTGGTTCCGGGAAACTCGATCTCAGCATACAGGTTCGGCTTGTTTCCCTCTTCTAGATCAAAGAAAACCGCCTTGATCCAGTCATCCTCAAAGACTACAGAGAACCCGGCCTCATCAAGCACCTCTTCCTCTACAGCCTTCTTCACCCCATCAGGCCTAAGTACTCCATTGCCATCAAGGGCGTACTTACCCTTCACTGAGCCGGTAACACTCGCCCCTAGTGTGTTCTTTCCAGTAGAAACCAGTGCGTTCCTTTTAACAAAGGCAATCGAGTCTTCGACCTGGACCATCACTGTCGCTCCGAGGTGGTTAGACAGAGGGCTGATCGCAAAAGGATCAAAGCCCTCTCCTTCAGGGACAAGCAGTTCTCTAACTGTCTGCCCTGAAGGCAGTTCTACTCCTAGGGAGCGGTTGGTTATCAAGGTGTCAAAGTAGGTCGTTGGACAAAGATAGATGGTCAAGCAACCATCGTCATTTTCAGAGATGGAATCTACCCTAAGCATCTCGTTGTCAAAGACCTTAGACCTAGTTTTGTGATGGTCAATCAAAGACTGTCGATGAGGCTCTAACCTTTTAGGTGCCTTGTATTGGATGCCCCTCCATGCAAAACGTACTTCCCTTGGGAAGATGACTACAGAGAGAGGCTCTGAATTGGGCACACCTCATCACCAATCCCTTTCTGTGTTGGTTTAGGGATTAGCGTGATTGGGTTTTAGGACGAGGGGCAGTAGTCCCGCTAGGAGGGGCAACCGGCTTCTTTTCCATTGGCCTCTCCTCGGTCGTGGTTATCGGAGACTTGGTTACCGCTGGCCTAGTAGCCGCTGGCTTGATTGCCGGGGGCTTAGTATCTGCTGGTTTAGCGGTTTCCGTTGGCCTCTTTTGAACAGTGGCAGTTGAAGGCTTAGTAACCCTTACTGGCTTCTTTTCGGCAGGTGTTACCTCAGGTTTTTCAACCATCTCAACTACCTCTACCTCTTCCCCATCACCATCTTTGAGAAGGTCATCTAGCCCTTCGAGGCTGAACTCTTCAATCTCTTGCTCAGGCTTTGCCGATGGTGGAGGAGGCGGCGGTATCGAGGAGCTTAGTTTCGTCCCTACTACACCGGACCCTGTGTCTGCCAACTTCGGCTTCTCGCCAAACTCAGCCTTGAGCCTCATCTGGTCGTTGTTCTCAACTACCCGCTTATATAGGTCACTGGCTGCTCGAAGCCTTGTCAGTCCAAGGTCTAGTGCATCAACACAGGTGCGTCGGTCGTACTTCCCTTCAACCGCTGGCTGCATTGAAGGAATTTGAGCAGAGAGACGGCGTGCTGCTCTCTCGTTGAAAAAGCCCGCCTGGTTATTCAAAAGGCTCTTTTGAGAGTTCCACTGACGGAGGCGATTCTCAGAGTTGAAGTAGTTGTAGCTGCTAAGCGCTAGGCCTTGGATTCTAGTTGCTAGAGCATCAAGAGAATTCTCTCCCTTACCCACAACCGACTTGTAATCGGTGACTAGCTTCTTTGGGACTCCGTTAAGTGCCCGCCCGGATTCGATCAAGGACTTCAGGCTATTTACCAGCTCGGGATTTTCCCACGGCTTTTCAGGAGCTTCAGCCCCGGTTATCTCTACGGCTAATAGAGCGTCATAGCCGACCAACTCACCGTAGAGACCCCTTAGAGCATCTGGCATCTCGACATCTTCTACATAAGCCCCAGCCATCGCATTAAGCCGGTCTACTTCCAAAAAGTTCTTCTCTGACACTTGTTTTCCTCTTGTCTTGTCCTGGAGGTGATTTTCCCTAACTACCTTACCGGTTTTCCCGACTTAGTAAGAGTCCAGGGTGCGCCGTGTCCCTATCTCACCTATTCGACTGACTCTGTGATTTGCACAGATCCATCTTCAGATACTTCTACCTTACGGTTCTCTACGACTGGCTTGACCGGGATGTACTCATCACCAATATCAAACAGGGTAGAGGCAATCAGCATGTCTGCGGTCGCCACATTGCACGCATAAGGGATGTTCCAGAAGGTCGCTAGGCGAAGTAGAGCCTTCACGTCTGGGTCGTGGGGTTGTGGAGAAAGTGGGTCCCAGAAAAAGATCAGGGCATCGAGTTCCTTCGTAGCGATCAATGCACCGATTTGTTGGTCGCCGCCTTTGGGACCACTGAGCAAAATCTCGACAGGAACCTGAAGCTCTTTAGCAAGCATAGTTCCGGTAGTGCCTGTAGCCACCAGCTCTTGACGGGACAGGGTTCCTTGGTTGAACATCGCCCATTCAAGTAGGTCTTCCTTCTTGTCATCATGTGCCACTAGACCGATTTTCATTTTCCATCCTTCATGTAGTCGGAAGGAGCTAGCCTATACATAAAAGAACACGAAAGAATGTGAGACGTGCGGCAGGTCGAAGTGTGGGTTTTGCTCGGCATCCCTTAGACACCAGATCGTCTCTTCTGGAAAAACAAGACCCCTGTTAGCACTCCTCCAAGAGCTAAGAACCCACCACCAGCCCAGAACCAAGGGATGAGGCTAGATGACTTTTTCGGAGCACATAGAGATTGTGGACTTGGTTTTCTCAACTCAAAGGTTTCAGAACTAGTGATCTTCCCTGTCTTGGTCAAAGAGACCAGCTCAGGGGAAGTTAGACCTTCAGAGCGAGGGTCCGATATTGTGCCCTCTCCCACTCGTTGCCAGTAAAGACCATCAGTGACCATGATGTTTTCTTCACCTAAGCCTAAGTCAGTCTTTTCACCTAGGATCGTTTTAGGACCAAGCACGAGTTTGATCAAAGAGTTTGTGCCAGAGAACATCGAATCTGTGTCACTAACTTTGCTCATATCCCAACCAGAAAGATCTAGAGACCTAAGACTGACGCATCCCTTGAAAATGTCCTGCATATCGACCACTTGGCTTGTATCAATCTCACTTATTCCTTCGATCTCAGTTAAGTGGGTTAGCCCCTCGAAAAGACCGAAACTGTCTTTGGGAAAGGCAATACCGCTGGGGTTCTCAAAGACAATCTTCTCGATGTACCAAACTGGTAACCCAAACTTATTGCGAGGGCCTTTCCAAGGAGGGGAACCCCACTCAGATGCATCCATATCGGTTGAAAAGCTTTTAGGTACAGGGGTGTTTAAGACATAAGGGTTCTTTGGGTCCTTACTACCCTTGATAGTCACCGTGTTAGTTGAGATGGTGAGACTCCAGGAAGCATCACCCCACTCGCCAGAGAGATCAGGACCCGCCTCTGGGATTGTGGCTCGGGATAGCGGGGAGGATGCTGCTAGGGAGGTAATGGCTAACATGCCCACCAGTAGCATCCCGAGTAAAAGGCGTACTTTAGACCCTGTATGAGACACCTAGTTCCTTAGAAAGGGGTTGGAGGGTGCCCGTCTACACCCTCAGGGGTTGCCATCTTTGACATGGTTCCCTTTAGCCACTCGTTCACTCTAGTAAGAACCTCACCCATCAACTCTGGGTCCTGAGTTTCGGCATCTTGAACCTGAACATCAATAGCCACGTCACCAGGCATATCTCCCGGAGCCATAATGATCTCTACAGATGGAAAGTCTGGGTAGGCCTCTTGGATGAGTGGATTTAGGTCTTCAGCCAAGGCGGTCCCGAGTGGTCCTAATGCTTCATTGAACTTCTCTAGTAGTTCTGGAGGAATCGGGTCGCTGTCATCCCTCCTAATCTTGGCAAAGGTAGTGCTTACCCAAGCCTCAACATCAGACATGATGTTGTTGACAAACTCCTCATCGAAGTTGGGGTTACTAGTGTCGGACTCTACGCCTACACTCCATTCCCCATCGGTATTCACTGGAAAGACGGTGATCTTGGGGAATCCCGGAAAAGCCTCTTGGACTCTCTCATTGGCAACCTTAGTGAAGAAAGTAGTTACCTCTTCCATCTGCTCTTCTTCGCTAGGAAAGCTCTGTGTTTCTTCAGTCATTGTTCTCCTTAGTTGGCGGCTTAACCCAAAGCCTCTTTGATCGAATCTACGATCTCTTGGAAGTAGGCATAGTCATCAGTTAAGAACTCTTCAATCTCTTCATCAGTCATGCCCTCGTGTTCGCTAAACCCAGTTGCTCTAACGTTTTCCACCTCGTAGTCAACATCGAAGTCTGCGATGTGATCGGCAAAAGCGTTGTATAGGTCTCCCATAGTTCCGTTAGCTGGAGCGCCGAAAAGGATTGAGGAGCCGCTGGGGGCATACAGGTAGATCTCTTGTTCCATCCCACTCAGAAAGGTCTCCCCTCCTACCCCAATAGCAGACATAAACTCTTCGACTCTCTCATCAGTTACTGGGAGGTCTTTCGCTGGTAGTGCTGTCTTCATGTTTCTCTCCTTCCGTTTGGAATGGTTCGTCAAACAACCCAATCGCTTCTAGAAACACCAATGAGGTGAAGCACTTGGTAGGCGCTGTTCCATCTGGCCTTTCCCAACCACCAGAAACAAACAGGGGTTGAGGTCCATAGGCAGTGTGAGCAACATTCATATTGAACTCACCATCCCAAAAGATTCCTGTGCCTCGTTCATCATCGAAAGGCACAATAACTGGAACCCCATTTACATCATCATAGTACGCGGTGCCGATGTCAGCCAAAGCTCGATAGATGACTTCCTTAGCCACCCGAAGTAGGTAGTTTTTAATCGTCTCAGGTGCGTTATCAAAATCATGCGGTTGTCCATCGGCTTTAACTGAGTAGAAGTTGACCTCAACCTCTTTCAAAGATGAGCGGTCCCAACCGACATTTAGACCGAACTCAGTAAGGAGTGCATCAGCATCTTCCTCATCAAGGTCTGCTAGCCAAGCGTCAAAGGGACCAGTGTTTCCTAAGTCGATGTATTTGAGGGCTTCACGTAGAAAGTAATCATCATCCCTTACAATCCTTTTACGGATTAGGGCAGGGTCCCGAAGAAGCTCTTGTTCCTCTTCGGTGATGTGAACTGGGGCAGGTACAGCGATTGTGAAGAGATCGCTCATCTTGGTCCTTCCTGTGTCTTTCATATCTATATCCATACTCTAGCAACGACTACCAACGGGCAGAAAAGTTCCGTGTACCCTGATGGGAAAGCTAAAGAACGGAACAGCATGTCGAAGCAACAGTTTGCCACAGCTATTAGAAACATCTTGAGTGAAGAGGCACTGATTATCACTGCCCTCCAAGCTTCAGTTCCCGGTGTAGTCGAAACTGGAGAAAGCCAAGGTGTTCAAGAGGGGTCACAGTCAACCCACTTGAGAGTTCTACAGGCCCTAACTGACTCGCCGGATGCCACAGATAGAGACGAGCTAGAGGTTCGAGATGTCCCTGATGATGTTCTGATTGAGCGTACAAGGTCCCTGCTTGAGGTCATGCCCGAGATTCTCAATACCGATGTTGAGGGCTTACAGGGGGCTTCAAACCTCTCTGAGAGGGGTTTTTACGTCGGTGCTCTGACTACTTGGTCATGGATTTGGGAGAAGCTGGAACAGGCCAAAGAGGCTTACGGAGAAACTGAAAAATAGTCTTGAAAACAGACACTATCTCACATACTGAGAAGTTTTAGATTTGACTTGCTCAGTGAAAAGTTTGTGTGTTACTCTGAGGTTACGAAAGAGAACAGAAAGAGAGAAACCAAAATGGGCGACCGCTCAAACGTAAACATCATCACCGAGAAGATCGAAGATACCGACAAGTACCTGATGCTCAACATCTACTCCCATTGGGGAGGGAAGGCCGTTCAGCGAGACGCTCTCGATAAGGCCGTTGAGGTTTTGGATCGAGCAGCCTACGACGGGTCCTACTTCTCCCGAGCCATTGTCCGCACTGTTACAGACGGTGACGATGGGGCAACCGGTAGCGGTGTCTCTCCTCGACTGATTGAGGGTATCGAAGAGGCCTACAAGCAGACCGAAGACAACGAGTACGACATCCTCAACTTTGACCTCGTGAACAAGAAACTAGTCCTGTTTCGTCACTACGGGGGATATGCGGGTATCCCTGAGGTCGCTGAGGTCATCGCGGAAGCCCCGCTTACAGCCGAGGGTATTGCCGAGATGAAAGCAGTTATCTGACCAATACCTCTCTGTGGGCAAGATATTGTCCAGTCTAAAAGTGGTAAGCCTTTCCCGGCTGGATATGGGTCGGGAAAGGCCCCACAATAGGGTTAAGACCCTCATTCATTATCGGGACACAATCGTAGACTGTGCTACGTGAAAGGGGTCTGGTGACCTGAATCCCAGACCCTTTACACAGATCAACGTTTCAAAAAGAGAACATGGAGAAGAGAAAACTAATGAACAAGCAAGAATTCCAACAGAAAATGGATCAGGCACAAAAGGACTTCCTGAATAAGGAGGAAGGCTTTGCTCTAGATCCGAAGCTCGTCGCTGAACACATTGAAGAGGCTATCGAGTTCGTCAATGGCGGCAACAACCCGATGATTATTGGGGATGAGAACGATGAAGAGAACCTCGCCGTTCTCATGTCTTTTTCGCAGGTCACGGCTCTTTCGACCCAGATCGCAGATGTGGGTTTGCGCCTCGATCTCCTGCTAGAGCTAGTTCGTATCCTCATTGGCAAGAGGGAACCAATCAAAATGAGCCTCTCGGCCTTTGATTTGGACCCAGAAGAGCACGAGCAAACCTCGATCTACATGAGTGAAGACACCGCTCTAATGATCGCTGACCTCAAGGCTCATATCAAGGACAACCCAGATGACCTGGAAGCAGCAGACATATTGGACCATCTCAAGAGCATTGTCCAGGAGGTTGTTTCCTAAAGAGGACTGCGAGAATCTGCTCAGTTAGGGCAAAGCACTAGCGGGTTAGGAATATAGCACCTAACCCGCTTTTGCTTTGCTTATTCGTCCTCTGACTCTGTGATTGCATTGGACAGGCTCAAAACCTCGGCTAGGGTCTCTGCCACCCAAACCTTCGCCCGAGCAAGTACTTCGGAAACTAGGTCTTCATCGAGTCCCTCAACACTCTCCTCGTCAGCGATGACATCGAAAGCATAGGTTTCCTTCTCACCCTGGACTGGGATAACAAGTAGTGGAGGAAAGTCAGGATAATCCACTTCAACGGCGGGATTTAGGGCTTCAGTTAGGGTGTTGGCAATATCAGCGACCATCTCTTCGGTCTTCATTTTTCCTCCAGTAGTAGGTACTTAGATTCAAGCTCGGTCCAACCCTACCTTGAAGTCCGAACACTGAGACGATTCTCGTTTCAGCTTCCTCTCTAAAGAGATACTGTGCTAGACTGAGAATACGAAAGAAGGAGAGAGAAAATGGCTTCCAAGAAGATGATCTACCGAGACCGACTAGAGGGCGCTACGGAACTTGCCGTCACTCTGATTGAGAACTGGTTCCCAACTGCTTCATGGGACATGAACCCCGATGACCCCGATGACAGCATTGATATTGCCGGTGAACACTTTAAGGCGACAATCCAAAACGAGTTCGACTTTGATGAAGAGACAGGCGACGATATTCTGTCTGGTCTGACCTACCTCCAGTACGTCAAGAAGAATGGCCGCTGGGTCCTGAATAATCGCCAGCAGATCTGGACTTCTGATCCAGATGTCATGTACGACTCAGTAAGCCGTATCATTCAAGGCGTTCTGGTCTAAACGTCTAATACTATCCCCCGACCAAATAGTCGGGGGATTTGTGTTACCTAATGCTTAACAAATCCTAGGTATTAGCGGAATACCCCTCAGACTCGCCCACTAAATACCTGCTAATCAATGAATGTCGCTTATCTGCTATCTTGATGAATACCGGGGTGTTGAAACCTCGTATTTTCATGTCAAGTTAGAAGGACAATGTTTAGAACAAAGTTGAAAGCGAGGAGCATAGGGGTAGCTACTCTTGTAGCGCTGTCATTAGTGGTAGCACCTATGGCTCAAGCTGAAGAAGTCCCTTCGCCCGAAACAGATTCTGTTCAGGTGACCCAGACCGCCAGTGATCCCATAGAGGAGGCAAAAGAACAAGTAGCTCAGGCAGATCAGTCACTCCAAGACTCTAAAGCCAATCAGGCTGTAGCAAAGGAGGCTGTTCAGCAGGCCCAACAGGAATACAACCAAGCCGAACAAGAAGTCGCTCAGGCTGAAACCAACCTAGAAGAGGCTAAAAACGAATCCGGTATCGCTCAAGCCGAGACAGTAGTTGAAGAGACACGAAACAACGTCTCTCAAACCGAATCAGAGGTTGTTGCTTCCGAAGAGGAGGTAAACCGGGCTCAAGAAGATCTAGATAACGCTAACGAGAAGGTTACTCAAGATACGGCAAACCAGGCCGCCGCTGAAGAAGACCTCAAAGCGGCTGAAGAGGACTTCTCACAGTACGACTACGAGGGCCTAAAAGAAGCCGAGCAACAGGCAGCGACTCAAAAAGATGAGGACGCTCAAGCCAAGGGTCAGGCACAGTCAGATAAAGAGACAGCTGGGATTGTCCTTGATGAGGCTGTAGCCAATCTCGCTGAGGCTAAAGATGTTGTTGCTAGTGCAACCCCTGAAGCTATTGAGTCTACCAAAAAAGAGGCTGAAAGACTTACCCAAGAGGTAGCAACAGCAATTGATGACCTAAGTGACCTAGAGGCTCAGGCTGAAGCAGCCAAGACCGACCTTGAGGATAAGCAAGCTGCCTTAGAAGAGGCACGCGCTAACTCTCAGGCTTCACAGGCGGAACTAACTGCCCTAGAGAGGGCTTATGAAAATGCCCAAACAGCAAACGCTAAGGCTCAGGCTAAACTGCTCGCTGCTCAAAGCGATCAACAGTTAGCACAAGAGGTTAAAGACAGTGCTGACGCATTGGTAGCGGCTAAAGAAGATGAGGCCGCTGACGCAGCTCAAGGTGTTGTAGACGCTACAGATAACTACAATGCGACATCTACACAAGTACTTGAGGCTCAAGAAAAGGCCGAGGAACTACGTAAGGTTGCAGAAGGTATCGAGAAGCTGGGCCGGATCAATGCCGCAACCTACTTTCAAGCAATGGGAGCTACAGACGCTTACAAGATCCTCACCGACCCTGAGATCAGTAAGTACCTTGATGACGTAGACCTAGAGGCAGACTGGAGTTCGACTTCAGTAGAGAATATGGTTCTGGCTCTTCACTACATGCAGGAGAGTAACGAACTGCGAGCCTCCTATGGCCTAGAGCCACTCAAGGTTAGCGACTCAATGTTTGCAGCAGCAATGGTAAACGCTGACCACTTGAGGGCTAAGTGGGGTCACTCAGGACAGTGGCCTTGGACAGCTGAGAACATCGCTATGGGTTACTCCGGGCCTCCGGGAACCATTGGCTCACCATTTAGAGGCTGGTTCGACAAAGAGGAGACTCTTTGGTTTGAAGCAATAGAGTCTGATGAATACCCACCTGTAAACGGGATTGCTCTAAAAGACATGACTATCAACCAAGTCAGCGCCTACTACCCGGCTCTGTTTAACCAAGTTGGACACTACCTAAACATCATCCAAGACAACTACAAATACACTGGATTTGGTGTTGCTGAAGGTCGCTACTACGTCCAACTGTTCAAGGACGGTTGGTGGGGTGCTTCGCCAGATCCAATCAACCTGGGTTCTGGTCGAGTGATGACTATTGAGGACTACCTAGATAACCTCAATGAATACATCGACTCCAACCCCGGAGAACCGGCTGATGGCGGAGAGGCTCAAAGAGCTTACGAAGCGGCATTAGCAGAACTGGCTGAGGCTGAGGTCAAACTCAGTGAGGCTCAGGAAAGTCTAGACGCTGCCAAAGAGGCCCGCGAAGAGGCAGACAGGGCTGTAACTGAAGCGCTTGATAACCAGCAGACAGCAAACCAAAAACTTGCTGACGCGGTAAATGCGGTCACTACAGCAACTGATGAACAGGTTGCTGCCGAAGAGGAGATGGACAAGGCCTATAAGAACCTGACCGCTGCTCAAGACAAAGCAAACCAAGATAAGGCTGCTGAAGAAGAGGCGGCGCAAAAGGTCGCTGAAGCAGAGTCTAACTACGCTACAGCTAACGCTGATGTCACTACTGCTCAGGGGATTGTCGATGAGTTAACTGCTCAAAAACAAGAGGCTGATGACAAGGTGGATCACCTTGAAAACGCTGAGCAATACCTCCAGGAAGCACAGGAAGCAAAAGACCAGGCTGAAGGTGCTTACAACCAAGCAGAGCAGGCGTACAACAATGCTGCTGCCAAATCCCAAGAGTCTTACGACAAGTGGGTAGAGGCTAGTGAGAAGTACGAGGAGGCTCACGAAGCATTCTTGAAGGTAGTTGACGCTGAGGGTGCTCTAGAGGCGGCTAAGGCGGCTGTAGAGGCTTCTGAGGCCGAGCAGGGTCTGGCTGCTGACAAACTACAGGCTGCTAAGGACAAGCAGGCAACTGCTACAGAAAATCTAGCCGCTGCTCAAGAATCCTATGAGGCTGCTAAGGCTGAACTAGAGGAGTTGAAGAAGTTGGCAGAGAAAAACACTGCCGCTGCTCAACTTGAACTGGATAAGGCATTAGCGAACCTACAGGCTGCTTTAGACAAGTACAACGCTGCTAAGGAAGCACTAGCACTAGCCAATGAAGACGTAGCCCTTGCTCAAAAGACATACGACGAGGCACTGAAGAGGCTAAAGGATCTTTTGGCAGCGCAGGAAGAGGTTGAAGGAGCAATCGAAGGCGCTGAGGAGGCCGGAGCCGCTGTAGTTCACCCAGCGGGCTTTGAGACTCACTCAAAGGGTAAGGTAACTGATAGCGCTAAGTCGATGTCGGCAACCTACACTAAAGACCTGCCTAAGACAGGTATGGATGACATGTTGATTCTTTGGTCTATGTCCCTACTACTACTAGGGAGTTCATTAGTGGTTGTTCGCCGTAAGACAGCAATCAAATAACCTTTAGAGGTCAACAGATGAAACCCCCGGCTTGATTACCAAGTCCGGGGGTTTCTAGTGTCAGGGTCTTGTCAGTTAGACAATGCCACCCATCTCAGCTGACAGACCTACAATGAGGAAGAGCAAAAAGATCCCAGCAGCGAGGATGTAAAGAACGAGGGAAGCCCCGCCGATCACGATCCCTGCAATAGCGAAACCACGACCCTCTTGTGGGGTTTTCTTAATCTGATTCAAGGCAATGATCCCCATAACCACTGCGGCTATGTTCAGCCCGAAAACGAATATGCCACCAAGTGACAACGCGAAAGAGATGATCGCAGAGGTGTTATTGCTTTGCGGCGGCGTGAATGGCTGAGGCTGCTGGATGTAAGTCTGTTGGTACTCAGCGTACCCACCCGGCTCATGTTGATAGTCGGTGTACTGGGTTTCGTATTCCCCTTGGACTGGCTCTGAGTCAGGATCAGAGGGGATATATGGACTAGACATTCTGGCCTCTCTCGTGAGGGTTAGTGCGAAAGGGGGATTTGAACCCCTATGGCTACAAGTAACGATCAAGTAGCTATGCGACCATTCTACTTTCGCGGTTGCCTTATGGGCAACGACTTCGACATCGAGAGACTAGTTGGTCCAGTACTCTACAACGCCATTTGAAGGGGAGTCCTAGTTCTTTTGACCTACCAGTTAGGGGTTTACGCCCCCAATACACTAAGTGCTGCTAGTTTGTAGGTAGTCAAGCGAAGGAAAAACATGGCACTTTACCCCTGTACTAATGCCCAATGTCCAGAGAAAAAGAAGAACCCGAACAACAAGCACAAAACCCCACGGTGTCCATACACAAAGAGGGTCAGTAAGGTTAACACAGCAACAGAGAGGTTCGGTCTGCTACCACCTAACCCCACGAGCCATAAACACGGAGACCCCTTCACACGTATTGCTAAGGCCCTCCTAGACAAGGATAGGGACAGAAACTCAGCTTTAGTGGGTGTGGAAGACCTAAACATCGAAGATATCGAGGTTGGGGACAGAAAAGCCACTCACGTAATGGTTGAGGCTTACTACCTTCTCGGAGGTCACGACTATGTAAGGGATAAGCACGTCAAGCGAGGGTACTACCTAACGGCCCGACCTATTGCCCTGAACAACGACGAAAGCTTTGAATCAGCAGTCGATTCGAGCAACACCGTTCTACTCAAAGAGAGCGTTGGGAACCCACGGTGGGAGAAGGTCTCGGCCTATTCCCGGATTACCCCGACCTTAATCAAGTCCCTTATAAGCCAAATGCCTCAGTACCAGAAAAAACCTAGTCCAGAACAAATGTTCTTTGATTTTGAGTTTCTAGACTAGGGCGTGCGATAAGGTCAATACGCATACCGAAAGATTGGATGGAACGTGAAGTCGATAAAAGGTGTAGTTGCCGTTGCTTGTGGACTGGCTCTATCTCTGGGGCTAGCAGGATGCTCCTCCTCTAAGGAAGGCAACTCTATGGCTGTTTCAAAGAACGGTGAAGAGTTCTTAGAGGTTGATATGACAGATCCTGATAAGGCTATTGAGGAGATGAGAGAGTTCATCTACGGAGACAGGGACGATAAAGACCTCGACATGGTGGATGTGCTGGCTGAACGAGACAAGTTCATTGAGGACCAGCAGCTCGAAGTTGGCTCTCAACTGAAAGCCAAAACACCGAAGCAAAAAGAGTTCATCAACACTCAAGGAGCCTTTATTCAAGAAGAAGGTTACGAGATGACGGACGATCTTGAGCACATCTACTTGGTAGTGGCACTAGAGGGCTGTGAGACCTCGATCCTCAACAATCACAAGGTAAACCCTAGTGTTGTTCGTAATCACCTACTGACTGATCCAACGCTTCGGGAGATATCGGAAAACCCAACCCCTCTTTCAGACGAAGACAAGGACCTGATGTATCAGAAGATGAACGAGGTGGCCGCATTCGGCATGACGTACCTTTGTCCAGATGACGCACTAGCATGGGCTAACGCATCTGAGTCTGTGTTCCCACTGTTCTCTAAGTCCAACTGACTCTCTTCAACCATATTGATCAGAACCCCAAGAGCCATAAGTGCAGCCATAGCCAAAACGACAAAGATGGCGATCCTAAATGCGATGGGGATAAGTTTTCGTAGGATGAAACCTACGATGAGGATGACGATTCCGAGTATCACAAAAAGAGTGATCACGAGGCCCTCCAATCTGCTCTCTTTAAGTTAGTCTAACTGGCTTGGGTTAGCCGCTAGTACTTCACGCCCTGTCTCAAATACTGAGATAGGGCGTGAGTGTTTCAGCCATCATCCCCAAAGACAGCTTCATCAACCATTGGACCCCAGACTTTTTCCTGGTCTCTCTGATCCTGTGCGAAGGCAAAAGCAAATCGAGCGTAGGAAAGGGAGATAAGGATAGCCACTAATAGGTCCTCCCCATCCTTGATAGCAAGTAGAGGCTCATCGTTTCGAGCAGCCTCTAAATAACTCACGCCCCACTCGACCTCTTCAAGAGGGAAGGAGGCGGTCGTTATGAGGTTGTCAAATGCGAGACCGTAGAGAGGGTTATCAAAGTACAAGTCTCCGTAGTCCTCTATTACCTTGTTCCATAGGTAGCTTAGGTATTCACCTAGCACTTCACCACCTGCTTCAGGGTGGTTCCTTAGAGCATAGAGCGAACTGCGGCACTCGTCTTGGGGGTCACTAAAACCTTTCCGTCCCCCACTCTCTCTCATAGAGTCCACTATCTCTTCGAGTGCTGCTACTGCTTTATCCTTCAAGCGCTCTGCCCCCTACACCCATCTCCTAGATTGATTGAGTAACTACGGTTATCTTTTTTCAATCGGGATTTTTGCCCCCTTTTTGGTGCCGCTTTTGTTTCTTTTGCCAGTCCTTTTTCACCACTATGGACCCGGATTACCAATCTCGACGTTGATCAAAAACATCAGAGCGAAGATGGAGGTGAACACGATGGCCGCAGAGATCTCCTCGGGGTCACTGAGCTTAGGAAGAAGAGCCCCAGCCTTCACCTTGGCTAGGTATTCCCTAGCCTTGTCTTCACTTCGTTTACTGATCTTCAAGTCAGGAGCTACACGCCTGATGTCGAAATTGTAGGGGTCAAAGGCCTCCGCCGCCTCATAGTTCCTTGACCTCATCCTCTCCCAGGCATCCTTAGCGAAAATAGAGGTCACCATCTCCCCGATAACTGGTTCCATTGTCAGGGTCACTAGTGCCTCTTCAGAGACGTAATCGGTCAAAGCGACTGGGGTGTCAGGGGTCAAAGAACCTTGATCTAGCAGGTTCCTAAAGTCCTCAATCACAGAGGTAACATCAAAGAACTGTACCCCTTCTCCGGCTGGCAAAGGCTTAGAGGGTTCAAGTTTCGAGGTGTCAAAACCAGAGCTTCGTTTAGCATTAGTACCCTCAAAGTCGCTTGCTTTAGATGAAGGGAACTTACCCTCATCAGCGAGAATCTTGTTAGCGATCAGGTCGATCTCTTTACGGTAAGCAAGAGAACCGCCAAAGTGGAGGAAAACTAGAAGCAGGAAGGTTCCAACCTCTTCGCTAGTGAAGTCATCTCCGATAGGAAGACCCGACTTGGCAGCTTGGAGAATCTCAGTGGCTACCTCGATATCCTTGGCCGAAAGGCCCGTCTTTTCCTCTATATCTTCAGGTTCAACTAGGTAGACAGTGGGGTCAAAAGTACTCTCAGGGTCCCCCTCTCGTGTCCTCTCCCAAAAGTGGTTAGCCATCCCAGAGATGGCAGGGGTAGCCCAATCGGGGTTACTGATGAGGAACCTAAAGGAACTCTCGTACCTATCTTCATCTTCCGAGGGTAGGGGCACGCCGCGATTATTCATCAGAAAGTCGGCAACCTCTTTGAGGTTCTCTAGAGCGGCATCCACTTTCTCTTCAGTAGCTACTTGATCTCCCTCATCACTGAACATCTCTCATGCCTTCCTTTCTCCGGCAGTGACATCCACTCTACCGGCTCTATATCGAGGCTAGAGACAAAACGGGCATCTCCTGAGTTCATGCAAAACTCAGCACAATTGGCTGATGAAAGCCCGGTTATGGGCACAAGCCCTAGTCCTTGTTCGCCCCTTCTCTATAAGAAAGGAAAGAGCCAGACATTTTGTCCACATACTGAGACAAAATGTCATAAGAGTTGCCAGGGGTTACCATCCTTGTGTTAGGCTGAGATCACGAAGAAAGAAAGAAGTAGGAGAGAAAAATGGAACAGATTTACACCGCCACTCCGGCACCGAGAAGCCTGAGTAATCCTCTAGTCCCAATCAACCGGCTAGAGCCCATTGAGCGTCGCTTTGAAGATGATAACCGGTATGCCCGGAAAACCATCGAAGCCCTCCTAGCCTTCAACGAATACGCGATTGATGACTGGGCAGATGAGAAGTCCGATGAGGAAGCCACAGTCCTAGTTGAGGGGTTCTTCTCAGATGCAACAGAAGAGACTCCCCAAGAGAGCCTGCTATATGGCATAAACGATCTGCTTGAAGACTTCGATGTGGATAGCAGTAATCTTCACCCGGCTCTAGCCCTGATGGCGAAAGAGATCTTCTTCGAAACCGTCAAATCCCTGACCGAGATCAGTGAAGATGGCACAGTCACCTGGAGAGGAGACTACGGACAGGTCATCCCGATGATGGACGTGATCTTCGTTGCCAGTGAAGAGAGCACAAGTAAGACTTTTGATGCGATCACCCTGATCGCAGATTCCCAGGTATTCACAGAGCCCTTCTCTCTCTTTTAAGGCTCCGAATACCTACAAGGCCACCTCCCTGTCTAACCCATTTGGCAGGGAGGTGGCCTTGGTTTTTGCCCACCGTTAACAACAAAACCCCCGACCGTTTTGGCCGGGGGTTTATATGTCAGCAGATCAGAGGTTGATGCTTGTCTTTCCGCTGATGGTTCCGTCTAAGATGTAGACCCTGCCGAAGATCTTTACATCATCGCTGATGTGGGAATCTCCCAGAATCTCACAGGAACCTCCAACAGATGCTCGACCGGACAGCCTTGAGGTGTTTCCAACGAGGGCGCTTCCCCCAACATGTGCTTCATCTTCAATGATCGCCTCGTTACCGATCAGGGCACTACCTAGTACTTTGGCTTTACCCCTTACTGTCGCTGAATCAACAACCCTTGGTCCCTCAAAGACTCTTCCGCCAACAAAGGCTTCATCTTCTACGGTTGCTTCATCTTGGATTTGAGCATCTCCCTCAACCCAAGCGTTGCCACTAACCCTGGTCTTTCCCGATGGGGTGACCAAGGAGGTTACCCAACCGCCGATGTCTCCTGCTTTAACATCGTGCATTGGTAGGTCTTTTACGGCCTTTACTTGGTATAGGACTACACCTTCGCCGTCAGTCTTGGTCTCTCCAGTCAGTTCAACTGAGGAGTTTTCTGGTACTACGTTTTCCATGGTTCTCTCTCTTTTGTTTCTCTTGTTCTCTGTTGCCTCAAAAAGAGGCGGTTCTCTATTTACTTGTATCCGGTTAGTCGATATACATAACAACCGGCTTGTGTTAATCCC
>ERZ1031159.67-NODE-67-length-22330-cov-7.300651_pt1 | contig 22330 bp, 19 predicted proteins | sample MGYA00516706_ERZ1031159 | MGnify/ENA primary metagenome ERZ1031159 (study PRJEB33719, sample SAMN04262508) | wastewater metagenome | biome: rural village; feature: composting latrine chamber; material: composting feces with ash | place: El Salvador | collected... | reverse complement strand
TGCGCAGCATCTTGCGGTGCTTCTTCTTAGACATCCGCTTGCGGCGCTTTTTCACTACTGAACCCAATGGGGAGACCTCCCTCCAACGTCTTTAGTGCCTTCCGCAGGGCGGAAGGAGAACTTCAACGGTTCACTCTATACCGCGGCCCGTTCACCGAAAGCCGCCTAAGCGGTAAAGGCGAGACAAAACACAGGGCACCCTAATAAAGGACTTCGCCGACAAAGGGCGCTCAGCTGCCAGAACGCTGTTCTTTTTCTGCAGGCCAGGACGCATCCAAGAGCGTTTCTAACGCATTTTGGGGGACACGGAAGCTCTTGCCAACCCGGATGGCGGGAAGTTCACCAGAGTGGATCAAGCGGTAGACAGTCATTTTCGAGACACGCATTAGCTCCGCGACCTCGGCGACTGTCATAAGCTTGGGCACTGGCTGAGCATTCACTGGGCGCACCTATCTGGCCTAAACAATGGACAAGTCGTTGGGGCTGGTTGGCGGTGATCCGCGGCCAGACCCTAGACTGATCTTAGCCCATAAGGTTGCCGCCTTCGGGTCGGTATCGTGAGGGGAAAGTCCTTTGAATTCTTCGCAGCGCCCAAAGTCGTGGCGCAGCGGCGGGCCCAGGGCGGCAGCGGCAGGGCGCGCTGCGCGGGCGGCATCGAAACGCAACCAGCGCGCCCGTGCCAGACGATCGCCGGAAGCAAAAGCACGCCAGGCAAGGGCCCGCGAGCGCAGCGCAGCGTCCTCATTCGCTGAATCAGAACCCCTCACCCCTTCCCATCGCGGTATCTACCCGGGGCACATGACAGCGCGGATGACTCGCAGGCTTGGGCCACTAAAGACGCTCAACGCCTGGTTTTCCGCTGTGGCGTTCCGTTATCCGGCGCGACTTACGATGGGGATTTTCCTGCTCCTGATCACTTTGACCACAGGGGCTCTGCTTCTACCCGCCTCGTCCGCGGCTGGGAAGAGCACCACTTTGATCGACGCTTTTTTCACCGCAGTCTCATCTGTTTGCGTGACGGGATTGAGCGTGGTCGACACAGCCACTCACTGGTCAACCTTCGGGCAGATCATCTTGGCCCTCGCGATAACGCTTGGAGGCCTAGGTGTGATGACCATGGCCTCTCTCTTAGCTCTGGTTGTTTCACGCCGCTTGGGGGTAACCCAGCGGATGCTTTCCGTAGAGGACACACGCGGGCGGATTTCGGATGCGGGCACTCTGGTGATTGGCGTGCTCGTGACGACCGCGGCTGTGGAAGCGATGCTGTTCGTGTTGATCCTGCCTGCGTTCTTAAAACAGGGTCACACTTTCTGGGGTGCTACGTGGGACGCCCTCTTCACCGCTATCTCTGTCTTCAACAACGCTGGTTTCATCAACCTGCCCGAAGGTCTCTCGCCCTACATCGGGAACTGGGGTGTCCTCATCCCTCTGATGCTTGCTGCCTTCATTGGCGCCATCGGTTTCCCCGTGATTACGGATCTGCGACGCAACTGGCGCACCCCGAAGCGTTGGTCCCTCCACACAAAGCTGACGCTTACCACCTATCTTGGGCTGGCGGCGCTGTCGGGGGTAGTGGTCGCAGTGCTCGAATGGAACAACCCCGGCACGTTCGGGCCCCTCACAACCTCAGAGAAGCTCCTTAACTCTGTTGTGGAAGCAATAAATCCCCGTTCGCTTGGGGTGAGCGTGGTTGACGTCGGCAACATGACCTCGGCCTCCTGGCTGGTGACTGACATTTCGATGTTCATTGGGGGCGGCTCCGGTTCCCACGCGGGCGGCATCAAGGTGACGACGTTCGCGGTCGTCCTGATGGCCGCCTGGGCGGAGGCAAGGGGCCTGCGGGACGTTGAAGCGTTCCATCGCCGCGTGCCTCACGAAACGTTGCGCCAAGCCGTGTCAGTGTTGCTTGCCGCGGTCATCCTGGTATTGACGATCACTGCCGCGCTGCTGGTGATGACGCCCTTCAGCATGGACCGCATCTTGTTCGAAGTGATCTCTGCTTTTGGCACGGTGGGACTGTCAACGGGGATCACGCCTCTGCTGCCAGCTGCGGCGAAAACACTACTGGGATTCTTGATGATTGCGGGGCGAGTCGGCCCAATGACGCTGGCTACAGCCCTGGCGCTGCGCCAAGAGAAGAGCCTGATCCGCTACCCAGAAGAACGCCCAATAGTGGGTTAAGCGCACGTGCGTGGTAGCAGGGACTAGGAGCAAGGAGGAGAGATGTCCGAACGGAAGAAAGCACACGGCACACTGGTCGTTGGCATGGGGCGTTTTGGCTCGGCAGTCGCACTCACACTGGAACGCCTGGGCTTTGAAGTGCTTGCGATGGAGAAGAGTCACTCACGCGTCCAGCACTACAGCGGGGCGCTCCCGCTGGTGCAAGGGGACGCGACTGACGCCGAGGCCTTAGAGCAGGTTGGAGCCTCTGATTTCGCATCCGCCGTGGTAGGGGTTGGCAGCTCTCTTGAGTCCTCCGTTCTGGTAACAGCGAACCTCGCTGACCTGGGGGTCGAATCCATTTGGGCGAAAGCGACCTCGCGGGAACACGGGCGGATCTTGCGCCGCATCGGAGCGCACCACGTTGTCTACCCGGAATATGATGCGGGGCTCCGCACAGCGCACCTGGTTGGTGGCGAACTGCTTGACTACATTGAGCTGGACCAATCCGAGTTCGTCGTTGCAAAGATGCGGCCCCCGAAAGAACTAATAGGGTTCACGTTGGAGGAAGCAAGGCCCATGTCGCGCTACGGCGTGAAGGTTATCGGCACCCTGCACCCAGGACGCCCTTTCAGGTACTCACACAAGGACACTCGCATCGACGAGGACGATATTCTCATTGTTTCCGGCACCTCGCCCGCTGTCATCGCTTTCTCCGAACGGCCGCACTGAACGAGCCTGTCGGAGACGCTCGGTACGCTTCAAGCATGGCGAAAACAAAGAGCGCGTTCTTTTGCTCCGAATGCGGGTGGGAGTCCCCGAAGTGGCTGGGGCAATGCAAGGCGTGTTCCACCTGGGGGACAATGGAAGAGGCCCCTTCGACGCCAAAATCGGGAGGCGCTTCGCTCCCTGCTCCGCGGTCACCGGCAGTTCGCATGGACCAGGTGGAACCGGAAAACTTCCCTGTCCGTCCCACTGGAATCAGTGAGTTTGACCGGGTCCTGGGCGGGGGGCTGGTGCCCGGGTCGGTGGTGCTCCTTGCGGGTGAGCCCGGGGTAGGTAAATCGACACTTCTGTTGGACGTCGCCGCCCGGATCTCGCGGGCAGCCCAGGGACGCGGCGAAGGCCCTGTCCTTTACGTGACGGGGGAAGAGTCCGTGTCGCAGGTCGGGCGCCGTGCGAAGCGGATCGGCGCGCTCTCTCCGCACTTGATGCTAGCTGCCGAGACCGACATCGACAACGCTCTTTGGCACGTTGAATCTTCAAAGCCGTCACTGGTCGTGCTCGACTCCGTCCAAACCCTGACTTCCAGCAACGTCGACAGCGGACCGGGATCCGCCCCGCAGGTGAAGGCTGTGGCAGGAGCCATCATCCAGGAGGCTAAGAACTCAAACATTCCCACCATCCTTGTCGGTCACGTCACCAAAGACGGCACCATCGCCGGCCCGCGCACTCTAGAACACCTGGTTGACGTTGTCTGCCAGTTTGAAGGGGAACGCCAAACCCCCTTGCGCCTGCTGCGTTCAGCAAAGAATCGCTACGGCTCAACGGATGAGGTGGGCTGCTTCCTGCTAAGCGAAGGCGGGATCGAACAGGTGACTGACCCGTCTGCCCTGTTCACCAGCGGCAGTAACCGGGAGGTCGTGGGCAGCTGCGCCAGCGTGACCCTGGACGGTCACCGTGCTCTCATGACCGAAATCCAGGCGTTAGTCGCCGAAGGGGCTGGTGGCAGCCCCCGCCGAACAACCTCCGGATTGGACTACGCGCGGGTCTCGATGGTTATCGCCGTTCTCCAAGCTCACCTTGGGCTGGACCTTGCGAAACAGGACGTGTACGTCTCTACGGTCGGGGGCGCCAAGACCCTGGAACCCGCGGTGGACCTGGCAGTGGCGCTCGCAATCACTTCAGCCGCACGCAGAAAGGCTCCACTTAGAGGAACGGTCGCGCTCGGTGAGGTCGGGCTCACTTCAGAGGTGAGGCCATGCTCCGGGCTGGACCGCAGACTGAGCGAATCCGCCCGCTTGGGTTGGAAACGCGCCCTTGTCCCCCATGCTCAACTCGCAGATCTCACCATCCCCGCCGGCATGGACGTGGTGGGAGTGAAGACCCTGGGGGATGCGGTCCGCCACGTCTTAGGCGGAGCACCGTAGCCCCTCAGATATCAGTGCGGGTAGTCTTGGCCGCAGGCACTCAAGGCAAGGTTGTTGGCGAAGGGGAAGGAGCTTCAGTTGGCTGTTGAAAGTCGCGGCCTGCGCAGGGCGCTCCAACTGGTTGCTCCAGGCACTGAGCTCCGCGAAGGGTTGGAACGCATCCAGCGCTCGCACACGGGCGCGCTGATTGTCCTGGGCTACAACCCTGAGGTCGAAGCTATTTGCTCCGGGGGTTTCACAGTTGACGTGGACTTTTCCCCCTCCAGGCTGCGCGAACTCGCGAAGATGGACGGCGCTCTCATCGTCGACACTGATTCATGGAGAATCCTGCGCGCAAACGTTCAGCTTCTTCCGGACCCAACTATCCACACCGATGAATCCGGCATGCGCCACCGGACCGCTCAGCGCACCGCCCGCCAGACCGGGGTTCCGGTGCTCTCACTTTCCGCGTCAATGTCGGTGATTTCAGTCTATGTGGGCGACACGCACCACACGGTTGAAGAACCCGAAGCCCTTCTGGCTCGCGCGAACCAGGCGGTCGACACCCTGGACCGCTACACGCAACGTCTTGACGAAGTCCTTTCTGCCCTCTCCATTTTTGAACTGCGCGACTCCGCTAGCGTCCGCGACGTGGCAACCGTTGTGCAGCGGATGGAGATGATTCGCCGCATCACTGCTGAAATCAACGGCTACCTGGACGAACTCGGCGCAGACGGGCGCCTTCTGACCCTCCAGGTTGACGATCTTTTGAGGGGTGCAGCTTCAGAGCGGGCTCTTATCCTCCGCGACTACATCCGCGACCCGGACGGCCTAGAACAGGCTGAGCTAGCCCTGTCATCCCTTTCTTCGGAGTCCATGCTGGACCTAGCCCAGATTGCTGAAATCATGGGTATCCCCGTGTTCGACCCCGCCGACTTGGACGAACCTATTCAGCCGCGCGGCATCCGCGCTCTCGCCATGGTGCCTAGGCTCCCTTGGCGTTCCATCCAACTCATTTCGGAACGCTGGAGCTCCCTCGCAGAACTCAAGAAACTAACGCCGCAAGACCTTCAGCGTGTTGAAGGTGTGGGTCCCTACCGCGCCCAAATGATCGTGGACCACCTAGGGAAACGAATGACCGCAGCAGAAGAGGCCGGCTGGTAACCCCATAGCTACTGGATGACCAGCGGGGCACTTCCCCGTGCCTCACCCCCAAGCACGCGTGCTTCCAGCTGGTAGGTGCCTTCCCCAAGGACGACTGGCCCTGGGCCGGATTGCCCTGCGTCACACCCCGAATGGGCTTGCCCATCCCAGACCACGGTTGTCGACCAGGGCTGACCAGGTGCCAGCAGGAGCATCTTGTTTTGCATGGCCTCCGAACATGACCCTGGATTCCAAAGCACGTGCTCCTGACCAGTCAGCTGCAGACCAATCTGTGCCTCGCTTATCTTGCAGTCAACGTCCCCCGTGTTTTCCACGGTCATGGAGATGTTGACCCCGGCACCCTCCAGGGCCACGGACTTCTCAGGAACCAGTGTCACCGTCAGCGCGGAAGGCAGGCACTCTTCAATGACCACGGGACGAGGGGTTGTCTGCTCCGCAACCGTCTGCCGACCCGACTGGAACACCCCGCCTATCCAAGTGACGGCCTTCACCAGCAGAAAGACTATAAGGGCAAGAATCCCCAGCAAAATCAGGGTGGAGACAATGCGTCTGACCCAAAGGGTCTTCCTCTTCTGCTTTTTCCGGGGCGCGCTCACAGACGAACGCTACCTACTTCCGCTCCCCAACTCACCCTGGCTCGCCGAGAGCCCCGCGGGGGTCCGACTCGGTCTGACCCTGAGACTGACCATCACTGCCGTCCCCAAGGGATGCCCACCGTTCAACCAGTAGTGCGGCCACAGCCGCGAAAGTCGCAGCAACCGCCGCGGCGAGCGCAAGCCAGGCTGCGGCGGTCATGAAGGGCACCCACGACCGCGCGAAAGATGCGATCGCGATGCCCGCCAACATACCGGCGAAGAAGGAGGAAAGGGGGGCGACTGCGCGCGCCAACAGCGCAGTGCGGCCGGCAAGCACCGGTGTCACCCACGTCTGCGAGCGCTTCTTCAGCTTTCGGATGCCAGCGCCAACCAGCAGCAGCCAAAGCCCCAGCAGCAAAAACATGACTGTTAGCCAGGGCGTCATTGAAAGTGGGTGGTGGCTGGTTCTGATCAGGCTGACCTGGAGCACCAAGCCTGTGGCGATCCCAGCTCCGGCAAGGACAGTGAGTAGCCACGTAGCCAGTGGCTTCACGATGTGCTCTTCACCTTCGCTGCGACTCGCCTGTGATCGATGACGGGAATGGTACCCGTTGGTGTTGGACGCATCGTTACCCTGCGCGCTCTTCTTTTCACAGGGACAGTGATCGGCTTCGGCGCTGGAGGCGCGTAGCTTTCATCGTCGATGATGCGCGGAGCCTGAGGGGTCGCGCTTCCACGCCAATCAGGAAGAGCAGGCAGATCTCTAGGGTGGACTGCTGGCACCACGCTCACAGGAGGCGGGACTGGGGCCGGAGGTTCGTAGGGGAACTGTTCAACAAACACGGGTTCCGGCGCCGGTTGAGGGAGCGGTTCGGGCTGAAGAACCGGTGCAGGCGCGGGGTCCGCAGTCACCGTCTCTTTACTCAAAATCCTTTGGAAGATCGGGTCATCATCAACACTTGCGAGTCGAAGCTTCTCCCCGCGAACCTCAACGGTTGGAAGCCCTGCGGAAAGGGTAGAGGCCGACTTGACTGGTCTTTCGTTCAGAGTGATCTCGGTCCCTTCAAGGACCTGACCGTCTTCTCCAAGCCACTTCTCCCGCACTGTCAGGAGCCCTTTGACATCCGGCGCGTCGCGCAACAGCTGGGCGATGCTTCCCTTCCCCGGCAGCGTCGCACCCGGCGCGACGCGCACCCAAGGATCCAGGACGAAGGCACGCTCGTGGGCTCTGGGGTGGGGCAGCGTCAGGTCGCGGGTATCCAGGGTCATCCCGTCAATATCAATGATGTCGATGTCGAGCGTTCGGGCCGCCCACCGGCGGCTCCGGGTGCGACCGAACCGGTCTTCGATCCTCTGCAGGGATTGAAGCAACACGGGCGGTGGCAGCACAGTCCTGGCGAGGACTACAGCGTTCATGTAGTCCCTTTGCGGGAAGGCCCCCGGCTGGAGCACGGGTAGCGTCCTCACGACAGGGGAAACAGCGTCTAGTTCAATGCCCTCTGTTTTGCTGAGCGCATCGACGCAGCGGCTCAACGTCCGAAGCGAGTCGCCCCTGTTGGAACCGAGCGCCAAAACGATCTTGTAAACGGGGGAACCATCGGTGAACGAACGGGCTATGGGGAGCGGTGCCTGAACTCTGCTTTTCACCGGAGGTGCGTAAGGGGCGGTGCTGCGTTTGGGCGCTGGTTTGGGTGGAGGGGGCGGGACAACGGGCCTGACAGCGTGCTTAGCCGACGGAAACGCGGGCTTTTGCAGCGGAGCGGCGGGTGGTTCAATCACTTGGCTGGCAAGCTGGGCGGGTCGGTCCATTTCGGCGAGGTCTTCCGTCAGGCGGAGCTCTTTAGCTGGGGATGCTTCAGGGATGGCTGGGAGCTGTTCGCGGGCGCGGGTCCGCACTACTGAAACGGAGACGTCTTCGAACTTGTGACGCACTGGCGCCATAGGCTTGTGGACGGTGGCCTCAACCGCTTGCACTAACGGGAAGGTGAGTGCCATCTCCGCAAGGTTCGATGCCAGGGTTTCGATGAGGTAGACCGGCTCCCCTGAGAGAATCTCTACGGCGCGCTCAGCCATTTGGGAATAGTCAACCGTGTGGTCGACGTCGTCCGTTTCTGCCGCCTTACGCGCATCAACAAACAGTTTCAGGTCGGAAGTAAAAACTTGGGAGCCGGCCCGTTCGAAATCGTGGACCCCGTGGCTGCCCATGGCACTCAAACCGCGCAGCGTGATGATGTCCCACTGCTCAGTCATCATCGTTCCTTCCCGCTTCCTTTACCCCAGCCAGCAGCGCCACACTGGCCTCCACGTCGTGAACGCGAACAGCCCAAGCCCCTGCCAAGGCCGCCAGCATCGTCACGTGGCTTGTCCCTGATTCCAGCCGGTCCCCGAAACGTTCTGCGATGAAACGTTTGCGGGAAGCCCCCACCAGAACCGGGAACCATAGAGACACGAAACTTGCCAGCGACTCAGCGATCACCCAAGAGTCTTTGTTCTTCAACCCAAATCCTAGCCCGGGGTCGACCACAACGTGCTTTGGTGGGACGCCCTCCGCCAAGACCTTACCAACCTGCTCCATCGTTTCCGTGATGACCTCTGAGACAACGTCCCCGTACTCCAGGTTCAAAGTGGGGTCCGAGGGGAAGCCGCGCCAATGCTGAACCACCATCGCCGCACCCGCAGCGGCGCAGGTCTTTGCCATCCGCGGGTCGTGTCTACCCCCAGAAACGTCGTTCACTAGCACTGCTCCAAGCTCAAGAGCTGCCTTCGCGGTGCTCGCGTTCACAGTGTCGATTGAGACGGCGACCCCGCGCTCCGCCAGCCCTGCCACAACGGGAGCGACCCGTTCCCACTCCTCATCGGGAGTGACACGGCGGGCGCCAGGGCGCGTGGACTCACCACCTACGTCAATGATGAGGGCTCCTTGCTCCCACATCTGTTGGCCCCGTCCCACCGCATCGACCGGGTCCATCCAGAGGCCACCGTCCGAAAAAGAGTCAGGGGTGACGTTCAGGATTCCCATTACGGCGGTCTGCCCACCTCCAAGGCTGACACCTTTGGACTCTAGAGCAGGCACACATTGCGGGGTCACATCAGCCTCTGATCAGCGCCAGAACTTCCTGCTTAGCGGCCGCTTTCGCGAGGTCACCACGGAACGTTGAAGTGATGGTGAGTGCACCGCGTTTACTCACCCCGCGCATCTCCATGCACAGGTGGCGGGCCTCAACGATGACGGCGACCCCTAATGGGTTCAGAACGGTTTCAACAGCGTCAGCAACCTGCTCGGTAACGCGTTCTTGAACCTGTGGGCGCCGCGCAAATCCGTCGACACAGCGTGCAAGTTTGGACAGTCCCGTAATGCACCCCGCCCGTGGTAGATAGGCCACGTGAACGTCACCGAAGAATGGCAGCAGGTGGTGTTCGCACATGGAGTAGAACGGAATGTCCTTTACGATCACAAGCTCCTCAGAGTTGACCGTGAAGGTTTTCAGCAGGTGCTGAGCTGGGTCCACCTCAAGGCCACAAAAGATCTCTTGTAGCGAGCGAGCAACCCTATCCGGGGTCTCTTGGAGCCCTTCCCTAGAGGGGTCGTCCCCTACTGCCTCAAGCAACCCTGCCGCAGCCTGGGCGACTGCGTCCGCCCGGTAGCTCACGGAGCCTCACTTTGGAGCTCTTCAGGGATGGGAGCCGGCGGATCGATTTCCTTCGGTGAAAGTCCAATAGGGCTTCCCAGGATCGCTCCTGGGACAGCACCTTGTTCCCCGTAGTTCCACACGTCCCGTTTCGGCCGTTTCCGGATCGCCTTGAAGATCTCTTTCAAAGAAGCTTCGTCTAGCGTTTCTTCTTCAAGGAGACGCCCGGCAAGTGTGTCCAGCACGTCACGGTTTTCAGTGAGGATGGTCCAAGCCTCAATCACCGCGGCGTCAAGCAGTCCGCGAACCTCATCGTCGATCTGCGTCGCGAGGTGGTCAGAGACGACCGGTCCACCCCCGCTTCGACCCATCTCGCGACCCAGGAACGGGTCGGTGTCCTGCGAGCCGAGCTTCACTGTCCCAACAGCAGAAGACATCCCGTAATCCGTCACCATGGCGCGTGCAGTCTTCGTCGCCTTTTCGATGTCGTTCGAGGCACCGGTTGAAGGGTCGCGGAACACAATCTCTTCAGCGACACGGCCACCCATCGAATACACCAGGTCATCAAGGAGCTGGTTCCGGGTCTTGGAGTAGCGGTCCTCAGTCGGCATCACCATCGTGTAGCCGAGGGCGCGTCCGCGCGGCAGGATGGTGACCTTCGTGACCGGGTCCGTGTACTGCAGGGACGCCGCACAGATGGCGTGCCCTGCTTCGTGGTAGGCGGTCACGGCCTTGTCGTGGTCGTTCATGACCCGAGTCCGCTTCTGCGGGCCTGCGATGACGCGGTCGATTGCTTCATCGATTGCGCGCATGTCGATTAGGTCGGCGTCAGAGCGGGCCGTCAGCAGCGCGGCTTCGTTCAGAACGTTCGCAAGGTCGGCGCCAGTGAAGCCCGGGGTTCGTTTCGCAATCTGGTAAAGGTCTACGTCTTGCGTGAGCGGCTTGCCTTTCGCGTGCACTCTCAGGATCGCTTCACGCCCGCGCAAATCGGGAGCCTCTACCGCAATCTGGCGGTCGAAACGGCCAGGCCTCAGCAGGGCCGGGTCCAGAATGTCGGGGCGGTTGGTTGCCGCAATCATGATGACGTTGGTCCGGTCATCAAAACCGTCAAGCTCAACCAGCATTTGGTTTAGTGTCTGCTCCCGCTCATCATTCCCGCCCCCAATCCCGGAGCCGCGGTGACGACCAATCGCGTCAATCTCATCAACAAAAATGATTGCGGGGGCTGCTTTCCGAGCCTTATCGAACAGGTCGCGCACGCGGGACGCGCCAACACCCACATAGAGTTCCATGAACTCCGAACCCGAAATAGAGAAGAACGGGACTTTCGCTTCACCGGCGACAGCTTTCGCAAGCAGCGTCTTCCCGGTGCCCGGGGGACCGTAGAGCAGCACGCCGCGGGGAATCTTCGCGCCCACCGCGGTGAACTTGGTGGGTTCCACCAGGAACTCGCGGATTTCGTCAAGTTCCTCAACAGCCTCATCCTCGCCCGCCACGTCCGCGAAGGTGATCTGCGGGTTCTCCTCGTTGAACTGTTTTGCTTTCGAGGTACCGAAACTGCCCATCATCCGCGAACCCGCACTACGGGACATGAGCCACCAGAAGACACCCAGGATCAGCGCCATCGGAATAATCAACTGGAGCATTGCGCCGAGCGCGGAGGTTTGCGGGTACAGCGCGTCGTAACCCTCTTCGGGTTCTGCCGCCGCAATCAGTTCCAAAACCTCAGGGGTTTGCGTGTTTGCGTAAGAGAACGCGATGGCTGTCCCAAGCTCGCGGGTCTGGTCGGTAGGACCAGTAGTTTCGTGCGTGTAGGGCTCTGCTAGACGCAGGTTCACCTGCTGGGTGCCGTCGTTCACGACAGCGCTCAGGATTTTCTCTTCCTTCAGAATCTGCAAGCCTTCGGAGGTGATGACTGTTGAGGGCAGAAGCATCCGCCAGACCAGCCAACCGACCATCATGATGGCCACGAGCGGCAGAACTATGAACGGCCAAGTCTTGCCGCGTTCGCCTTTGCCCTTCTTCTTGGATGCGTCTGTTGCCATCTACTCCGCAACCTCGTCTTCGTACACGTGCCTTGCCAGGGTCCCAACGAAAGGCAGGTTCCGGTACGCGCCCGCGTAGTCCAGCCCGTAGCCGATCACGAACTCGTTCGGAATGTCGAACCCTAAGTACTTCACGTCAACCTGGACTTTCGTGGCTTCGGGCTTGCGGAGCAGCGTGATGATCTCAACTGATTTAGCCCCGCGCGCCTCAAGGTTTTCCCGCAGCCATGAGAGGGTCAACCCGGAGTCCAGAATGTCTTCAACGATCAGAACGTTTCTGCCGTGAACGTCCGTGTCCAGGTCCTTCAGGATGCGGACTACGCCCGAAGACTTAGTGCCTGAGCCGTAGCTAGAAACCGCCATCCAGTCCATTTCCACGCTGCGATGAAGCTTCATAGAAAGGTCAACCATGATTGGCGCCGCACCTTTCAGGACCCCGACTAGCAGCAGGTCCTGGCCTTCATAGTCCGCATCTATCTGAGCGGCAAGCTCATCCAGGCGAGAGCTGATCTGGTCTTCGGTGATCAGAACCTTCTCGAGATCGGCTCCCATGTCTTTGGCGTCCACTCTGTCCCCTTGCTGGCCGGCCGCGTCTGTTACTTGGTCTAGGTTGCCACATTTTGGCGCACCGTTTTTCAGCCTGCCACTTTTTCGCCTGACCGCTAAACCCCCTCCGGACCGCCGCGTTTCTGGCTGGTGAGCAGCGGGCCCTCCCGCCACGCGGCTGTGCCCCCGGGCAGCTCCACTACTCTGCGTTCACCAGCAGCGTTTCGGGTAGAGCCAATCAGCTTTTGAAGTTCGCTGATGTGAACAAGGGAGAGGTCCGTCACGCCGCAGTCTTCCGCCCAAGCCTTCAGTACCCGACCTGTGACGGCCGACGGCAATCCTTCCAGCAGATCGACTCGCAAGTCACAGGGACCAGCGTCTTCCGTGCGGGCCTGTGCAAGGACGTTTTGGCTCCACAGGGCAAGCGCGGCCGAATCTTCGCGTAGCAAGTCTGCTGTCCGCGCCAGGGCTGGGGCAGGATCCTGCCCAAGTGCGCCTTCCAAGGCTGGAAGGACAAGGGCGCGAATGGCTGCGCGCGGCAATGGGGCACCCTCTCTTGTTTGCCACGGACCATCCGGGGCGTTGGTGGGATCTTCCAAATAGGAAAGTCCTAGTGCATGACAAAACCGTTCCGTGTCTGCCCTGCGGATGGCCAGCATTGGCCTGGCGCGGTTCAGGGTCGGTCCGTTCCCTGCAGGCAACGGCGTTAGGGGCGCCATGGCGGACAGCGCTAGGCCGCCAGAGCCTCGCCCTAGGCGCATCAGAACTGTTTCCGCCTGGTCGTCCATGGTGTGTCCCAGCAGGATATCAACGCGATCCAGGCCCATGCCGGCACCAAAGGAGCGCGCAGCCTCTTCAAGCAGGTCGTGCCTCAGCTTTCGCGCGCTTGCCTCCGGGGAGGACTGCGGCGGAACGCTCGGAGCCTCCTGGGAAAGGATCCGCACATCACGAACCCCAAGAGTGCGCAAGTAGGCGGATACCCTCGCGGCCTCCAAAGAAGACCCTGCCCTCATTTTGTGGTCGACAATGCACGCGACGTAGGGGATCCCTAGTCGGTCCGCGACGTCCCCAGCAGCCACGGCAAGGGCAAGCGAGTCGGCGCCGCCCGAAACGGCGACGCAGATTCCGTAGCTCCCGCTCTCAGCTTTTCGGGTACGCAAGAAATCCCGGACGGTTAGGGAGACCGCCCTGGCGTCCACGGGTGGGCTTGATCCGACTAGGTCAGAGAGCAAAGAGTGCCTCTAGGAAAGAATCAATCGGCTCGCGGGCCCACCACGCGCCGCCGTCCGGCACGTCATCGACTCCCACCAGGACGTAGATGGTCCCGCCTGAGGCAGTGGTTCCGATTCCGGCGATGGTGGAAGTGCGGCCTAGGGAACCTGTCTTGGCACTGTAGTTCGCCTGGCTTTCCCCGTCCTCTAACCTACCGGTGAGCGTTCCACTGACCGCGGCAACGGGGAGCAACCTGGTTAGCACAGCGGTCCCAGGCTGATCAAAAGAAGCCTGAAGGGTCTCTAGCAGGACACGGGGAGGGATCCGGTTGTGCTCGTCCAATCCGGAGCAGTCTCCCAAGCGAATGCCCGTGACACTAACGCCTGCCTGCTGCAACGTTTCAACCAGGGTCGTTGTGGAGGATTGAAAAGTGGGGTTCGCAGTGCCGGCAGCAAGGTCCGCCATTTGGCACAGTTGCTCAGCCATCGTGTTGTCTGAGGTTTCTAGCATGAAGCGGATCTGGTCAATCAGGGGAGCAGACTCCACCTGGGCGATGACGGTCGCGCCCTCTGGCGGCTTTCCACCAGGTAGAACCTCGGTGATCTTGACCCCGCGCTCAACAAGCGCTTCTTCCAGCACTTCGGCGACTCCCTGCGCCGAGTCTGGGACGAACTCCCAGGCTCCCGGGTAGATCCTTCCCGTGTCGATGGCGAAAGCAGCCACGTCCCCCGCGTAATCCTCCACGTCCTGCTGAAACCAAGCTTCGGCCCGCTTCTCCCCCATGAACTCAGCCTGGTAGACCAGCGCAAACGGCCCTGTCTTCCCTGCAAGTTCAGCGACAACTTGATCGGCAATGTCGCTGACGCCGGCTCGCCCGTAGGGCGCTCTGGAGTCACCCTTCCCTGCAGCTAGAGTCAGGTCCCCTTCACCCCACAGGTAGAGGGTAGAGTCATCCTTTGACACTCCGGTACTGAGCGTTTCCAGCGGGTCCAGGTAGGTGAGCGCAAAAAAGCCGGTGAGAACTTTCGTGACTGAAGCTGGCGTGTGTGGCGTGTCGATACCGGACTCAAAAATGACCTGGCCAGTTTGCGCGTTCGCGACAACGGCCCACGGCTGCCAGCCCTCCGGTAGCTCCTCTGAGAACTCCTCCCACAGCTCTTGGACAGCGCCGGTAGTTGGCGGAGAACCAGGCTCACTGCTTTGAGGCAAAAGCGTGGCACCCTCAGCAAAAGCGGTCTCCGGCGGTGGCGACGCGGACGGTGATGCCTGGTTCGGTTCTATGGAGGGGTCGATCCAGAAAACCCAGGTGATAGAGAGCGCGACAGCAAGAAAGGCTGCAAGGAGGATGGCGATGACACTGCGGCGCTTCATCGACCCTCCCTTGCGTGAGGCCATAACTGCTCTACTCTAGTTGAAAGGGATCGGCGTAGAGGGCGAGCCCAGGAGGCGGGGACGACATGGAATTCGATGTAACGGTTGAAATCCCAAAGGGGAACCGTAACAAGTACGAAATCGACCACGAGACCGGTCGGATCCGTCTGGATCGCTTGTTATTCACTTCGACCAGGTATCCGGACGACTACGGCTTCATTGACGACACCCTGGGGGAAGACGGCGATCCGTTGGACGCGCTGGTGCTACTTGAGGAACCGACTTTTCCTGGCTGTGTGATCCGCTGCCGGGCCCTTGGAATGTTCCGGATGAAAGACGAAATGGGTGGGGACGACAAGGTTCTCTGCGTTCCCGCGGGTGACCACCGCGCTGCGTGGCGAACAGAAATAGACGATGTTTCCGAGTTCCACCGTCTAGAAATCCAGCACTTCTTTGAGGTCTACAAGGACCTGGAGCCCGGAAAATCTGTTGAGGGCGCACACTGGGTTGGCCGTGAAGAAGCAGAAGCTGAGATCCGCAGGTCGTTCGAACGCGAACGCAAGGCGAGAGAAGCTGGCGGGCACTAGCCCCCGCGTCTAGACGACGCGGACCACGTACGGCATCAGGTAGTCCCATAGGTACAGCGGGCCCTCATCCAGTGGTGTGCCCGGCTTGTGCGCTGAGATGACTCTGCCGTTCCCTGAGTGGAGTGCGACGTGGTAGATGGAGCCGTTACGCGCCCAGAAAACCAAGTCGCCTGCTTGAGCCTGTGCCAGGGGAACCCTGCGCCCAACGTAGTACTGGCCTGACGCGGTCCTTGGAAGAGTTATCCCAATCTGCTTGTACGCCATGTAGGTGATTCCCGAGCAGTCATATCCCGGGCCGTTCCCACCCCAAACGTACGGGGCACCAATCTTGGACCGTGCGTATGAGATGACGGTGGAAATGTTCCCTGAAGGTGCGGGAGCGGGTGTCGGGGTCGGAGTGGGCGTCGGAGTCGGTTTGGGCGCTGGGGCCGGTGTTGGCGTGGGCGCCGGAGTCGGCGCGGGTGCAGGTGCTGGCGTAGGCGCCGGAGTGGGGGTCGACGGAGTGGAGGTGGAGGGGTTGCTTCCGGTGCTGGTCGAAGGCGGGGTGGATCCCTGAGCTTCCTGCTCAACCCTGTTTTGGGCTTCAGCATCCCTCACCCGCTGCGCTTCAGCGATGCGTGCGGCTTCCAGGGCTGCAGTGGTGTTCTTGCGCGCAGCCAACTCTTCGATGAGCGCAGCCTTGGTTGCTTCTGTATCCGCAAGGACCTGGCGCGCTAGTTCGGCTTGCTCCTCAGCTTCAGCAAGCTTTTCTTCGACTGCGTCGTAGGCTTCCTGCTCTGCATTCTGCGCCTGTTCGGCTACTTCATCCAGGATGTCTGCGACCTGACGGAGGGCCGCAACTTCCTGCATCTGGGTGTCGGCAGCACCACCGAAAGAACTGACAACGGAGCGGTGCTTTTCTATTGAGCGCAACCCGTCGCTTTGAATGTAGGGAGCCAAAGAGTCGAGTTCAGCGCCGCCGGTTCGGTAGGTGAGCTGGGCGATGCTTGCAAGCTGGGTGAGGCTTTCCTGGTATTCCGCCTCTGCTGCTTGAGCTTCTTCCTTCGCGACTCTCGCGGCGGTGATCGCTTCGTCTAGCCGTTCCTGGGCAGCTACGACTTCTTCGGCTGCGAAAGCAGCATCGATGGCTGCGTTGTCGGCCTGGCTGGCGGCTTCTGCGATTGCGATTTCGATCTGCGCAACGTTCATCTCCGCGACCCGCTCAGCTTGGCGGGCCCGGTCGACGTCTTCCTGTGAGGGAGCCGCTGCTGCGGGGGTTGGGGCAAGCACACCGGTTAGTCCAAGGCTGGCTGCGCCTATTAGCAGTAGACCTGCGGTGATACGCGCGGGAAGAAGTCTCCGTTTGCTAGCTGTCACCAGTTGCTCCCAACATCGAGGACGGGTAAGCCATTCCAGATCAGGTTAGTCCACTCTCACCACGCTGACAACATTCGTCACATATGTCGCAATAGGCTCACGAGTTTCTGCTGTGTTCGGGGGACCCACAGTCAGATCGGGTCGCTTACCCTAGAGGCATGAGCAAGAAACCTAGTGACCCCATGGACTCAGTCGAGGTAGAGGTTGAGGTTTTTGAGCTGGGTTCTGCCACGCTCACGGAGGACCAGTTGGTGGCGCAGTTCAGCGAGGCTGCGACCCCCAGCGAGCTACCGAGTCCTGACGCGTTAGAACCCTGGGGGGACGCCGGAGCCCCGCAGAACGAGCTCTGGGTTGAGGACGTTCTTGGTGCCCCCTACGAAGTCTTTACTTTCGAGGTGGCGGATGACGAGGAGGGGCCGGTGGTCGCCTCCCTCGTCAGACGGAACTCCACCGAAAAACGCTCTTTCTGGAAGAAGCCGCAGCAGCCAAAGTTCGCGCTGCTCTACGTTCACGGGCGAAACGACTATTTCTTCCAGGATGAAGCAGCCACGGAGCTCACTGAGATGGGTGCGGCCTTCTACGCGCTGGATCTGCGGAAGCACGGGCGCTCGCTTCGCCCTTGGCAAACGATCGGCTACACAACGGACCTTCACGACTACGAAGAAGAGCTGAACCGCGCGGTCGACATCGTCGCCGCTGAGCATCCAGGGTTGCCGCTGGTGGTTTTCGCTCACTCCATGGGCGGGCTGATCTCAACGCTTTGGGCAAATGGGCATCAGGACAAGCTCGATGCCTTGATTTTGAACTCCGCCTGGCTTGAGCTGCAGAGCCTCACCGGTTTGCGCCCCGCCTTGAACGCGGTGATTGCTCGCCTTGCACGCGTCAGACCAAGGGCAACCATCGTGGGGATGGACAAGGACAACATCTACTTCCGCGCGATGACTGAGGGTTGGGCAGGCTCCGGCCTGCCGTTGCCGAAGTCGCTTGTGGGGAACGAAGACGACCCCTCGGTGACGGGTTGGAAAGTCTACGAAGCCTGGAAGCGCCCATTCTCCTACCCCGCGCCCGCCGCGTGGATGCACGCGATTCTTGAGGGACACGCGACCGTGGAAAAGGACGTTCACCTGAGCGTCCCGGTCCTCTCGATGACTACGACCGCGTCCGGCAGTGACGCTGAGTGGAGTCCTGACCTGTTTAATACCGATGTTGTCTTGAACGCGGACCTGGTCAACGAGCGCTCTGCTGGACTTTCCAACAACGTGACTTTGGCACGGTTCCCGGGCCGCCACGATCTTCTGTTGTCCGATCCGGCAACCCGCACGGCCGTCTACCGAACCATTCGCGCCTGGCTCACGTACGCCGGCATCACCGAGCCCCAAGAGAACCGGCGGAAGAAGGGCTAGACAGAGATTTCTGTGAGCGCTTCAAGAAGCGTTGGGCCGGCCGCAGAACCGATGCGCCAGCTGGTCCAGCCGTCGACGCCGACGAAGCCCTCAGCTTCTAAAGCTTTACTGGGGTCGGCATAGCGACCCGAGCGCACAACGATGGCTCCGTCCGCGCTAAGACTGGCTCCAACCGGGCTGTTTGCACCCTTTAGGAAGATCGGTACGCTACCTCCAGCGGCCACTGCAATCTTTCTCAACTGAGCCTTCTGGGCGTCACTGCCCGCAGCGAAGGCCTGTGGCGCTACGCCATGTTTGGCTCCTTGGGCATGGGCGGAGTGCGGCGCACTATCGGCTCGACGCCGCGACGGCATCTGGGTAGCGCCCAGGCGGGCAAGCGAACGCCGAGTGGGGAAAGAAGCGCTTGGAGAAGCCGTGGGACGCGCAGCTCTTCTTGAAGGAAGCGTCGTCGTTGTCGCCGGCACCGTGCGTCGCACAGCACCTGCAGGCGGCGTAGTTTCACGTCTTGCAGAACGCTGCGGGCGGGCCGCGGGCTCAGGTTGAGCAGCAATCTCAGGTCGAGCGGCCCCCGGCGGGACAGCTTTCGGCGCCGGCGGCACCGGACGCGTCCCTTGGCGGGGCGCCGGAGCAGCCTCAGCAGACTCCGTGAGCACGGGTAACACCGCAGATGTCTCAAGTAGCGTGTTCGCGCGGTGGCCGTAGAGACGAGGACCAACCACGTCAACTTCTAGGAAAGCGCGGCCATTCGCCATTTGCCGCAGAGACATCTGGTGCACTTCAACCCCGGAAGAGGAGAGAACATCTAGAGCTGGGCGGACGTCATCACTGATCTGCGACGTGGCGATAACAAGGCGAGGCCCATTAGGGGGCGAGGGCGGCATCGCCTCACGAAAATGAACCCATTCGTTTTTGAATCCTTCGGGTCCCAGAGGGTATTCGCGAGCAAGGTCAGACCAGGACATAGAGGCAGTGTCGGCAAGCCTGGAGAGGGAATCGATGAGGACATCGGCGTCCAAAACCCGCATGACTTCAACCGCCACCACTTGGCCAGAAGCGTCCAGAGCTGTCAGTCGCGAGTTGTGCTGTTTCGGGTGTTCGCTGTCCCAGGCGGACCACTTGATGGGAAATAGCGGTCTGGACACGATCTCCAGGACCTGCGCCCGGATGGCTGCGAGCACGTCGGGGGTGAACCCTTCGGGCACGTCCCGCCCGAACTGTGCGGGGACCAGACGCCCGTTCTCAAGCTCAAACAATGCCATGCTCGACGGCCTCCTCTTCTGCGCCCTCGATTATCGCACGTCTCACCGACCGGCGTTTCCGACCTCACCCTTACCGCTTGCCCCGAGGGGACAGGGCCAGTGGACAACTAGCGCAGGCGATCGCGGCTTGGGGAGCAGTCCCGGTGCCGCAGGCGCCTAGCCCTGACGAGCAGAGCGACCCTGCAGAGGCCGCAAGCCCCCTTCGTTCAAGATCGTCAACCATGATCTCAGTAAGCTCCACTGAGATGCCTTCACCAGCAGCAATGGAGCGAACCGTCGCGCCTGCCACCAAGCGCGCCCTGACACGGTCTATCAGAGGGACAGGCGGCAACTTCTGTTTCACCTGCTCCACAGCACTCACGGCAGGACGCTCATAGGAACAGGCGACCAATCTGGAATACTCCCACAGCCAGCAGCCAGGCCACACTGAGTTGTACCGCCATGGCTGCGAGGCTCATCCTGGCACCGATCTGCCGGATCTGTTCCGCAACTGTCGCCAGGCATGGCGTGTATGTGAGGACGAAGATGAGGAAGGCAAACGCGCCGAGCGGAGCTGCGTCTCCGGCAGCTTCAGTGAAGGAACCGTGAATCAGTTCGGGGAGACGGCCCAGATCATCTCCGCCGTCCTCGGCATCCCCTGCCGCACTGGGGTCCAGGTTGTAAGAGACGACGATCGAGGAGATGACAGTTTCTTTGGCCACGAAGCCGGTCATGAGGGCGCCCGTCAAGTGCCACTCGCCGAAGCCGGCGGGCTTGAAGATGGGTGTTATCCCCTCCGCAACCTTCCCGTATACGGACTCTGACATCGGCAGTTCCGGGTCGGCGAACCGGTGGTCGGATGAAGTTGGGATAGCGCCAAGCAGCCACACCACCACAGTCATCGCGACAATGATTTTTCCTGCACCCTTCACGAAAGACCAGGTCCGCAGCCAGGTGGAGTGCAGGGTACTCAGGGCTCTGGGGACTCCGTACGGGGGAAGGACCAGCATCAGTGGCGCTGCTGCTTCCTTTGCCGTGAAGAAAGGTTTCAGAACAAGGGCCCCTAGAACGACCATCAGGATCGACAGCAGGTACATCGCAAAAATGACTGTGCCTGCGTGCCCGGGGAAGAAGATGCGCGCAATCATCAGGTAGATGGTGAGTCTCGCCGCGCAAGAGGTGTACGGGGTTATCAGAACCGTGACTAGTCGTTGGCGGCGGCTCGGCAGTGAACGCACCGCTGCGAGTGCCGGGAGGTTACATCCGAAGCCCATGATCAGCGGCAGGATGACACGCCCGTCTAACCCTAGCCATCGCATGACTCGGTCCCCAAGGAACGCAGCCCGTGCCATGTAGCCGGAGTCTTCTAGGAGGGAGATCAACAGGAAGATGATGAACATCAATGGGACGAACGAAGCGACGACGCCTAGCCCGGTTGAAAGGCCCCCGACGAAGAAGCCTTCAATCCAGGACCCGGAAAGACCAATGGCGGCAAACCCAGCCTGGAACAGGTTCGCAAGCGAGAATGCGCCCGGTGAAGTGTCCGCAAAGAGCGAGTCGAAGAAGTCCATGATGGGCCCGACGGCGTCGCCGGACAGCATGAACAACAGCCACATCACCATGAAGAAGATGGGGATCCCCAGGTAGGGGTTCAGAAGGACCCGGTCGATGCGGTCGGAGCGCGACATGTGGCGGGCATCTTCTTCGGCCCTGCCCAGTTCGTTCTCTACGCTCTCCACCCAAGAGAAGATTTGTGCCGCGTCGTCTGCAGCGCTCCTAGGCGCCAACGCTTCAGTGGAGTCGATGGGAACGTGTGCGCAGACACCGCTGACGGTGCAGTGACAGTCCCGCTTACCCGCGAGGCTCACAGGCAGGTCACACTTGGTGGCAGCTAGCGCTGCGGCTGCTGCAACCTGGTTGTAGCCGGGAGCGGTGGGGTCAGGCGGGATCCCCTGCACCCGCGGGCGAGCTTTCAGCCCAGCGCTGATGAACTCTTCGATCTGCTTGGTCTCTTTGGGGTTCTTCGGGTTCGCAGCCATGACCGGGACACCCAGCGCTTCGCTGAGCGCTGCCGGGTCAACGGGGTTTCCATCGTCTTGGGCAATGTCCTGGTGCGTCAAAAGCGCAACCAGGGGCCGTCCCGTCCTTGCGACTTGTCCCAGCAGGTAGAGCGAACGGGTGACGGCGGTTGCGTCCAAAACGCAGACAACAAGGTCAACGCTGCGGCCCCCGGCTGGGTCTGTGAAAGATCCAGGGGCGCCCGCAAGAGTGTCGACTACGGACTCTTCGTCCGGGGACTGCGCAACCAGGGAATAGGTGCCCGGTAGGTCAAGAATCCGCGCGCCTTCGCGAGCCCACCGGCCCACCATCACTTCGACCGTGGTGCCCGGAGCGTTCATGACAGTTTGGCGGGCGCCTGTCAGCGCGTTGAAGACCGTGGATTTTCCAACGTTGGGGTTCCCGACCAGGAGGATGGTGGGCTCTACGCCTTCCTGGGAACCTTCCAGCTGGTCGGGGCGGGATTCTTTCAGGGAGAGTGCAACCAGCTCTGCCTTAGGGTCTGGCCCGCACCTCGCGCAGCTCACTTCGCCGTCCGCGGCGTGGCGTCAACCAGCCGAGTGTCTATTTTGCGGCTGCTGGCACGGTCAACTGCAACCCGGGTTCCACCGATGTTCAGCACGACGCCGCCGAAAGCGGCCTTGTTTATGGCAACAAACTGGGCACCGGGGCGGATGCCGAGCTCTTGGAGCCTGAGGCCGTACCTGGGCTCAACATCAACGTCGGTGATCTCTCCGCGGACCCGTAGCGGGCACTGATTCAGCTTCACCCAAATATGGTAAGGCTTACCTAATCAAAATAACAGGCCCTAACTCCCACCCCTCCGCCCTTCCAGTTTCGGCCGCGCATACATGCGC
>ERZ1031159.66-NODE-66-length-22400-cov-12.525397_pt1 | contig 22400 bp, 21 predicted proteins | sample MGYA00516706_ERZ1031159 | MGnify/ENA primary metagenome ERZ1031159 (study PRJEB33719, sample SAMN04262508) | wastewater metagenome | biome: rural village; feature: composting latrine chamber; material: composting feces with ash | place: El Salvador | collected... | reverse complement strand
GGGGCGAAGGTAGGTGCACTCTGGCTCTCGCGCCCTGACTGGGGGCGTCTGGAATAATGAGACCCATGACGAGGTCTTATGCCCACCCTTTTGCCTATCTCAAGACGGCGCTGACGAAGACTCGGAACACCCCCGAGGGCGCCCAAGAGATCCCACCCGTTTTCCTCTGCATCAGCAGTAAAGGGATTCGAGGTTTTGATCCGGGCGATGAATTCGTTTGTTCGGAATCAGATCCGGGGACCTGCACGGTCGCCATCTACCCGCACGCAATCCCCGCCCAAGTGGAGCAACTGGGCGAAGCGTGGGGATTGCACCATCGGCTGGTAGCGCGGCTCCTCAAACCCACCGAGGGCAAACACGGACAATTCCACGACGTGCTCTACCTTCCTTTGCGGGCGGCTCAGTACATTGATGAGACCGGGGACGTGCAACTCATTCCCATTCAGGTGCTGCTGCGCGGCAGTGAGATGGTCATCCTCCTGCCCGACGGGGTTTGGGTTGATGGGGAGCCGTTGTTGGATGGGGATGAGCCTTCGATCTCGGACCTGGAGCTTCGGGGCGCTCACACCGACCTTCTGGAAGAGATGGCTACCCATGGTCCCCCCGGCCTGACGTACTGGCTGGTGGAAGAGGTGGTTAGCAGTTTCGTGCCGGCACTGGAAGGTCTGGAGGAAGATCAAGAGCAGATTGAGGTGGAAGTCTTCACCGGTAAGTCCCGCCAATCGCAGAGGATCTACAAGTTGAATCAGGAGGCGGCGGAGTTGCTGCGTGCCTCGAACGCCATCGCGAGGGGGCTGCCGTCCTTGATGGACACGTTGAACGAGTGGTACCCCGACACAGCGGAGGAAGGTTCCTTACATTTTGGGGACCTCGAGCAGCATGTGCAATCGTTGAGCGCGCAGGTGACCTCGTTGCGAGAATCTCTTTCTCAGGTTCTGACGATCAACGCCACCCTGGTCGCCGAGAGGCAAAACGACGACATGAAGAAGATCTCCGGATGGGCGGGCATCGCGTTTGCTCCCACCTTGATCGCGGGGATATACGGCATGAACTTCGTGGGGATGCCGGAGCTGGATTGGGCTCACGGGTACCCGATTGCGCTGGGGGTGATGGTGCTTCTCTCGGGAAGCCTGTTCATAATCTTCAAGAAGAATGACTGGATTTAGGTTTGGGGCCTGCGCGGGGTTCTCGGCGTTTGGTGTCGGGGTGCCCGTCGGCGTTGGCTAGGTTAGCGGAGAATGTGGACGAGGAAAGCTTGTGTCCGGCTATCCTCGGACACCTCAGTATTGATTAGGAAACACGGGTGATTATGGGTAATCAGGGATCTTCACGCGGGAAAATCGTGGGCCTCGTGGCGCTTGGCGTCGTCGTGGTTGCGGTGGTTGGTTTCTTCGTGGTCATGGGGAAGCAGTATTTCGATAACCGGTATGCGGGCTCGATGTACTACACGCAGGTGCCAGTGGATGAGCCCGTCGCTGTTGGTGATCTGTTCGATATGAACGGAAACGTGGCGGATAAGGGATACTCGTACACCCTGGTTGGGTATAACGATGAGGGGGAAGAGCAACTGCTTGAGTTCGATGTCCGCACCGACAACCCCGACTTCCTGTACCAGCCGGGCACGTATTTGCAGGTTGAGGCTTCGTCCTCCCTGGTGCTTGGCGAGGAACCCATCGATGAGTCGGACATCCCCGCCGCCGCGCTGGAGCGTATCCGGGGGGAATGAGGGTGCTGCTGGGGGCCTGTTTGCGTGAGCGGGCCTTGTAGCCCTTGCCAAACCCGGCATTGCGCTCGCCACCCCCTCCGAACCCGGCATTGTAGCCTCCACCGAGCGCCAAGAGTTCCATAACATTGTTCCCGGTCCTTAATACGGTTCCCGGAGCTCCAGGCGTGCCAGTTTTTGGCTCACACGCATTCATGACATGGCATTCAAGGACCGGGAAGCGGATGTCGATCTGTTTGGAGTCAGTACGGTAGGCGCCTCCGTGTCCCTGATGTGGTTCCGCGTCCCTAATGTGGTTTCCTGTCCTTAATGGGGATGTTATGCAACCGTAATGGCCCGAAACAGTGCCACCAAGAGCTCCGGGAAGCACATCCGGGACACGGGACCACATCGGGGACAGAGAACCACATCCGGGACAAGGAACGGCGTTGTGAAACAAAGCGGGCGTTGCCCATCAAAGACCGCGAGTCTCCGGGGCTGCTCCGACAACCAGAGCATCGGTGGCCGAGGTCTGGGCACGGTCAAACCGAATCGAGCAGAGTTCGGAATCCTCCCCCCTCCCCCATGCGCGGCGACCGTACCCCGACCCTGATTCTTCCCTGATTGGTCCCTGAGACGGGGTCGGGTGCAAGGATCCTGCAACTATTCTTGCTCTTGTTATGTTGTGACCTTTCTTTGATCGGGGGCGCGATGCGTAGACCACTGACTCTATTCACGGCCGTCGCGGCAGCCAGCGTCCTCGCGCTGGCAGGCTGCAGCGGAAACGGGAGTGCCGGCTCCCAGTCGGAAGACACCGCCAGCGCGGACGAGGTCGGGCCGCTGGAAGTGTATTTTGCGGCGCTGTGGGATGACGAAGAGTGGTCCCAAGAAATGATGGATCAACAAGATTTGCGCCGTGAAGAACTGATCGCTGAGTGCATGGCCAAAGAGGGATTTGAGTACATCCCGAACTCCAATACCGGAGGCACCCTGGTTTACAGCGATGACGTGGAAGGCCCGGCGTGGGATTCCCTTGAGTTCGCAGAGCAATATGGTTACGGGGTCGTCGATTGGCCAGGAAGCAATGAAATCGAGGAAATCGGTGACACAGAGTACTTTGATCCGAACGAGGACTATGTCGGTTCACTGTCAGAATCTGAGCAGGACGCGTACTACGAAACGCTCTACGGCGCCCCAGTGGAATATGATGACTCTTTCACTGAAATGGACGAAGAAGTTTTCGACTACAACTGGGAAGACAACGGCTGTTGGGGCTGGGCAGACAATGAAATAAACAAGGAAGACAGTTCTGCGGCCGCCTGGGAGGATCCGGAGTTCGAAGACCTCTTCCTAGACATGGAAGAACTCTGGACAGGTATCGAAAATTCTCCGGATATCACTGCCGCCAGTGCGGAGTGGGCCGCCTGTATGGAGGCTGCGGGTTTCCCTGGACTCTCGGAACCGGCAGACGCCCGGAACCTGATAGATCAGCGCCTGGACGAAATATACGAGTCCGCCAGCACCCCCGATGGTGAATGGTCTGAACCCAGCGCAGAGGCACTTGAGGAGTTGCGTGTCGAAGAGATAACTCTGGCTACTGCGGATTGGAAGTGCAAAGACCAGGTGAACTACTTTGAGCGTCTGCAGAAGGCAGACTTCGCTGCTCAACAGGAGTTTGTTGACACTCACCGGGATGCCCTAGAAGCATTGGTCGCCAAGCATGGCGTCGACTCCACAAAGAATGGCTAAGTCGAAAAAGTCGGGCGAACAGAAATCGAAGCCCGCGCACACAGAGAAGAAGCCCAAGGTTTGGGCCGGGACCCGACTGGTTGCCCTGATCGCAGGGGTTGCCGTGGTTTCGCTACTGGCGGGGATTGCACTAATGCAGTTCATTGTGTCCCCCACGGAACTGGCAGCCCGCACCGAACCTCCAGAGGCCGGACCCGTCACAGCGGTTGTCGAAGAACGCATCATTGAGAACACGGTGATAACCCGCGGCGAAGTCACATACGCGGACCCGGTACAGGTCACGATTGATACCTCAGCGATCGAGGGGCGTCCCATCGTCACCGGCCACGTGCCGGAAGTGGGGACTGTTCTTGAAGCTGCAAGTGTCGCACTTGAAGTGACTGGGCGTCCCGTGATCGTTCTTCCAGGGGAGCTCCCCGCTTACCGATCTTTGAGTATCGGCATGAGTGGGCCCGACGTTTACCAGCTTAAGCAGGCGCTGGCGGCGCTCGGCTATTGGGCTGGGGACCCCGACTCCGACGTGTATGAGTGGGACACATCAGTGGCGGTGGGTGAGCTGTACTCTCGGGTCGGGTATTCGGCCCCTACCGGCGGCTTGGAAGCCGCGGAGAACCTGAGACTAGCGCAGAACAATGTGTACTCGGCGGAAACGGCGGTGACGAGGGCTGTCGCGTCGTGGAACGCTGCGGCCGAGGGTGGTGCGACCGACCTCAGCGTTGAAAACGCTGAAATTGAGGAAGCGAAGGCGATGCGCTCTGACGCCTACACCGCCTTGGAAGACGCGCAGATTGCAGTCCAGCCGACACTGCCTGCCGGAGAAGTCCTCTACTTGGCATCATTGCCGCGCCGGGTGGATGAGGTTTTTGTGCAACGCGGCGACGAGCTCACTGGCGTCGCAATGACCGTCTCTGGTGCGACCCTGACTATTCAAGGAACCATTTCGAAACAGGATGCTGAACTCCTTTCGGTGGGGATGCCCGCCTTGTATGCGGGCCCGGACGGGGAGGAGCTGGAAGCGACAATCACGTCTGTTGACGCACCGAAAGCGACGGCCGGGAATGATTCGGGCGAGGGCGATCAGGGATCTTCTTCCTCCGATCGCTACAAACTCGTTTTGGACCCAGGCTCCCTGTCAGAAGAGCAGATCAGCCAACTGCGGGGCACAAATGTTCGGGTAACAATCCCGGTCGCCTCAACTGAAGGAACGGTGCTCGCAGTGCCGATCGCAGCTCTTTCTGCTTCGCCCGACGGCGGCAACCGCGTGGAGCTGTTGGTCCCTACGACGGACGACCCTTACGCGACGGAAATCGTTCAGGTATCCGCAGGCTTGGCTGCCGGAGGGTTTGTCGAGGTGAAGTCGGATGATTCCCGCATTGAGCCGGGCGCGAAGATTGTGGTGGGCCGGTGAAACGGCAGCGGGCGCAGAAGGAGAAGACGAAGACGAAGGAAGAGCAGCCAGCTGAGCAAGCCGCCCTCGAACCGATTATCAAACTGGACGACGTGACACGCATATTCCCCGGACCTCCCGCGGTTAACGCATTGCGCGGTGTGGACTTGACGGTTATGCCCGGAGAGTATGTGGCGATTGTGGGGCCTTCCGGTTCGGGGAAGTCGACGATGTTGAACACGCTCGGGCTGCTGGACCGCCCCAGCACCGGCACATACCTTTTTGAGGGAACTGACGTGGCGGAACTGTCGGAGGATGAACGTGCGGCACTTCGCGGCGGAGAGATCGGGTTCGTGTTCCAGTCCTTTCACCTGCTGCCAACGCGCACCGTCCTCGAAAACGTAATACTGTCCACCGCCTACGCCGGGGTCCCGAGGTCGCAGAGAGAGGCGCGGGCGAGGGCTGCCCTCGACCGTGTCGGCATGGGGCACCGCGTTGACTTCTACCCAGGCACGCTTTCTGGCGGGGAGAAGCAGCGTGTCGCGATTGCTCGGGCCGTAAGCACAACGCCACGCCTACTTTTGGCGGACGAACCAACGGGGAACCTGGATCAGACGAACTCCGAGGGCGTGATGGCACTGTTCGAGGAACTTTCCTCCGACGGCCTCACCATCGTAATGATCACGCATGACAACGCGGTCGCCCAGAGTGCGCACCGCCGCGTCAGCATCAACGACGGGCGCCTGACGGAGCTGCGCGAGTGAGGTGGCCAAAGCGGCCGCAATCGGCTGGGAGGGCGAAGGTGCGGCAACGCCCTCGTCCAAAAGACTCCGGCGGGTTCACAGGGCGGGATCTGATCCATGAGTCCTTGGAGGGAGTAGGCGCGCGCCCATCACGCCTTTTCATCACACTTTTGGGGACGGTTTTGGGGATCGCATCCTTGGTGGCAACACTGGGCCTCGCGCAAACAACAGCGGGCCAGATAGCGCAAAGTTTTGACTTACTATCAGCGACGCGGGTCACCGTGGAGCCGGGGAAAGCAGAGGGACGAGGTGGGACGGAGAAAGTGACGGCCGCAATCCCATGGAATGCGGTAGAGCGGGTTGCTGATCTGGCAGGTGTGGAAGAGTCGTTCCTGTACGCACCGGTCGAACCTAGACCGGAGGTTTCGGCGGTTCAGGTTGTGGACCCAGGGGAAGCCGCGGTTGCTCCACCTCCGGTCATTGCGGTGTCGCCACAGATGCTGGACGTTGTCGATGGGCAGATTGCGACAGGCCGATTCTTCGACTCCGGCCACGATGACCGTGCAGACAGAGTAGTTGTCCTCGGACAAAATGCCGCGGAGAAACTTGGGATAAACAGGGTCAGTGGGTCGCCGGCGGTCTTCATTGAGGGCAGGGCGTACTCGGTGATTGGGATTCTGGGTTCAGTGGGGGCGAGGACAAATCTGCTCGACGCCGCGATCGTGCCCATAGGAGTAGCGAGGGGCGAACTGGGGTTATCCACAATAGCCGCCCTGGATATTCGCGTTGCGGTGGGGGCAGGCCAGTTGGTCGGTCGGCAAGCACCGATTGCTCTAGACCCGAATAATCCGGACGCGTACAAGGTGAAGGTGCCCAGCGTTTCGTCGGGAATGAAAGAAAAAGTTGCGTCCGACATTAACGTGCTTTTTGTGGCTATCGGGGTTGTTGCTCTCATTGGCGGCGGAATCGGGATCGCGAACGTGACCTTGTTGTCGGTGACGGAAAGGCGCGGGGAGATCGGTTTGCGCCGGGCCTTGGGTGCGCGGAAGCGTCAGATTGGCCAGCAGTTCATGTTGGAGTCCCTCGTCACTGGGGTTTTGGGAGGACTCATTGGGGTGTCCCTCGGACTGTTCGTAGTGGTGGGCGTGTGTCTGGTGCAGGGCTGGACCCCGGTGTTAGCCGCATGGGTTCCTTTGGCGGGCGTTGGGATGGGTGCGTTAGTTGGGCTCGTCGCGGGCACCTATCCCGCGATGAAGGCTGCTCGGATTGAGCCGGTGGACGCGCTGCGGGGTGTCTGAGCGACGGGGAACTCCTGGATTCGCAGCGCCGTTCCTTGCACTCCAAGTGCTTCCCTGTCCCTGATGTGCCTCCCGGAGCTCTCGGTGCCACTCTTTAGGGCCATTACCTATTCATAACGCGGATAGTGAGGACATGGAACCACATTCAGGACACGGAACCACATTAGGACCAAGGAGGCACCCCCCGCTGACTCCAAACAGGCTGACACCCACGGATTGAGGACGAGGAAGCACGCTAAAGACAGAAAACCTCTGAGCATGCCCGGCGTCGTGCCGGCTATCACTAGCACGCGACTTCCCGAAACTATCCGCCAGCAAGATTTCTTCTTGCTCCCCGACCCCACATGTTAGCCGCGCGCACGCGGCGACTGGCGATAGTGTCCGGTCACCCAGCGTCCGTTGCGATAGCGGCCCGGAACCCAGATTTCCCCGCGTCGTGATTCGACAAATCTTGATAGTTGAGAGCGCGTGGAGTATCGCGGCGTTTCCAGATCTTGATCATTAATGGTCTCTAGCCGATCCTCCACAAAGGTTGCTGCCGTGTCTGGAAGACGACGGATAGAGTCCGTCACAGGAATGTCAGGCATCTCTTCCAAGGACTGGGCGAACGCGTCGGGAAGGGATTGCCCGATAGCCCTGGCGGCAACCAGTAATTCTCCGCGGTCGTACCCAAGGGCATCAGCTGTGCGCATTAGGTTGCGTCCATTTATCCCTCGAATACGATCCTCTTTGCCATACCTCATCCCCATTTTGCCCTTGTGTCCAAGCAGGCCAGCGTTGATCACAGGATGCGCTGAGATCAGGTCATACAGGGGTGCGAACCTCACGTTCCCGCCATTTAGGAGCAACGAGAAGTTCTTTCCGTGTCCATCAATACCAGCGACCATCAGGTTGAACGCAAGTGCTCGGGCAAAAAACGCACGGTCTTTTTCGGGGGCAGCTGAGTGCCGCGAGATTATGTCACCTACGTCAACCACGCCAGGACCGCCGTCTGTTTCATACTTGCTGTCTGGAGCGACACCGAGAGCTTGGCAAAGATCTTCTTGATGGATTCGGACAACCTGGTCCCCGACCTGCACACGGTCAAACCGCTTGGTAACAAACGCCGGCTCGTTCTCAAAGAAGAGGATATCCACATCGGCAACCCGGAGTCCCAGCTTCTGAGCAGCGCGCATGGTCAAGAATTCTGCTGCCTGATCGTTGTAGCGAGGTGTTTTCATGCTCTGCATGCCTGGCTTCACGATGTGGGTACTCGCTGACCTCCCCGTGGGCTCAAGCCATGTGTCCCCCGACTTCACCACGGCAAACTTGGACTGCTGCCCTGCAAGTGAGTACCGGATGTCGTCATCGTCATCGAGATTCCAGGTTGTCCGAGTCTCCCTTATATCTCTAAGGCGAGTAGCGATCTGGTTTTCGGATAGCTCCTCGAATCCTCCCTGCCCGCTAGGGGTCGCCCCCTCCCTTACTATCTGCACTGCACCAGGAGCATCGAGCCCCATGTGCTTGAGCAGGGAGAATGCATCTGTTCTCGTTTCCCCAAAGTGACGTGCCCAAAGATCTTTGGTTTTAGCGTTTTCGGGGATGAGGTTTTCAATCCACGCTTGAGTTGTCAGGTACCCGTGGCCGATGCGCCCAAGGGGCATCGATAAGGACAGTGGGGTGGACGAGGGCGAAGACATATATGTTTCGTCATAGACGAACTCGACTAGTCCTTCCTCACCCCGGCGCAGTTTTCCTGCATATTTTCCAGCAAGCCAAACATCAAGAGTGTCGTGGTCGGACATTATTCCCCCAACGCGAGCGCGATGAGATCAACACCTACCTCATCCACCGCCGCGGAGAAGTTCATCTTATAGCCCAGGATCCGCATCACTGCTAGGACTGCCGGCAGTGTCGGGGCGATCACTCCACGTTCAACATCTGATACCCAGCGGCGGGTCTTCCCAACCTGGTTCGCGAGTTGTGCCTGGGTGACGTTCTTTTCGACCCGAAGCGAGCGCATGATGGCAGAGAAGTCTTCTGGTGTTGCGATGGTGTAGCTCGTTTGCATGTCTCCTGCCTTCCCCAGCCCGCGTTCTAATGAACACTATAGTGCACATTAGAACTAATGGGAAGTATTTTTCCCATTGACGTTAATGGGAAAAATACTTCCCTTGTTTGGAGGTTCGGTCGGACGTTGACTGAAGGATCCTCACCTAGTACACCTGAAGAGAATAGGCTCTGGCCTTGCCCTTGATGCGTTTCCTTGCCCCTCAAATGTCTCTCCGACCTCAATAAGCGCGCGATGTCGCGGTTATGGAAGGAAAAGGCTGCGCCAACAACTCCGGGAAGCAGATCAAGGACAAGGAAACACTTCAAAGACAAAGAAGCACATGAGCAGCCGGCTAGAACGTGCGCATCGGTTGCCTACAAGGCCTGTGTTGCGCGTGCAAAGACGCCGGTTAGGGCATCCACTAGGACACTTACTTGGACACCTTGTGGACACTTGTTTCCGACAAGTCAAGTCTTCGGTTTTCGCCGACCTGGACTTTTCGTTGCTATTCTGCGGGAAAGTCGCCTTTGACCTTTTCCGATTTGTCGGGCTGACAGGATTTGAACCTGCGACCCCTTGACCCCCAGTCAAGTGCGCTACCAAGCTGCGCCACAGCCCGCTCCGACAACCACCCAAGTTTAGGGCAGGCAGATCACTCACGCCAAATCGGGCGGATAGCCTCCCTGATTTCCTTTGCTGTGATTAGAACTCCCAGGCCCAGACCTCCGGTCCGTTCGGCTTGGCCGAGTTCGCGGAAGGTCGATTTCTCTGAGCCATCGGGATGATCAGGACCCTCGCCTGAATCTGAACCATTTGGATTTGTGGGGGCGGCGAGGAAGACTGCACGGACCAGGGCTAACTGCAGTTGACCGCCCTCGTAAACCACCCCTCGGTCGTGACTCCACTGGCGCATGACTGGCTGGGGAAGAGACAAACTCGCCCCCTCCCCTAGTTTGGATTGCGGGATCAGGCCTTGCTCTCGTGGCTTCAGCGTCAGCCGGAGACGTTCCAGGGTCCCGGCCACGTTGGGGGTGCCCTCGTCCCTCATTGTCAATTCGATCTCCAACCGAACCGGGTAGTTGGTGCGGTTGGCGACTGCGATGCCCCGATCAGTGATTTGAGCGGAGACGACGTCGGCCGCGGAAACCGGGGGCAAGCCGGCTCTGGCCTCGGCGTGAGTGGTGGCACCAGCGCGGGTGAGGCCGGAATCGGCGTCAGAGGAGATGCTGGAACGGGGGCTGGAGGTCGCGTCGGGCGGGGTGAGCCAGCCACGGCGCTGGGAGCGTGCTGTCATGAGCTTTCAACTCGGAGGCGGATGCGGACCAGGCCGAGGGAAACCTCGTCGGCCTCCCTCAAGTAGTCAGAGATTTGTTGGGCGTCCATGCCGCCGGCGTGCGGCGTGGCACCCACAACCAACACGATGTAGCGCCGGGCAATCGCCTGCGCAGTCCACTGGTTACTCACCGCAACCGTGAGCCACTCCTGGCTGCCAGCCCAAAGCGTCGCGAGCGCCCCGTGCAAACCAACGTCCAGGGTGTCGGTGCCGATGAAGGGAATGTCGCCGTCCTCCTCGTACTTCTTCAGACCCAGTGTTGTTGCCAGGTCCCTCATTGAGGCGCGGGCGGCGTCGCTGACCTCGGCGGCATCCGGGTACAGCATGAGGTAAGACGTGGATTCGCCGAAGGGGTTGGGGGCGACCCAGAGGACTGATCCGACCTCGTAATCTGTGCTTTCGTGGTCATTCTGCTCGTCGCTCAATTGGGCTCCTTCCCCGGGGCCTGCGGGTGCAGAGCCCACCCTACAGAAGTACGCTAGTAGTGGAACGTTTGTGCTGCCAAACGTGTTGTGGCCGAATCGTCCCTCGCCAAATTAATACCGCCGACGGATCGCAGAAGTCCCGCCGGCCCTACCTTAGGGAGACCAATGACGAACCAACAAGTTCCTCAGCCAGTGCGAAAATCGGATGGGAAAGGTTGGCTCGACCTGGGTCCTCGCGACATTTGGCGCGACATTGAAAACCCGGACCTGCTGGTATCCCCGCAGACTGATGGTGGAACTCTACCAAACATGAAATTCAGTTTCTCCGACGCTCACCAGCGGCTCCAGCCCGGTGGTTGGGCTCGCGAGGTCACCCAGCGCGAACTCCCCATCTCCACCGACGTGGCAGGTGTGGATATGGCGTTGGAGCCCGGCGCTTACCGCGAACTGCACTGGCACATTGAAGCCGAATGGGGGCTGATGCTGGTTGGCAACGCCCGCGTCACCTCGATCGATGAGAAAGGGCGCTACTTCATTGATGACGTCGTCGCCGGAGATCTGTGGAACTTTGAGGCGGGCCTCCCTCACTCGATTCAGGCGCTGGATCAGGGGTGCGAGTTCCTCCTAGTCTTCTCCGACGGGGACTTCTCGGAGAACAACACGTTCCTGCTGTCCGATTGGTTGATGCACACCCCGCAAGACGTCGTCGCGGCGAACCTGCGCAAGACGGTGGGAGAGATCGCGCAGTTCCCCAAGGAGGAGTTGTACATCTTCAAGGGCAACGTCCCCGGCCCGATCGACGAGGTTGAGCGCCCCACCCCGCAAGGCGTTGTTCCCAACATGTTCAGCCTTCACATGGATACTGTGCCCGTTGTGGAGTCCGAGGCAGGTCGTGTCCGCATCGTCGACTCAACAGTGTTCCCTGCAGCCCAGACGATCTCGGCGGCATTCGTGGAAGTTGAGCCTGGCGGCATGAGGGAACTGCACTGGCACCCCAAGGCCGCTGAGTGGCAGTACTACATTCAGGGTAAGGCCCGGATGACGGTGTTCAACTCCGGCGGGGTTGCCCGGACCTTCGATTACCAGGCAGGCGACGTGGGATTTGTGCCGCAGGTGGCAGGCCACTATGTGCAGAACATTGGTGATGAGCCGATGATTTACGCCGAGGTCTTCAAGCACCCGATCTACTCCGACATCTCGTTGAATAAGTGGCTTGCCTCGAACCCGGTTCAGGTGGTGGCAGACCATTTGCTTTCCACAGACGAGTTTGTTGAATCTCTCCCCATGGAGCCCGAGCCCGCCCCGGTCATCTGGTACGACCTGTCTAAAGTTGAAGATGCAAAGAAGGTCGCTGCGGCAGCCGCCCAGGAACCGCCGACGGGCATGGATCCTGGCGCTCGTGACTCCGCCACTTCGGTGTTCGATTCGCCGAAGAAATAGGTTTGAGCAAATGCCAAAGATTCTTGTTGTTTTCTCGTCCCTGTTCGGGGCGAATGCCGCCCTGGCCGATGACATTCAAAAGGTGCTGTTAGAAGAGGGAGCGGAGGTGCGGGTGCGAGGGGTGAAGCAGATTGTCCTGGCGGAGGCCCAAAAACCGGCTGCCGCGGAACACCCGGATGCAACCGGGGAGGATTTGGCGTGGGCGGATGGTTACGTGTTCACCTCGCCCGCTCACACCGGGTTGTTGTCGGCTGCGATGAAAGCGTTCATTGATGAGAATCATGATGCCGCCGTCGCGGGTGACTACCTGAACAAGACGTTCACCGCCATGTCCACCACCGGCTTCAAGCATGGCGGCCAGGAACGCGTGGTTGACGAGCTCAACGCTGCCGGCTCTGCCTGGGGCTGCGTCATTGTGCCGCCCTCAACCGCGAACCCCAGCTTGAACAAGTTGGATGGAAACCCGTGGGGCCTGTCGTTTGTGTTGGAGGATGGCAGACTCCCGGGGCAGGTGGAGATGGCCGAGGTTCTGGCGCCCCACATGCGCCGCTTCGTCGCAGTGACCCGATCCCTCCTCCCGCTGATAGACGCGGGCGCTTCGGCGAAGGTGAACGCTAATGCAGCCAACGAGGAGCCGACGAACAAGGGCGTGGCAGACAAGGCCCCGGCAAATGGGACTGCGGCAAAATCTGAGGAGTCCTCGGACTCCAGCCTGGTTGCCGAGGCGGAAGAAGTTGACGCTCCTCGGTACAACATCACTGATGTGTTGGGAAGGGGCTAGTTCGTGGGTAGCAAAGAAGTAAGCACACCCAAGAGCGCCCCGAGCTCCATCAGTGGTTCGAAACCGCCGGCCCTGCCATTCATGGAATGGCCGCTGATTGGCTTCGTTCTGGCTGCGATCGCGGGGCTGATGAACTCGTTTACGCTCATCTTCGCCGGAACGTTTGCGACGGTGCAGTCGGGGAACGTGGCGTCCTCGGGCATCTACCTCTCAACGCAGGACGGTCCGAAGTGGATCTTCGCGATTGTGTCGGTGTTTGCGTTCGGGTTGGGTTCGTTCTCCGGCGGTATCCTCATGACCTTGATTAAGAAGAAGGGCAAGCAGTACTCGGTGGCCATGTTGACCATCCTGGGTGTCCTGGCCGCCATTCTTTCTCTGATTGTGGTCTTCAGCGGTTTCAAGGAGTACCACTGGATCGCGTACGGGGTCTCCTTCATCGCCGGCGCGATGGGGAACGCTTACCACAAGGACAACAACGCGCTTTACGGCGCGGTTGCTGTGACCTTCGTGGTGCAGATGGCGTTCAACTTCCTGGCCCAGTCTCTGTTCGCGAAGAAAGGATTGGATGGGCAGTCGAATCTGAAGTGGTCCGGGGTGTTCTTCTCGGTCCTCTTGGGGTTCGCTTCCGGTGGGGCGCTGGGTGCTTGGCTCATTGTCCTGATGGGCACTGACCCCACGGGGTTCATGGGCGAATCCGGCCCCGCACACCTTGAACCCAACGGGGGCTGGGTGCTGATGCTGGTGGCAGCCCTGTTCTTCCTGTTGGCACTGATTTCCGGGAAGCGCATCCAAGAGCACGAGTCTGCGGATCCGACACCCGGCGGTTACATGGGCTAGGTCCAGACCGTTAGGAAGAGGTGCTCTCCCCTGGTTGGGGAGGCACCTCTTTCTTCTTGTCGAGTCGGGGCCTTCTTTTCGAGGCGGAACCTTCTTGTCGAGGCAGGGCGCTGTCACTCCTCCGCGCAGGCGTCGACCGCCATCTGGATGACCGTGTCAACAACTTCACGGATGGTCATGTCCGAGGAGTCCACAGTCGTCACTCCTTCTGCCGCCTCCATGAAAGTGGACACCTTGGAATCGATCTGGTCGCGGCCGGAGACGAGGTCAGCGGTCTTGGCCAGGAGTTCCTCATTCACCTGTCCGTAGACTTCCAGAGTACGGCGTCGGATACGGGCGTCCGCATCGGCAACCAGCAGCACCCTCACGTCCGCGTCTGGACAGACAACGGTGGTGATGTCGCGTCCCTCAGCAACCATGCCTCGCCCGTTTCCCCGGGATCTCAGCATCTGCTTCCTCTGTTCCTTTGCCATCCAGTTCCGCACGGGAATGTGACCGGCGACAGTGGAAACCGCTTTAACAACGGGTTCGGAGCGGAGGGCGAGGGTGACGTCTTGCCCTCGTACAAAAAAGTGAGGGTCGTCTACGGTGCCCTCGAAGTGGAAGTCCATCTCATCGGCGGCAACCAGTAGTGCCTCCACGCTCTCCACATCAACGCCGTTTTCGAGCGCATACCAGGTCAGCGCGCGATACATCGCCCCCGTATCCAAGAACGCGATGCCCAAATCTTTCGCAACCTGCTTGGACACGGTGGATTTGCCAGAACCAGAGGGGCCGTCGATCGCGATCAACACTCCCCTGCCCGATACTGCTTCCCGCGCCTGGGTCACATCGATGCCCTGCTCTGCGTTCACTGCGCTCCCCTATTCGCCACGCGCCAGCCGCGCTGGGACAGTTCTCTTTCGGCGTCCTCGGCCCGCTCCGGGACCACCATGATCCGTGCGAGGCCCACCGGTTGCTCCGCTGAATGATCCAGTGACAAATCCTCAATGCTGATGCCGGCGTCACCCAGTTCGGTGAATAAGCGCCCCAGTTCACCCGGGCGGTCAGGCACCAGAACTTCAACTGCGGCCCAGCGACGAGGTGCACCTCCGTGCTTACCGGGGATCCGGGAGACCCCCTCGTTCCCATTCGCGATAGTCTCGCTGATGGCGCGTGCGGCACCCGGCGCCAACGGGACATCTTCCAGGGTTGCCTGCGCGGAAAGAGGCTCCAACAATGCGTCTAGATCGTCGCGGATCTTCGCGAGAACCTGGGCCACTGGCCCCGCGTTGCCCGCGATGATTGCGGTCCAAAGCGAAGGGTCAGAGGCGGCAATCCGGACCGTGTCGCGCAAACCCTGCCCGGCAAGCGACAACGCCTCGGGGGTGGTTTCCGTCAGCCGGGCGGCCAACAGGCTGGAAACGAGTTGCGGCACGTGGCTCACCACGGCGACCGCGCTGTCATGCTCCTGGGGCCCCAGCTCCACGGGAACGGACCCCAGGTCGACAGCCAGGTCACGCACCGTCCGCGTCGCTTCCACCGAGGACCACGCGGTTGGGACAATCACCCACGGCCGCCCGTAGAACAGGTCGCCGTGAGCGCTTGAGGCGCCGGAGCGGGCCCGGCCAGCCATCGGATGAGAGCCGACAAAACGGGCCAGTATGGCTTCCTGCTGGTCGGCGTCGCCTCCCGCAATGCCCTCGCTCCCCTCATTCCCCTCGTTCCCTTTGACGCCTTTGACGCCTTTGACCACATCATCGATCACCGCAGTTTTAACGGAGGCAACGTCCGTCACCGTGGCCCGCGGAAAACGCCTCAGGTACTCAAGGCAGGTCGCCCCCGAAATGTCGGGAGGGGCAGCGACCACGACTAGCCGAGGTTCCTCATCCGCTGCATCTGTCGGGTAGAGACGCCCCGCGCCCATGTCGATCGCCAGGGCCAACGCAACCGGAGAAGGATCGGTGAGGTAAACATCCACCCCTCGTTCCCGAAGCGCCAAAGCGATGGAAGTGCCGATGAGCCCGGTCCCTGCGATCAGAATCGGGCCGGTGGTGGCTGTGACCTTCGAGGGTGGTCGGACAGTATTCTGCGCCATCAGAGCCCTACCGCGTCATACAGCGCCACCAGGTCATCACCTTTCACGCGGCGCAGGTGGCCGGGCTTCAACCTTTCCAAGCGGATGGGGCCGAATTGAATGCGGACCAGTTCCTTCACCGGGAAGCCCACTTCGTCGAGCATGCGTCGAACGATGCGGTTGCGTCCCTCATGAATCGTCAACTCCACCGCGGAGACGTCGCCAAACACGTCCCGCACGGTGAATCGGTCGGCTTTGATGAACCCGTCTTCCAACTCGATGCCGTTGAGTAGGAGTTTGCGGACGGCCGGCTTCACTTCGCCGTGAACGCGGGCGACGTAGGTTTTGGGGATTTCGTACGAGGGGTGCGTCAGCCGATTCGCCAACTCCCCATCATTGGTGAGAAGGAGGAGACCCTGGGTATCGATGTCCAACCTGCCAACATGATGGAGGCGCTCTGGATAGTCCTCAAGGACGTCGGTCAGGCACGGCCGCCCTTCCGGATCGTGCATGGTTGAGACCATGCCCTCGGGCTTGTTAAGCGCTAACACCACATGTTTGGCCGGCTCCGTCAGGATGCGGCTGCCATCCACGTGAATGACCTGCTTCTCGGGGTCAACGCGGGTTCCCAGTTGTCGAACAACCTGGCCATCAACGCTCACTCGGCCCGCCGTGATCAGTTGCTCTGCGGCACGCCGGGACGCGATGCCCGCCTGCGCGATAACCTTTTGAAGGCGGACGCCCTGCTCTACGTGTGGATCTTTCGCCATGGTTACTCCTCAAGTTCCAATACCAACTCGTCAACCCGTTCCGGCCCGGGCACAAACGGTGCCAGCGGAACCAGGTCGTCGATGGATGTCAGCCCCATCTTTTCTAGGAAGGTCTGGGTCGTGTGAAAAAGGTGAGCCCCAGTGGGACTCTCTCCGCTTTCCTCGATCAGGTCGCGAGCCAACAGCGTCCTGAGCACCGAGTCTACGTTCACTCCGCGGATCCGAGCGATCTGCATTCTGGTCACCGGTTGGCGGTAAGCGATGATGGCGAGGGTTTCCATCGCGGCGCGGGAGAGTGTTGAACTTTCCGAGCCTGCCACGAATGCCCCCACCCACGGCGCCCACTCGGCCCTGGAGAACAGGCGCCACTTGTCTTGGACTTGGCGCAGTTCGAAGCCGCGGCGGCGTCCGCCCCCGCAGCTCTGCCCGATTCCGCCGCCGGCCCCGCCGCCATCCCCGACGCCATCTGCGTCGACGTTCACGACAACGTCACCATCAACGTCAACGTCAACGTCTCCGTTGTAGTCGGCTTGAAGGCGACGCAATGCAGCCTCAACCTGCTCAGGTGCCATGCCCGTGGCCGCCACCAGCGCGCCGATACTGACGGGTTCCGAGGCCACCATCAAAATCGCTTCCAACGCCGGCATCAGATCGGCGCCGTCCAGCGTGAAAGTCGCAGGCAGGTCCGCGTCAAACTCAGTCACGGCGTCTCCTCTTCCACTGGATGATCAGTTCGCCCATCGGCTCGGGCTGCTCAAACGCTACGTCGCCGCGCCGATACAGTTCAAGGAGCGCCAAGAAGCGGGTGACGACAACGGCGAGGTCCGAGGTGTCCTCGATCAACCCCCCGAACGTGCATTCCCCGTCGGTTTGGAGGCGTTGGGAGACGATCAGGAGTTCCTCGTCCAAAGAAACTGAGAGTCGCGCAACATGGTCGGCCATGTCTGGCCGGGCCTTCTCCGCCAGAGCTTCCGTCGCCATGAGCGCCAGCGCCTGCGGGGTCAGCGTCCACCGCAATTCCGGCAGCATTGAGGCGTACGGCTGTTCGAGGGGAACTGCCCGAGGGACAGCGCTCGAGAACTCCTTCCACCTCCCCGCCAGCACCTCCGCCGCGTCCTTGAAGGCGCGGTATTGGAGAAGCCGGGAGAAGAGGAGGTCGCGGGCTTCAAGGTCCTCGTCCGCCGGTTCCTCCCCTGGCAGTTGCGGCAGGAGCGCGGCTGCTTTCATGTCCAGCAACGTTGCGGCAACCACCAGGAAGTCCGTGGCCGACGACAGGTCGGGGTATTGCTTGATGAAGGCGAGGAACTCGTCTGTTACCTCTGCAAGTGCCACCTCGGTCAGATCCAGGTCCCGGCGGGCGATCAGTTGCAGCAGCAGATCAAAAGGCCCGGTGAAGTTATCCAAGGCGACGTCGAAGCCGCGGAGGGTGGCGGGGCCGAAAGTCTCGGCGGGGCGGGCGTCCTCCTTCTCCAGGAGGGCTCCGTCGCCCTTCGCGGTCTCGCGGGGCAGAAGGCTATCGAGGGGTGCCATTGAGCCGGCAGTCCCCAACTTGGAAACCATGTACGCCAGGGCCTAGGGCGCTTCGCCGCGGGAAATGATTTCCCGAGCCAACTGCCTGTAAGCCTCAGCGCCGGCGTGCGAGGGGGCGTGCTTCAGGATCGGTTCCGTCGCGACAGAGGCATCGGGGAACTTCACGGTCCTGCGAATCGAAGTTTCGTAGACCAGGTCGCCAAACGCCTCATTCAGCCGGTCCAGAACCTCCCGAGAATGCAAGGTTCGTGAGTCGACAAGGGTCGGCAGGATGCCATCGATCTTCAAGCGAGGGTTAATGCGGTCCCGAACCGTCTCGATCGTCTCCACCAAAAGCGCTACGCCGCGGAGGGCAAAAAACTCGGTGGCCACGGGGACCAAAACCCCGTGAGCGGCGGTGAGCGCGTTGACGGTCAGCAGTCCGAGGGATGGCTGGCAATCAATAATCACCACATCATAATCATCCAGGACGGGGCGAAGGACGCGGGCGAGGGCGGATTCACGGGCGACCTCGTTCACCAACTGCACCTCAGCCGCCGACAAGTCGATGTTGGCGGGAAGCAAGTCCAGGTTGGGATCATCCGTTTCGCAAATCGCGTCGCGCACGTCCAAACGGGGGTTCAGTAGCAGGTCGTAAACCGTTGTTTCCAGATCGAGGGCATTAACCCCAACCCCCACGGACGCCGCTCCCTGCGGGTCGAAGTCGACGATGAGGACCTTGCGGCCATACTCGCTCAAGGCGGCAGCCAGGTTGATGGCAGTGGTGGTCTTGCCGACCCCGCCCTTCTGGTTGCAGATGGCGATGACGCGGGCGGGCCCGTGGTGCTCCAACGGTTCTGGCACCGGGAAGTCAACGTCCTCTTCGACGCCGACGAGGGCCGGCTGGTAGTCCTTACTCACCCCTCAACTCTACCGTTAGTGGGGGGCTCTGGGGACATGGCGCACCACGCATTGAAGCATCGGGGCGTTGGCTGGCGGTTGTACGGTGCCGGCGGTCAGAGGGCGCGGGGGTGGGTCGATCGGTACACCTCGGTCATCATCTGCGGAGACAGCCGGGTGTAAATCTGGGTGGTGGAGACGCTGGAATGCCCCAGGAGCTCTTGGACTTCGCGGATAGAGGCGCCCCCTTCAAGTAAGTGCGTAGCGAAGCTGTGGCGGAGTGTGTGGGGTGAAACCTCGGCGTCAATCCGGGCGGCTTTGGCGGCGCGATCGATGACCTCCCAGGCGGACTGGCGAGACATCGGGTTGCCGCGGGTGTTGAGGAAGAGCTGCGGGACCCCTCGTCCCTTCGCCGCCAAGATAGGGCGGGAGCGCACCAGGTAGGCGCTGATGGCAGTCCGCGCGTGGGAGCCGAGGGGAACCAAACGCTGCTTGCGTCCCTTGCCGAACAGGCGCACCACGGGAAACTCGCCGTCCAGGTCCAGGTCATCGGCGGTTAGGTTCATCGCCTCTGTCACGCGGGCGCCGGTGGCGTACAACAACTCGAGTAGCGCTGTGTCTCGGAGGCCAACCGCATCATCTTTGAGTGCCGAGGTGTCCAACATCGCCACCACCTGCTGCACCGTCAACGCCTTGGGTAAAGTGTCCGCTTTCTTCGGGGCCCTAACGTTCGTCGTAGGGTCGCCCGAGGCAATCCCCTCCCTCACCAACCACTTATGAAAAGAGCGGACGGCTGCCAAATTGCGGGCGATGGACGAGGGTGCCAGCGGTTTCCTCCCCTCGCTGCCGGTCGAAAGGAAAAGAAGGAATTCCTCGACGTTCTGCGCCTTAACTTCAGCCCAGTCGGGAGATACCGGGGACGTTTCCAGGAACTGCTGGTATCTATTCAAGTCGCGGCGATAATTGGAGATCGTGTGCGGGGAGGCACCCTTGGAGACGTTCAGGTCAGCCAGGAACCATTCGACCTCACGCGTCGACGGGTTCGTCACTGCCGGGTGCCTCCTTGGATTGTTGGGGAGGGTCGAGGCAACCTCGTACCACTCCCCCTCGCCACACTACGTGGTGGCAACAAGATGCATATGCCCGATTCTAGCGGCGAGCCGGCTAAGCTGACATCATCGTAAAAAAAGGGGCAGGGTCTCCACACGCCCCGGTGCGAAACCTCTTCGGCGCAGAAAGTAGGCGTCGATACCAGCCCGACCGATCGATGACGAAAAGAGAAAATGCTGTGACATTTGAATGGGGAGAACTCGACGACAAAGCCGTGGTGACAGCCAAGATTTTGGCTGCGGACGCTGTTGAAAATGCAGGGTCAGGTCACCCGGGAACACCGATTTCTCTGGCGGCAGCCGCATATGTCCTTTACCAGCGCCACCTGCGCTTTGACCCCTCAGATCCGAAGTGGCTGGGCCGCGACCGGTTTGTTCTATCGGCCGGACACGCGTCCCTTTTGCAGTACATCCAGCTCTACATGGCTGGTGTCGACATGGAGCTGTCGGACCTGGAAGGTTTCCGTTTCTTTGGCTCCAAGACGCCGGGTCACCCGGAATTGGGCCACACCGCCGGCATTGAAGTTACAACCGGGCCCCTGGGCTCCGGTGTCGCCGCTGCGGTCGGGATGGCGATGGCCGCCCGCCGTGAACACGGAATGTTCGACCCGGATACGCCCCTGGGCGACTCCCCCTTTGACCACAAGGTTTACGTCATTGCTGGCGACGGGTGCATGCAGGAAGGCATCGCGTCGGAGGCGGCTTCGCTGGCGGGGACGCAGAACCTCGGCAACCTGATTGTCATCTACGACGACAACAGGATCTCCATTGAAGACGACACCTCGATTGCTTTTAACGAAGATGTGCGGAAACGGTTCGAGGCGTACGGCTGGCACACCGACCAGGTTGACTGGCTGCAGGACGACGGCACGTATGTCGAGGATGTGGAGGCGTTGGACGCGGCGTTGACGCGGGCAGAGGCGATCACGGATAAGCCCTCGCTCATCGCCCTCAAGACCATCATTGGCGCACCGACCCCGGGCAAGCAGGACACCGGCGGAATCCACGGCGCGAAACTGGGTGATGATGCTCTGCGCGGGTTGAAGGAAGCGCTGGGCGCCGACCCCGACAAGATGTTCGACGTTGATGAGAAGGTCATCGAACACACCCGAGCCAACGCTCAGGCGCGCGCAGAAAAGGCCGTGGCAGCCTGGGATGTGGCATTCCGGGAGTGGGCCGAGGCGAACCCGGAGGGCGTGGCTCTGCTGAACCGCATTCGTTCGGGGGCGCTGCCGGAAGGTCTGGCGGATGCTCTGCCTGACTTTGAGGCGGGCAAGGATGTGGCGACCCGTGCCGCATCGGGTGCTGTGATCAACGCTATCGCTCCGGTGATGCCGGAACTGTGGGGTGGGTCGGCGGACCTGGCAGGTTCGAATAATACGTTGATGAAGGGGGAGCCCTCGTTCTTCCCGAAGGAGCGCTCATCGAAGGCGTTCCAGGGTGACGAGTTTGGCCGGAACCTCCACTTCGGTGTTCGCGAACATGGGATGGGTGGCATCCTCAACGGGATCGCTGCGGACGGTTTGACCCGGGTTTACGGCGCGACCTTCTTCGTCTTCGCTGACTACATGCGTGGGGCTGTGCGATTGGCGGCCCTCATGAACCTGCCGGTGACGTACGTGTGGACACACGACTCGATTGGTGTGGGCGAGGATGGCCCGACCCACCAGCCCGTCGAGCACCTCGCCGCCTACCGCGCCATGCCAAACCTGGCGTTGGTGCGGCCGGGTGACGCGGATGAGACGGCGCAGGCGTGGATGGGAATCCTGGAGCGGCGCGGGCCCGCGGGTCTGATTTTGAGCCGGCAGAACCTGCCGAACCCGGCGCGGGGCGAGGGCACTGGTCTGGCCTCAGCCGAGGGCGTCCGCCGCGGAGCCTACGTCCTTAAGGACACGGAGGGGACCCCGGACGTGCTGCTCTTCGGCTCTGGCTCGGAGTTGCAGTTGGCGTTGGAGGCGTCCGAGGCTCTGGCGGGTGACGGCATCAAAGCCCGCGTCATCTCGGTGCCTTGCATGGAGTGGTTCGCGGAGCAGTCCGAGGAATACCAGGCAGAAGTAGTGCCCGCCTCCGTCCAGGCGAGGGTTTCAGTCGAAGCGGGGCTGGCTCTGCCGTGGCGTGAGGTTGTTGGAGATAAGGGACGGTCAGTCTCTATCGAGACCTTCGGGGCGCCTGGGGCGGCCGGAACTCTGTATGACCACTTCGGTGTCACCACCGAGGCCGTCGTCGCCGCTGCGAAGGAAAGCCTTGCCGAGGTGAAAGGCGGAGGCGACGGAGGCACGGGCAAAGCCAAGAAGCGCACCAACCTGTGGCACCGGAGCCTTCGCTAGGC
>ERZ1031159.65-NODE-65-length-22433-cov-7.995219_pt1 | contig 22433 bp, 16 predicted proteins | sample MGYA00516706_ERZ1031159 | MGnify/ENA primary metagenome ERZ1031159 (study PRJEB33719, sample SAMN04262508) | wastewater metagenome | biome: rural village; feature: composting latrine chamber; material: composting feces with ash | place: El Salvador | collected... | reverse complement strand
AACTTCTTCTGGCCGTTCATTGTGCTTGACCCGCAAAACCCGACACTGCCTGTCGCATTGTCCTTGCTTCAAGCAAACTATTTTGTTGATTACTCGGTGGTTCTTGCCGGGGTTCTGCTCTCTACCATTCCACTGTTACTGCTGTTTGCAGTCTCAGGAAAACAGTTGGTCGCAGGCATCATGCAGGGAGCAGTGAAAGGATAATTGCAGATGGATTCCAGACTCCAGTTGGCCACTTCCACAAGCGGCGACAGTGGACTCAGGCGCATCCCAGAAGACTTCCTGCTAGGCGCGGCAGCAGCCGCGTATCAGATCGAGGGAGCATTCGATGAAGACGGGAGAGGCCCATCGATTTGGGACACTTTCTCCCGCGTCCCTGGCGCCATCGTAGGCGGCGACACCGGTGACGTTGCCTGCGATCACTACCATCGCTACAAAGACGACGTGGCCCTGATGAAAAAGCTGGGTCTGGAAACCTATCGCTTTTCATCGTCCTGGGCCAGGGTCTGTCCTGATGGGGTCACTCCAAACCCGAAAGGACTGGACTTCTACAAACGCCTGGTGGACGAACTCCTAGAGGCAGGTATCCTGCCCTGGCTGACCCTCTACCACTGGGATCTCCCCCAGGCACTGCAGGACGTGGGCGGCTGGCCAGAGCGGGATGTGGCCTACCGTTTCCGCGACTACGCGATGGTCATGTACGAAGCACTCGGCGACTCGGTTGAGGTTTGGACGACTCTGAATGAGCCCTGGTGTTCCTCTTTCCTGAGCTACACAGGTGGGGAACACGCGCCAGGCCACCACAGCCTCAAAGAAGGCATGCTGGCCAGCCACCACCTGCTGCTTGGGCACGGCCTGGCTATCCAGAGCCTGCGGGAGGCAGATCCCGAACTGAACCTGGGATTGACCCTCAACTTCACGGTCGCTGACCCGGTGAACCCGGACAGCCCTGAAGATCAGAGAGCAGCCCGGCTCGTCGACGGGCAGGCAAACAGGTGGTTCCTAGACCCGTTGTTCAAGGGCTACTACCCGAAGGACATCGTTCAGGAATTCGCGGAGATTGATCCGGGGGCTGGCACAGCGTTCGCTGATGCGATCCATCCGGGGGACATGGAAATCATCGGGACCCCCTTCCCGACCCTGGGAGTGAACTACTACCAACCCAGTGTGGTGACGGCTTCCTTCGAACCTCCCGCGGAACTTGGAGAGCGACTAGGGGTGGTAGAGCTGGACCCAGCCCCGAACGGCGGTCCTGCCCTGGGGCGGAAGGCACAAAACCCAATGCCTGCTTCGCGCGGCTTTGTCTCACCTGACCCACTGCTTCCCCGGACGGCGCAGAACTGGAACATCGACCCGCTCATGTTCAAAGACCTGTTGCTACGAGTCCACCGTGAATACACGAAAGAAGCTGGGACAGCCCTCTACGTGACAGAAAATGGCGCTGCTTTCAATGACACGGTCACGGAGACGCCAGAAGGCCCCGTGGTCCGGGACCCGGAGCGCACTGCTTTCCTCAAGTTGCATCTTGGAGCCGTACTAGACGCCCGTGAAGAGGGCGCCGACGTGAACGGCTACATGTACTGGTCGCTCATGGACAACTATGAATGGGCTTGGGGGTACGACAAGCGCTTCGGCATCGTCTACGTGGATTACGAAACGCAGCAACGAATCGTGAAAGAATCTGGCTGGGCTTACGCAAAGATCATCAAGGATCGCGCGCTTGACGTCCTTCCGGACGCTGGCCTGGTTGTCAGGCAGGACTCGCTGCTGGAAGGCCGCACGAAGTCCATGAGGAAATCGAACTAGCTCGCCGCTTCGGAGCACTAGGGAAGTAATGAAAACTGCAACGCGTCCCCGCGGGGGCCAGGCTGCAACCTTAGAGTCGGTCGGGAAGCTGGCGGGGGTTTCCCGCTCGACCGTTTCCCGGGTGATCAACGCATCCCCTGGGGTAAGTCAGAAAGCCACCGATGCTGTCCTGGAAGCTATCGAGCAACTTGGCTACGTTCCAAACCAGCTGGCTAAGTCCTTGGCTTCCAAGCGCACCTCTGTCGTTACCGCCCTTATCCCCGAAGATCTAGACCGCTTCTTCGTTGACCCCTTCTTCAGTTCAATCGTGGCCGGCATCGAGTCCTACGTCTCTGAGACTGACTTAGTGCTGAACATGATGATCGCTTCGCAGAAATCGTTCCAAAAGATTGTGAACTCTTTGGCCGGCGGGCGTGCGGACGGACTCCTTGTTCTTTCCCACCACTCCGACCACGAGCTGGGGGAATCCTTACGACGCAAGATGCCCGTGGTCTACGGCGGCCGGCCAACGGACGACGCTGCAGACGCCAGCTACGTAGACGTGGATAACGTCGCGGCCGCCAAGACTGCAGTGGAAGCCCTATTGAGGGCAGGGTGCAAAAAGATCGGCACCATCACTGGGCCACTCGACATGCCGGTTGGTGCCGACCGTCTGCAGGGGTTCACTGAAGCAGTGACAGAGGCTGGCGTATCCGGCCCGGTCGTCTACGGAGACTTCACAGCTGAGGGTGGCAGGGAGGCCGCCCGGAAACTCATTAGCGGAGACCAAGAATTCGACGGGCTCTTTATCGCCAGTGATCTGATGGCCCGCGCCGCAGTCGACACGCTCTTGGAGTCAGGCCTACGCGTCCCTGAGGATGTCGCTGTTGTTGGCTTCGACGACTCCACGGCTGCGACGTCATCCCACCCATATCTCACAACGATCCGCCAGGATCCCTATGAGCAGGGAAGGGCAATGGCACAGCTTCTCTCGGAACGTATGCGCAATCCGGAGATGCCTCCCCGTGCCGTTCTCCTCAACACTTGGTTGGTCGAGCGCGAAACCACCTAGTCTGCTAGAAAAGCGATCGCTCGACCGAGCCTTCCTGCTCATCGAGGGCGGCGAGTGCCTGCCAGGCAAGGTCTGCATCCAGCAGAACCAGAGGGGGAGCCCCTCTCCGTGAAACGGTGAGCGGCTCCGATTCTGCCGAGGCCATGACCTCTTCCCAACGATCGGGCACTTCGCTTGCAGCGATGGCGTCCAGGACCGGGGCTTTCGGCTCTGTGCTGTCGGCGAATCCATAGTGCTGCTGCAGCTGATCTGGGGTTGCTGCTAACCGGCGGGTCGGCATGGGTTTGGCGCCCGGTGGTGGAACCCCAAGCGCACTGTTCAGCTTGACCGTCGAACCAAAGCCTGGGCCACGGTTCGGTTCGCGGCGCTGCTGGTAAGACTCTGCTGCCTGCCTAGCCCTAGTGTCGGCTTCTTCGTTGAGAGGGTGGCCCGCGTGCCCTTTCACCCATTCAAAGCGCACGTTTCGGCCCCTGAGTGCGGCGTCCAGGTCCTGCATTAACTGGAGATTTGCGACAGGCTTGCCATCTGCTTTCTTCCAGCCTCTAGCCCGCCAGTTCGGCATCCACCTAGTCACCGAGTTGATAACGTACTGCGAATCGGCAAGGACGACCAGGTCCTGGTCGGCAAAGCCTGCCTCAGCCGTGTCTGCCAACAGTTCCAGCAAAGCAGTAAGTTCTCCGATGTTGTTCGTGGCTTTAGGCCACCCGCCCGCCGCCCAAGTGTCCGCGTCGACGACCCACGCCCAGCCTGCGGGACCGGGGTTTCCGAGCGCTGAGCCGTCCACAGCTGCCGTGATTGTCATGCCTCGATACTAGGTCTTCGGTGGGGCAAAACCGGAAGGCCCCGCGTACCCTGAATGCATGGCTGAAGATAGACGAAATTTCTCGCGCGGCTCCCGCCCGCGTTTTGACGACCGACCTAAAGAGGGCACTGACAAGGACCTGCTCCAACTTCTGAGAAACATCGATGGTTCTAGCTACGGCGCGTACAAGCGTGTCGTAGGCAGGTGGGATTACGGGTTTTTCCGCGTTCACATCGACCGCATTCAGGCGGACCCCTATGCCCCACCTTCGGCGGTGCGGATTGTGTCGAGCCCGAAGGAGATAGGACTTCCGGAGGAAACCTTCTCAACCAAAGAGCAGTGCATCGCGACCGCCGACTTCCTAACGCGTTCCTTCAAGACCGCGTTGAAAGCTGCGAAGCGATCCGCTCTTTCCATCACTTCCGTGGGACAAGAGATTCTGGAACGGTCGGCAGCATCGGTGACCCCAGAGCGGGTGGAGCTACGCATTCAAGTGGCGATGCCCGCGCGCGGACGCACTGTGCTGGGAAACCAGGCAGCCACAATCTTCGATTTGGAGCTGCCTGACGCGGTGGCCGAAACCTTTGACTTCACCTCATCCGGGGCCGCTTCCTACCGGGACGCGCTGGTCAAACACGTGGAAACCTACCAGGACTACTGCGCGCTCTCAGACGCCTTAGAAGAGAACAACTGGATCTCTTTCATCGCCGATGACGCAATCTTGGCCCGGAAGAGCGGGATTTCGCAGCTGCCAATGGAAGACGCGCTCCCGTTCACCTCGCCCGAAAGCCTGCGTGCCCAGGTCACCCTGCCGTTTGCGGGGACAGTGACTGGCATGGCCCTCAAGCCCGGAATCACGCTGATTGTTGGCGGTGGGTACCACGGTAAATCAACTGTGCTCTCTGCCATCCAGCGGGGCGTCTACAGCCACGTACCCGGGGACGGACGCGAACTCGTGGCAACACTTCCGGAAGCCATCAAGGTCCGCGCAGAAGATGGGCGACCTGTCACCAAGGTGGACGTCTCCCCGTTCATCAACCACCTGCCGAGCGAGAGCAACACCGCGAAGTTCTCTACACAGAACGCGTCGGGCTCTACATCCCAGGCGGCTTCGATCATCGAGGCAATCGGAACGCACTCAAGAGTTTTGCTGATTGACGAGGACACGTCGGCAACCAATCTGATGATCCGTGACGAACGCATGAGAGAGCTGGTTTCGGCTGCGGAAGAACCCATCACACCGCTGATCGACAGGATCAGCGGGCTTGCGAAAGACGCCGGGGTCTCCGTCGTAATCGTGATGGGTGGGTCAGGTGCTTACCTGGACGTGGCCGACCTTGTCCTGCAAATGAACTCTTACCGGCCGGAAGACGTGACTGCTCGCGCCCACCAGATTGCGGAGGAGAACCCGCGGGAGCGCACGGACATCCCCGGCTTCCCCGAAGTGCTCCCCCGCTACCCTGAGAGGATCGGCAAGCCCACGCAGCGATCCAAGACACGCTCTGCCGGCGTCGACGCCATCACTCTGGACCGGCAAGCCGTCGACATTTCAGACGTCGAACAGATCGTGGAACCAGGACAAGCGGAAGCTATCGCCTGGTGCATGCGCGGCATACTCCACGAGCTCGCGGACGGGGAAAAAACCCTTTACGAGCTCACGGAACTGGTTGAGCACCTGATAGAAGACAAGGGACTTGACCAGCTGGTGAAGTTCGGGGCGCGGAAGCACCCGGCTTTCCTAGCGAGGCCCAGAGCGGTCGACATCGCCGCAGCAGTCAACCGCTACCGGGCACTCGAGATCAGGAGCTGAGCTAGGCCAGCTCAGTTTGAGGAGGCGCTCTTGTTCACAGCGCCATCCTTCGGCTTGACGTTGGGGCCACCCTCAATGAAGGCTTCAACAGCGTCGCGCGCCGCTTTGTCGACCATCTGCACGGGCGGAGACTTCATGAAGTAAGCGGAAGGCGCCCAAACGGGACCGCCGATTCCCCGATCCAGGGCGATCTTCGCTGCGCGGATCGCGTCGATAACAATGCCTGCGGAGTTCGGCGAATCCCAAACTTCAAGCTTGTATTCCATCTGGATCGGAACGTCACCGAAAGTAGTGCCTTCCACCCGGACGAAAGCGAACTTACGGTCCTCCAGCCACGGCACGTAGTCCGAAGGACCCACGTGGACGTCCTTCTCATCAAACTCACTCTTCATGTTCGAGGTGACCGCCTGGGTCTTCGAAATCTTCTTGGACTCGAGTCGACTGCGTTGCAGCATGTTCTTGAAGTCCATGTTGCCGCCCACGTTCAGCTGGTAGGTGCGGTCAATCTTTACGCCCCGCTCTTCCATGAGACGAACGACGTCGCGGTGGCTGATGGTCGCGCCGAACTGGCTCTTGATGTCGTCTCCAATGATCGGTAGGCCAGCCTCTTCAAACTTCTTCGCCCACTCTGGGTCAGACGCGATGAACACCGGCAAGCAGTTCACGTAAGCGCAACCAGCCTCCAGCGCGCACTGCGCGTAGAAGCGGTCAGCTTCTTCAGAGCCCACTGGAAGGTAGGAAACCAAGACGTCAACGTCCTTGTCCTTAAGCACCTGCACTACGTCCACTGCTTCCGCAGGAGATTCATCAACCGTGTCCGCGTAGTACTCGCCGAGGCCGTCAAGGGTTGGGCCGCGCAGTACGGGCACGTCCATGAACGGAACCTCCGTGAACACCACAGTGCAGTTCGGTTCAGCGACGATCGCCTCTGAGAGGTCGCTGCCAACCTTTGCTCCGTCCACGTCGAACGCCGCAACAAAGTCCACGTCACCCACGTGGTAGTCGCCGAACTGGACGTGCATCAGACCGGGGATGGCGTCATCCTTCGAGGTTTCTTTGTAGTACTCAACCCCCTGTACTAGGGAGGATGCGCAGTTGCCAACCCCGACAATGGCGGTGCGAATGGTGCTCATAAGGTGCCCTTCAGCTCGTAACTTTGGAAATGTCGTTATCTGTATCGGTTGTTTTGAGTCCCGGGTCCGACTGGATTAGCCGGTCTATCCAAGACAGTTCATTCAGGGCTTGCGCCGAATCCAGCTCACCCTTGGAGCGCACCCAGAAATCAGGTGACTGTTTCGCCTCTTGGCCCGCTTCATGGCGCGCTAACACCTGGGCTCTTCTCTGCATCAGCAACGTGAGGCGCGTCGCTGGTGTCGCCTTCGACATCAGTCCCATCGTGAGGTCCAGGGACTCGTCATCCACGTCCGCGTCTGCCAAAGCACTCCTAAGGAAACCGCGTCCCGCAGCAGTGGTTCGGTAGACAACTTGGCGTTTCTCGGCTGCAGCCCTAGTGGGCTCTTCGTCGGCAGACTCCACGACCTCGATGAGCCCGCGGTCTGCAAGCCTGTGCAGAGCCGGGTACAGGGAGCCAAAGGAGAGCCTCCGAACGGACCCCAGGGAGCGCGACAATCTTCTGCGGAGTTCGTAGCCGTGCAAGGGGTCTTCGAGTTCGCCAAGGATTGCAAGCTCAAGCATGCTGGAGCGAACCCCCATCCCCGCGCCTCCCGAACTCGATTACAACCAAGATGGTGACAACACTAGCAGGCTGTATCGGCACGATATGACACAGAACCATTCGCGGCCGGGTGAACTAGCACTCACTTGCGAAACGGCAGACGATTCTTCCGCGAGAGGCGCGCAAGTTCTGCAGCGTAAGGTCCAGGCGGGATCTGGGGGATCCCGTCAAGTGTCCACCGGTGCGCATAGTCAAGGTTGAACGCGGGTGAACAGGAACCGCAAGCGCTAACGCGGGAAGGGCGTCGATGCAGTTCGCGAGTGGAACCACATGAGGGGCAGGTGCCCACCCACCTGGCAGGCGGCTTGGGCAGGGAAGCTGGTAGCTGAGCTCTGGGGGTCGCACCAAGTCTCACGGCGACGCTTTTCCACGCGTCCCCGTGACCCGCACGCGGGCCGGCCAGCGCGTGGGCAACCTCATGCAACACAACATCGCGCACCACGTCGCTTGGGTAGAGAGGCAGCAGAGCGAGGGAAAAACTCAGAGTGCGTTCCTTGTGGTTACAAGCTCCGGCTCGGCGCCTGGCGTGGTCCCACAGCACCCGCCAGCGCTGTAGCCCGTGAGCTTTCAGGGTTTCTTTAGCCAGCGACTCCACGGAGGACTTTAAAACCTCCACGGAACGGCTCTCCTGTAGGTTTCCCAGGCTATTCACCCCAGAGCGTCAATCTTGCGGAGCAGGCGAGTTGAAGAAACTCTGCCCTTTGTCCCCAGCGTCTGAGCGAACAACGAAACGTACAGTTCTTCGACCAAGAATGTCAGGTCGGCAAGCTCGCGCTCGGTAGCCAAAGAAAACGGCCTGCGGGCGAAACGCTCCTTTGCGTCCTCCAACTCCGCTTCCACCTGAGCGAGCTGAGCAGCCTTAGAACGGTCGAGTTCAGCCGACCGCACATCCCTTGATGCGGAACGCACCCGGTAGGTCCCTGCTTGCAAGTAGCGGGGCAGGTTCTGCCTAATAGCTGCAGGCTGACTCACCAGGTAGCCGTCCGAAAACAGCGCAGACGCCCGTGTCTTGGTTTCTCGCAGAGTCCGTTTCAACGAGTCCTTGCTGTTCTCTGCGAGCGCTTCTTCGAGTTCGGCGTAGGCGGCAGCGCTTCGAACAACGGTGCCCAGAACCTGGTAGACGCGATCTTCAAACAGGGGGCGCGCTTCCGCAAAGAGAGCGTCGTACTGTTCTTTGTTTCTGACCGAGTAGGCACCCGCCTCCGCAGTCAGCTGGTCTAGGACCTCGCGAGCCGCGGCGCGCTGCGCGTCCTCGACCAAAGCTTCCGTGCTGGGGTAAGGAGAGGCAGCCAGCAGCAGCGCTTCCTTCCCGCTCCACCGGGTCGTGACCCGCTTTAGGTCAAGGCGTAGGTCCTCAAGCAAAAGACTCGCGAGCCCTTCCGCGTGCTCCCAATGGGCTTCATCCAGCGAGGTGAAGACACGGGCTACGCTGCCGTCTTCACTTCGCTTCGCGGCGAAAGCGGGGTAGCCGCGCACGTTCCGCCCCCCAGGGCCCTTCGCGTCCAAATGGAGCGGCAAAGGCTCCTCCGGCAATCCCTGAAACTTGCCCAACTCTTGCGTCGCGCCGTCAGCATCCTGCCGGCGCGAAATCGCTTCCGCGAGAGCCTCTTGAACAGCTTCCTCAACTGAGCTTTCTGCTTTTTTCTTGAACCGTCGTTGAAGCGCTTCCAGGTCCTCCCCGTAGCCCAGAATGGCACCCCGGTCGTCAATCACCTCGAAGCCCACCCTCAAGTGATCCGGTAAGGAAGCTGCTGCCACCTCCAAGTCGGTGTCAGAAAGCTGGACTCCTCTCGCGTTTGCCGCCCCTCTTCGGAAAGCCTCCAAGAAAGAGGCGGAGGAACCCTTTTTTGAAGAGTGTTTCGGGTCGGGAGACATCTCCTTTGGGACGCTATCCGAACGCACCGACCCGAAAGCGCCCCATTCTTTCAAGCGGGCTAGAGACGCTTCCAGTGAGTAGGGGTCAACGTCTTGCTCCTCTGGTTCGCTTGCTTCCTGCGCTGAATCCCCCCGGCGCATTTGGGCAAGGATCGCTTCCCCGCTCTCAGCTGCAGGGGCAAGCAGGCGGCGCTTCGGCTTCGGGAGACCGCGGACCATCGCAGTTGCCAGCTCCGGCAAGAGTCCTGGGACCAGCCAGTCAAACCCCTCATCGCTCACGGAGTGAAGCTGGCGAAGCGGAATCGAAATGCTGACGCCGTCCTGCTTAGTTCCCGGTTCAAAGTTGTAAGAGATAGGGAACTCGAGATCGCCCTGAACCCAGGTGTCGGGAAACCCCAACGGATCGGCAAGAGCCTGCTCCGGCAGCAGCTCAGCAAGAGAGTAGTCCAGCAGCCCCGGGGTTTTGCGCCGCTGATCCTTCCACCAGCGATTGAAAGAATGGGCGGAAGTTACGCGCGCGGGGATTCGCGCGTCAAAAAAGCGGTAACGCGACGCCTCATCGGGCACCTGTGCCGGGTCGCGAAGCCGCTGGCTGAGTTCTTCTGCAGCTTCCATAACCCTGCGGTTGTGAGCCACGAAGGCGTGGTGGTTTTCCCGCCAATCTCCATCGACCAGCGCGTTCGAAATGAACATTTCACGTGCTAGCCCGCGCGCCGACAGCTCCACCTCAGTTCCCATGAACTGACGGCCGATCACCGTGTTTCCCAGGGACGTGAGTGGCACCAAACGGTCAGCTGCGAGCGTGAGCCCGTACAGCGTGACTCGCTCCCGGACCGCGGCGCTTCCCCTAGCTCTAGACCAAATGGGCTCGGAGTAGCTGCGCTTCAGGAGCGCCGCACCGTACTGCTCAATCCATTCCGGCTTTATCGCGGCAACGGTGCGCGCGAAGAGTCGGGAAGTTTCCACCAGCTCGGCGGCCATCACCCAGGAAGGGGTGCGGCGTGCCAGCCCCGACCCCGGCCAAATGGTGAAGTGGGTTCCACGCGTCCCAAGGAAATCCCGTCTGGGCTCATCCCAGTTGCCGACGTTTGAGAGAAGACCAGAGAGGATCGAGCGGTGAACTTCGTCGGCACGCACCGCCCCCGGGCCTTCCCCGAACTCAAGAACGGCTGCAATAGCGGGGTTCTCGGCGTCTACATGCCGGGTGACCTGGCGGGCGGAAGGGACGCCAACGGGTCCGACCTTGATACCTATTTCGCGGCACATCCCCCTCAGTTGAGAGGTAATGTCACGCCACTCCCTGTACCGCAAGTAGTGAAAGAACTCAGAACGGCACAACCGGCGGAAGGCACTCCCTGACATGTCTCTTGAGGCAAGCGATAAGTAGCGCCACAGGTTCAGGTAAGTGAGGAAGTCGGAGTTCCGGTCAGTGAACCGCGCGTGAGCCTGGTCAGCCTGTTGCTGCTTTTCCAGAGGACGCTCGCGCACATCTTGGATCGAAAGGGCTGCGACGATCACTAAGACCTCGGATGCGCACCCCAGGCTGTCAGCTTCCAGGAGCATTCGAGCGAGCCTAGGATCAATGGGTAAACGAGACATCTTCCTGCCAAGCGGCGTGATCCTTCCGCGCTCATCGAGTGCTCCTAGCTCAACCAGGAGTGCCGCCCCGTCACGGATAGCCCTAGCGCCCGGCTTGTCGAGCAACGGGAAATCCCCGAGCGAACCGAGCCCCAGCGCCGCCATTTGCAAAATGACAGAAGCTAGTGAGGTCCGCAGGATCTCAGGCTCAGTGAAGCTCGCCTGGCCCAGGTGGTCGCGTTTTGAGTAGAGGCGGATTGCGACGCCGGGGCTGGTTCTCCCTGCGCGCCCTGCCCTCTGAGCTGCGGATGCCTGCGCGATCCTCTCAATCGGTAGGCGTTGAACCTTTGTCTTGTTTGAGAAGCGGCTGACGCGGGCAAGCCCAGAATCAACCACGTAGCGAACCCCGGGAACGGTTAGCGAGGTTTCGGCAATGTTTGTTGCGAGTACGATCCTGCGCAGAGAGTGTGGGGCGTAGATACGGTGCTGCTCGGCAGCAGAAAGCCGAGCGTAGAGCGGCAGGATCTCAACGCCACCTGGATGGTGAGGTCTAGACGGATCCGCGACGTAGCGGGCCCCTAGGTGACCTGCCAGCGTCTTTTCTGCTTCCCTAATGTCACGCTCCCCCGGCAGGAACACCAGGATGTCTCCGTCCGGCTCGTCCAAGAGCTCATCAACCGCAAAACAGAGAGCGGTCTCTAAGTCAACGTCGTCGCCAAGCCCGTACCCCAGCTCAGCTAGCTCCCCCGCGTCGGCCTCGTCACTCAGCTGAGTCCCGCTTTGCTCAAGCTGCTCTGGGGGCGTGGACTGCGCGTCCGCGATGTCAGGGACGAGGGGACGATAGCGAACTTCGACCGGGTGGGCGCGCCCGCTCACCTCAATCACAGGGACCGGCTGGCCCGTTAGGGAAGCAAAGTGCTCTGCAAAGCGCTCCGAGTCAATGGTGGCGCTTGTGATCACAACTTTCAGGTCGGGGCGTCTTGGAAGGAGCGAACCCAGGTAGCCCAGGATGAAGTCGATGTTCAGGCTCCGCTCGTGGGCCTCGTCCACAATGATCGTGTCGTACTTGCTAAGAAGCGGATCGCTGCCGATTTCAGCGAGCAGGATCCCATCTGTCATCAGCTTGACCAGGGTTGTGGGACCGACTTCGTCGGTGAACCGCACCTGGTAGCCGATCACGTCTTTAGGTCCGCGCCCCACCTTGGTGCCAAGCTCTGCGGCTATGCGTTCCGCAACTGCCCTCGCCGCGATCCTGCGAGGCTGGGTGTGTCCGATCATGCCAGCGATCCCGCGACCCAGCTCCATGCAGATCTTTGGAAGCTGAGTGGTTTTCCCAGACCCCGTTTCACCCGAAACGATCACAACCTGGTGGTCCTTGATCGCCTCCGCAATTTCCTCTCGGTGAGCACTGACAGGCAGATCCGGGTAGCTCATGACCGGAAGTGCCGCGGCGCGGGCCGCTAGGACGGCGGGCGAAAAAGTGCTTTGTGGGGAGTGGGCGGGCATCGCTACCCGCGACCCTCGCGGGGAAGCTGCATCAAAATCCAGTCGCGAGCTAGGCTGCTCAGGCGCTCTAGGTTCCCCTCATCAGAAAACTCTGCGTCCTGGATGATCTCCAACCTGCTGCCGTCGGGGAACAGGTGGAAGGCTTCCGTCGCACTCACAACCAACCCGGCATTTTCGTCGGCGCGGTCGTAGACCAAGAGAGTAGGAACCTCAAGGTCGCGGAGCAGCTCAGGCGCCTTGTTCAGGGACAGATCCACCAGGGTCTGGGACGTGAGTGTGAATGTCTTGCGGGGTCCCGGCGAATCATCCGGGATCTCCATGAAGCCCTGCCTGTCGAGCTGCTCTAGCTGCACGGGGGCGAAGATCCGGTCCCACTCAAATGTGACTGGGCCCAGAACCCCACTTGTCACAAACATGGCCTCTACCGCGAACGGGTGTGCCTTGAACGCAGAGAGCGCACCGGTTGAGTGAGCGTGCAGCAGTTGCCTACCGAACCCCTGGTCGGCAAGCCAGGCGGACGCGGCCCGCAGGTCTTCTGTGCGGTGCTCGACGCTGATCGGGTCATCGTCAGAGTAGCCGTGCCCGGAGTAGTCGAAAATGAGGGTCGCGTAGCCAAGCGACCGGTACATTTTTGACAGACGAGGAAAGTGAGGGCTCGAGTTCCGGTCGCAGAGCACCGAGTGAGAAAAGAGAACCGCAGCGTTCGTTGAGTCGACCGGGTTCACGAAGGTGCCCCGCAGTCGCACACCCCGTGGCGTCAGAATCTGCACGTCGCTCACGTTTCAACGGTACCTGCCTTCAGCTCGCATCGCAGCTGCCTTCGCCTCAGGCATAGCCAGAACCTCGGTGGACAGTAGAATCAGGGAAGCGCCCGTGAGCGCCGAACACTAGACCCAAAACCGGAAGGCAAGAATGAAGAAGCTACGGACACTGCTGGTCCTAGGCATTGGGTTCCTGCTTGGCTCAAAGGTCGGACACGGCCCGTACGACAAGTTTGCCGCACTCATGCGCCGGCTGCGGCAAACCAGGTTGGTTGCCACCCCGATTGAGGGCGCTGCCGCCCGGGTTTCGGGCGCGGTCCGCGAGAAAGGGTTCCAGGTGGCAGACCGAGTCGCTGACGCAACGTATCGCAGCATTGCCGGCGGCGGCCCCGTAGTCGTTGAGGCTCGAATCGTCGAAGCACCCGAACCTTAAAGAAACAGTGGCACCCGAAAACGAACTCAGTGCTGGGCAGACCCCACCAACTGCAGCGCAGATTCGGCGTTGGCGGAAGCACCTGGCCGATGAGCGCATGGAGGCCGCGACCTACCGAAAACTCGCGAAGAAAGAGAGTGAACCCGCCCGGTCGATAATGCTTGCTCTCGCAGACGCGGAGTCAAGACATGAAGCGCACTGGCTGACCCTGCTGGGCGACCACGCCTACCCTCCGCCCAAACCCGCTCCGTATTCCAGAGTCCTCAACTCCCTCGCGACTCGTTTCGGGTCCGTCTTCGCGCTCGCAATGGCTCAGCGCTCAGAACAACGGACTTCCTACGACCTTGAGGAGGACGCGACCGAGCAGATGGCGGCAGACGAACACATCCACGGTGAAGTCGTTCGGTCTTTAGCTGCGTCCTCCCGCGAGCGAATCGCCGGCAGCTTCCGGGCAGCTGTCTTCGGGATCAACGACGGGCTGATCTCCAACCTCGCACTGATTCTTGGTGTTGCCGGAGCGGGGATGGGCTCGGGGTGGATCGTCACAACAGGTATCTCGGGGCTGCTGGCCGGCAGCCTTTCCATGGCAGCTGGAGAGTGGATAAGTGTCTCCGGGCAAAAGGAGCTGCTGGATGCGTCCACGCCCGACCCGAACGCTCACCACTCGCTCACGAAGCTTGACGTGAACTCAAACGAACTTGCCCTGCTGTTTCAGGCCCGCGGCGAAAGCGCGTCGGACGCGAAGGACCACGCGGAGAGGGTCTTTGTCGAGCTAGGGGATGAGGAAAACGAACCGGGGACCCTGACGCTTGGACTCGAGTCGGCGGCAGGCCCGTCTCGGGGCGCGTCTGATGCTGCTGGGAAGCCCCTATCCGTAGCTTTCAGTTCGTTTATCTTTTTCGCACTCGGCGCCTTCACGCCACTGGTCCCGTACCTGTTTGGAGCAGAGGGCCTCACCGGTCTCTATTTCGCGGCCGGTCTGGTCGGAACAGCACTCTTGGTCACCGGCGGGCTGGTTGGAGTTTTATCGGGCAAAGCTCCCTGGATTGGGGCCTTACGTCAGCTTCTAATCGGGTTCGCTGCTGCTGGCGTTACGTTTGCACTCGGCTCACTGATTGGCGGCGGCAGTTAGCGATGGACGTTTTCGGTGAGGGTGCCCTGCACGACGTCTTCCGGGTGGTCGACCTGACGGGCGTGTTGCTGAACGGGATCCTCGGCGGGAAATTGGCTCGCGAAAAGCACTTTGACGCTGTGGGATTCGTGGTCCTTGCGGTTCTTTCTGCGATGGCTGGCGGCATCATCAGAGACGTGATGCTCCAGGTCGGTCCACCCATCGCGATCACCGACCCTCTCTACATTGCGACGGCGCTTGTCGGAGCCTCGATCGCCTTCCTGTGGAAGCTCAGGTCCCGCTTCTGGGTCGTCGCGCTGATCATTGCGGACGGCACAGTGCTCGGTTGCTGGGCAGCTACAGGAGCAGCCAAGACTCTGGCTGCCGGTTTTGGGGTGATGCCCGCCCTGCTGCTGGGCGTGACCACCGCGGTTGGTGGGGGGATGATCCGTGACGTTTCTGCTGGGAACGTGCCCACTGTCTTTGGGGGCAACAACCTTTATGCCACCCCTGCCTTTGTTTCCGCAGGTATCATGGTTGCCCTCTTTTCACTTGGCTATCCAATGGCGGGAATGGTTGCAGCAACGGTCATCGGCTCCTCGTTCACCGTCTTGGCGCACTGGCGCAAGTGGCAGCTCCCCGTGCACAGCGACTGGAGCCTGTCACTCACCCCCGCTCAGCTGAAAGCTCTGTTAGCCAACCGGCCCGGCGTGCCGACCCCGGGCAAGAACCCTCCGGGAGAGCTGAAGGGTCTTGCAGAAGAGCTAAGAGACGTCGAAGCCGCTCAGAGCGAAGAAGACGGAACCAGCCTGCAGGGTCAGTAGGGATGCGCTGGAGCTTCGCACGTGAGATTCTTGCATCATGTGCGGTCGCTTCACGATGTTTTCTGATGACGAGGAACTGGCTCGCCTATTCGACGTTGACGTCGTCGAAGGTGAACACCACGAGTCGTATAACGAGGCCCCTTCGCAGCTGATCCGCGCGGTCCGCACTAAGAAGGATGAACGCCGCGAACTGGACCTGATGCGTTGGGGGCTTGTGCCTTTCTGGGCTAAAGAGTCCTTCAAGCCCCTCATAAACGCCCGGGCAGAAACGGTGACCGAGAAACCGTCGTTCCGATCTCCCGTCTCCAAACGGCGGTGTCTACTCCCAACCAACGGCTACTACGAATGGCAGAAGAACCCAGAAGGAGAGAAGCGACCCTTCTTCCTATCCCTCGCAAACAACCAGGGCGAGCCCGCGCCGCTTGGGGCAGAACCGACCATGGCGATGGCGGGAATCTTCGATTGGCCGCAGCGGAAGGAGAATGAAAGAGAACAGGTGCTTGACCTGATCCAGGACCAGCAGGCGGGCATTCCCGACCCGCCGACCACCGCTATCATCACACGCGCCGCGGCTGACACTCTTGGGCACATCCACGACCGGATGCCGCTGTTCATCCCCAAGTCTTTGTGGGAGACCTGGCTTGACCCCGAGTTTCAGGACCCGGAAGCACTCCGTGAACTGATCCGTGAAATCCCAACGCCCCCTCTGGTTCCACGAGAAGTGGGAAGGGCCGTTGGAAACGTCCGTAACAACAGCCCTGAACTAATCGTCCCCGTCAGCTAGGCCCTACACAGGTTCGGCGCACGGCGCCCCTCCACCGCTTAACAACAGGATCGCTCCCTTTCGGCCCGATGGTGCACAATTGCCCTCATGTCCACGCGAACACCGCGCCGAGGCCCTCAGAGCAGCCTCCGTAACCTGACGCCACGGAGGACGCTCCTGGTTCTAGGGATAGCGCTATTCGCCTGGCTACTTGTCCCCGGTCTAGGCCCGAATCTGCTCGGTTTGCCAGAACCCGGCAGAAGCAAAATCACAGGCGAAAACACAGACTTCCTGGCCCAGCTGAGCGAGCTTGAAGTGGTCGAGCAGGTGGATGCCCCCGCCTACAAACGAGCAGAGTTCGGTAACGGCTGGGCCGACCTTGACGGAGACGGCTGCAACACCCGCAACGAAATCTTGGCTCGCGACCTTGAGGATGTGACCTTCCGGGAAGGCACTGGCAACTGCGTTGTCGAAACCGGGGTCCTGTACGAGCCCTACACTGGAGACACCGTAAAGTTCGTCCGGGGCCCCGAGACCTCTGCGCTAGTTCAAATAGACCACGTGGTCGCGCTCGGAAACGCCTGGTACGCGGGTGCGTGGGAATGGGACGCGACGCGGCGACTAGAGTTTGCGAACGACCCCCTCAACTTGCTGGCGGTTGACGGAAACGCGAACTACGAGAAGTCCGCGCACGCGGCGGACCGCTGGCTGCCGTCGTACAAGGACTCCCGCTGCGAGTTCGCCGCGCGCCAGGTGGCAGTCAAGTCGCGTTGGGAGCTATCGGTAACTTCCAAGGAAGCAACTACACTTGCGGGCATTCTCGAGACCTGTCCCCAAGTCACGTTGAGTGAGTAGAGGGAAAATGAGCGAACCAAGAAGCAGACTAACGCCGGGCGGTGTCGCCGCCCTCCTGGGGATTGGGATCGTTGCTGGTTTCCTGTCAGGGATGTTCGGTGTGGGCGGCGGGATCATCATTGTGCCGGGGCTCATCGCAGTCGCAGGCTTCTCGCAACGACTGGCCTCCGGCACATCGCTCACTGCCATCGTTCCGCTGGCGTCAGTCGGAGTCATCTCCTACGCGTCCAGCGGGGACATCTCAACGGCTGGCGGCCTAGTCCTGGCTCTGGGAGCCATGGTCGGCGCCCGGCTAGGGACGTGGATTCTCGCGCGAATAAAGGTAAGGCCACTCCAACTCATTTTTGTTGGTTTCATGGTCCTGGTCATCATCAGCCTGTTCCTTGTTGTCCCTTCCCGCGACGCCACTTTCAAGCTCACGCTCCTCTCCAGCGTCCTGCTGCTAGCTGTTGGTTTCGTAACCGGTGTTCTCTCGGGTCTCCTTGGGATTGGGGGAGGCGTCATTGTTGTCCCCGCGTTGATCATCCTTTTTGGGTTCTCAGACCTGGTTGCGAAGGGGACTTCTCTGCTCATGATGATCCCCACTGCCCTAACTGGCACCCTTGCCAACGTTCGACACGGGAACGTCGACGTGCCCGCGGCCCTCCTGGTCGGACTCCCTGCCTGCGGCACTACCTTCCTGGGCTCCCTCGCAGCAAAAGCAGTCAGCCCGGCGCTCGCCAACACGCTTTTCGCGATCTTTCTCAGCGCTGTAGCTCTGCAGCTGCTCTGGAAGGCCCTGCGAAAACCAGAAGTGACATGAGGAAGCCAAAATCCTTGGGGGCAACAAGGCAAACACAGGTTTGTTAGGCTAACTTACTAAGCAGAGCTTTCAACGCACAGGAGCGGAAGTGGCGACACCATCGAAGGAAGTGGCCGTCAGGCCAAGAACAACCGCGGTCGTTTTGGCAGCGGGCGCAGACGACGAATCGAGAAGGCTTCTAACCTCACCGCTTTCAGATTCCACAGTGGTGCAGCTTGCCCTGGCCAACGTCCGCAAGGTAGTCCCGTCCGAGCGCATCATCGTGGTCGTAGCAGCTGGGGACACTGAGGTCCGCGCACTACTGGGAGACGATCTCACGTACGTCGAACAGGACCGCCCGCTAGGAACCGGGCACGCCGTTTCAGTCGCGCGCGACCTGTTCCCGCCCGACACCGACCAGCTGCTAGTGACTTACGGCGACACTCCCCTACTGCGCCCCGACTCACTTCGCGGCCTACTGAACCGGCACCACCTGATGGAAGCCGACTTCTCACTGCTCACAGCCAACGTCTCGGAGCCACTCCCCTACGGGCGCATCCGTCGTGACGACGACGGCAAGGTGTCTGCAATCATCGAACCCGAAGACCTGGGTTCTGAAGCCGACAACCATGAGATTAACGTGGGCTCCTACGTCAGTGCCCCTGCGGACCTGCTTGCGAAAATCGACAGCCTCGCCGCTAAAGGCGAGTATCGCCTGACCGAGGTCGCACGCAGTTTCATTGACCAGGGCGAAAGAATCGTGTCCTACCAGATCTATGACACAGACGAAGTTCAGGGAATCAACACGGATGAGGAGCTGGGTCAGGCCGCGGACATCGTCCTCAAGCGCCTCTTCATGCCGACGAAGGACACTGACACCACGATCAAGTTCGGTACGGGCGGGTGGCGCGCGGTGATCGGTGAGGGCTACACCCTCGGAAACTTGCGTCGCCTCTGCCAGGCCATTGCGAACGAGGCCACGCGTCAGGGCATCGGTCATAAAGGCGTCGTGATCGGTGGCGACCGGCGCTTCCTGTCTCGCGAATCAGCTGAAGCTGCTGCCGAGGTCTTTGCGGGCAACAACATCCCCGTCCTGCTCCTTCCCGACGACGTCCCAACCCCGCTTGTCACGTTCGCTGCACCCCACATGGACGCGGCCTACGGGATCATCATCACCAGCTCCCACAACCCGCCGAACTGGAACGGCGTCAAGGTTTTCCGTTCGGATGGTTCCCTCCCCCTTGACGAAGAGACGGACCAGTACCAGGACGAAGCGAACGAACTCACGGTGGACGACGTCATCACCCTGGACCTGGAGCTCGGTAAGGCCGCTGGGATCATCAAAGAGAAGTCCCTGACCGATCCGTACATTGACGCGATCGAAGAGATCGTCGACGTGGACACAGTCCGCGGCTCTGACCTTCGGGTGATCGTCGACCCCATGTACGGCACAAGCCAGCTGACGCTTGGCACCATCCTTTCCGACATGCGCGTCCAATCCGAGTTCATTCACGCCTCGCACAACCCACTTTTTGGCGGGATGGCTCCCGCCCCCGACTCGGAACGCCTCTCCTCGCTCATCAACATAATCAAGAACGGGGATAGGAAATACGACCTGGGCATGGCGACCGACGGCGACTCCGACCGCATCGGCATCGTTGACGAAACCGGCGAATACATCACCACGAACGACCTGCTGCTTCTTCTCTACTGGTACCTCCACGAGGTTCGGGGAGAAAAGGGCGGCGTTGTCCGCAACGTCGCAACCACCCACATGCTTGACCGCCTCGCTGCTCATTTCGGTGAAGAATCCCGTGAATGCAAAGTCGGCTTCAAACACGTGACTGCGGGAATGCAAGAAATCGACGCCGTGCTGGGCGGAGAGTCATCAGGCGGCCTAACGATCCGCGGCTGGATCCTTGGTAAAGACGGGATCTTCGCGTGCTCACTGGTTGCAGAAATGCTTGCCCGCACGGGGAAGAAGATTTCCGAACTGCGCGAAATGATCTATGAGATCACCGGGAGGCTCTACCAGCTCGAAGCAAATGTCCCGGCAACCCCAGAGATGCGGATTGCCGTTCCTCGCAGGCTAGAGGCTGAGCCGCTCACCCACATCGGGCCCTACAAGGTTGTCGAAGTGCGGCGCGACGACGGCGTAAAGATCATGCTCGAAAACGACAACTGGGCGTTGCTGAGGTTCTCCGGAACAGAGCCGATGCTGCGTATGTTTGTCGAGGCTGACACCCCAGAAAAAGCTCAAGAGCTCCTCACGTGGCTTGAAGGCTTCGTGACCGCCTAAGCGGGACCAAGACCAAAACAAAGGCCTAAGGAAGGCAGACAGTGAAGTACGGACACTTCGATACGGACAAAGACGAATACGTTATCGACCGCCCCGACGTCCCAGTGTCGTGGACGAACTACCTTGGAGGTAAGGACTACGCGGCGGTTGTCTCCCACAACGGAGGCGGCTACAGCTACTACAAGTCGCCGGAGTACGGGAGGATCACTCGCTTCCGCCAAAACGGGGTTCCGCTGGACCGCCCCGGCAAGTACGTTTACGTGCGCGACGATTCCGATGGTGACTACTGGTCCATTTCTTGGCAGCCGGTCGGGGCTCCCTTCCAGGCGGAAGAAGAAGACCCTGAGGGCAAGGCCACGACGGACTCTGAGGCAGCGGTCTACACGTCCGCTCATGGCCTTGGTTACACGCGCTACGAGTCCCTGTACCGGGGCATCGACGCCAAGCAGACTGTCTTTATTCCCCTGCACGACGACCTGGAAGTGTGGGATGTAACCCTCACAAACACCACCGAGGAGACGAAGGAGCTCACGACTTCTAGCTACGTGGAGTTCTCTTTCCACACGATCAGCATCGACAACCAGAACCTGCAGATGTCGCTGTACGCCTCCGGTTCCTCGTACAAGGATGGAGTCATTGACTACGACTTCTACTACGAACCGTGGACGAACCACTTTATGACCTCTTCGGAGGAGCCCTCCTCGTTCGACTCCCTGCGCGACTCGTTTATTGGCCCTCACCGTACAGAGACAGACCCGATTGCGGTGGCCAGGGGCTACGGGTCAGATTCGGTCGGGACAACGCAGAACCACTGTGGGGCGCTCCTTCACAAGCACACGCTGGCGCCAGGAGAGACCAAGCGGCTGGTGTACGTGCTCGGCTACGGGAACTATGAAGTGGGCGTGAAGATGCGCGACAAGTACTCCAACATGGAGACCGTTGACGCAGAGTTCGCGGCGCTTCAGAAGCACTGGCAGGACAAGCAGGACCGCCTGCAGATCGACACCCCGAACCAGGGCATGAACACACTCATCAACACCTGGACGCTACTGCAGGCAGAGACGTGCGTGGTGTGGTCTCGCTTTGCCTCGTTCGTTGAGGTAGGCGGACGCAACGGGCTGGGCTACCGTGACACCGCACAGGACGTCATGAGTGTTATTCACTCAAACCCGAAGAAGACTAAGCAGAGGATTGTGGAGCTGCTTCGTGCCCAGGTCTCCTCCGGCTACGGGCTCCACTTGTTCGACCCGAAAGCATTTGACCCTGACGCTGAAGTGCTGCCGGACATCCCCTCTCCCACCATCGTCCCCACGGCTTCCACCGAGGACCTGATTCACGGACTTGAGGACACCTGCTCCGATGACCACCTGTGGCTGGTCCCCTCTGTGCTGGAGTACGTGAAGGAGACCGGAGACGTCGGCTTCCTGGATGAGGTGATCCCGTTTGCGGACGGCAAAGAGGCGACCGTCTATGAGCACCTGCTTGCTGCCCTTGACTTCTCAGCCGAGCAAGTCGGTCCGAACGGCGTTGCCCTTGGGTTGCGCGCTGACTGGAACGATGGCATCAACCTGGGTGGCGGCGAGAGTGCGCTGGTCACGTTCCTTCACGCATGGGCGATCCAAGAGCTCCTGCCTGTCGCAAAGGCTCTTGGGAAGACCGACGACGTGGAAAAGTACAGCCGCGAGCTGGAGCGCATCGAAGAAGTCACCAACAAGGAACTGTGGGATGGCGACTGGTGGATCCGCGGCTACACGCATGACGACGTGAAGATCGGCTCTGCGGAGAATGAAGAAGGGAAGATCTTCCTGGAGCACCAGGCTTGGCCCGTCATTGCGGGTATCACCAGCCAGGAGCGTGGGGAGACCTCCATGAACTCGGTGCGGGAACTCTTGGGCTCCGAGTACGGGAACCACTTGAACTGGCCTGCATTCACCAAGGTCGATGACTCTGTTGGCTTCCTAACCCGCGTCTACCCGGGAATCAAGGAGAACGCAGCAATCTTCAGCCACCCGAACGCCTGGCCCATCATCGCTGAGGCGAAGCTGGGGCGCGGGGACGAAGCAGTCGCCTTTTACGACGCGATCTCCCCATACGCGCAAAACGACAACATCGAGGTGCGCGGAGCCGAACCGTACGCCTACGTACAGTTCATTTACGGCCGGGACCACGAGGACTTCGGAAAGGCTCAGAACCCGTGGCTGACGGGGACGGCCGGATGGATGTACACCGCTGTCACCAAGTACATCTTGGGTATCAGGCCGACTATGGAGGGCCTGGTTGTTGACCCTGCAATCCCAACCTCTTGGCCGGGCTTCAGTGCCGTGCGGAAGTGGCGGGACGCGACCTACAACATTCGGGTGGAGAACCCGGATTGGGTGTCCCATGGAATCGCAAAACTGGTTGTTGCCGGGGCTGAAATGGACCCGTCACTTCCGGTGCCGCT
>ERZ1031159.63-NODE-63-length-22770-cov-7.731675_pt1 | contig 22770 bp, 19 predicted proteins | sample MGYA00516706_ERZ1031159 | MGnify/ENA primary metagenome ERZ1031159 (study PRJEB33719, sample SAMN04262508) | wastewater metagenome | biome: rural village; feature: composting latrine chamber; material: composting feces with ash | place: El Salvador | collected... | reverse complement strand
CCCGCTCCTGGATTGGGTGGGATTGGACGTCAAGGCGCTTCCAGGCAAATACGCGATGGTGACGGGTTCCCCCGCTGCCGTCACCAAGGTTGAACAATCGTTGGAGATTCTGGCATCTCAGTCAAGAGTGGACTGGGAGGCCAGGCTGACGCTTTGGCCGGGGCTGCTGGGGGAAGGCCCTCGTGAACCAATTGGTTACGGTCAAGCAGCGGCCGGTCGTGAACAGTTGCTTGACTACGGCCGCAGGGTTGCGCAGTGGGCGTACGACCGCGGGGCCAGGAAGTTTGCGCTCCAGCGCTACCGCGTGCCCGCCCATGAGAGTTCGGACGCTTCTGGAGAAACGGGTGTGACCACCGACTTTGGGTGGACAGATGATCAGGCGCGAGCTCTGCTGGACCCCATCGGATTTGACGTCCTGGAAGTCCGGTAGCGGTGCTCTTATAGAGTTGGAGTATGAAGCCATTCCTGTTGGTGTCTACCCGACCCGAAGAAGAAGCGCTGGACAGCGAATACCAGGCGTATAAGAAGGCGGCAAAACTGTCTCCTGAAGACCTTGAGCTAGCGGAGTTTGATCTACTGGGCTTGCCGCCGCTTGACTTTCAAGACTATTCGGGCGTCTTTGTGGCGGGCTCGCCCTACGGGGCAGCTCCGGGCACGGGCCACCTGTCCCAACGTGAGCAGAGTGTGCGCGAGCAGCTGACCACGCTCCTCAAGGAAGTCCTGGAAGCAGATGTCCCGTTGCTAGTCACGGGCAACGCAATGAATATCTTGACCCAGATCCTGGGTGGTGAGGTTGCAGCTGATGATCCGGGCCTATCGGAGATCACAGATATTGAGCTGACACGGAAGGCTCTGGAAGATCCGCTGGTTGGGGACTCTCCAGAAGTTTTCCCCGCGTTTGTGAATCATTCTGAACTCGTGGTGGAGGTGCCCCAGGGTGCTGTTCGTTTGGCGCGGTCTTTGAACAGTCCCGTCGAAATATATCGAGTCGGCGACAGAACCTATGCGGTGAAATTCAACCCGGAGTTGGACGCGGAGGCAATCAGGACTCAGGCCCAGGCACACGCTGATGCGGGATATTCAGGGATGGCGGACCTGGAGGCATCGGTTGTGATTGGGCGCCACGGGTCCGGAGATCACGCGGCGGCCCGTATCCTGTCCAACTTTGCCGAGCACTTTCGGCAATAGGGCGGACGAGGGCACTGCTTTGGCCACCACTGGCGTTCACCTAGGGCCATGGCAAAGTTGAACGAGGGATCAGCCCTTCCGTTCCGGTGGTATAGCCCTGGCGCGCGACCGCAAATCCTCTGCCCGTGGACGTGTTCCAGCAGATCAGCCCTTGTTCAGTGGACTGGCAGGCACCAAAGCTGTTCGTGGCGAAGTCACCGTATGCCAGGGTTACTGCGCCCTGGGAGCGCACGGGAGGGACAGAACAGGAGACTTTGACTCCATCTGGCTCAGTAGAGAACGTGACGGGAGTTGATTCGCAGTTGCTTAGCGTCGGCCCCGTGAAGGAATACGTGTTGATTGAGCAGGTGACGCCGTCTAGATCCATGATGCAGGAGATGTTGCCACTGGGGGCGACTACGTGTGCCAGGTGCAAGGCAGAGTCTGGGGCCGGATACAGAACCTGGGCTTCGGGCTCATCTTCGGTCTCTGTTTCGGGTTCTTTGGGGGCCGCGTCTTCGTCCGTGGCTTCTTCCCCGGCTTCATCTGGCACCTGAGTCGCTGTCCCATTGGGGGACGAGGGCGTTGCCGTGGTGTCTTCGCGATCCTTCATCAGCCCCACGACCAGAATCACGGCAATCGTTACTACTACCAGAGCGGCTCCGGACAGCACCCAGGCCCATATGGTTTTGTTTCGGCGCGGAGGCAGCTCGACGGGCACGGTGGGTCGTACCACCGGATGTGAGTCAGTGCGCGGCCGGTACCCCTGGTTTGGATGACTCTGACTGGCGAGGCTTCCGACGTGTCCGGCGTCAGTTGGTGTCTGCGTTGCGGGCGCGACCGCCGTAGTGTTTGCCTGGGGAGAAGCTTCGGCGCGTTGGAGGACAGAAACTCGTTGCGGGGTGGTGCCCTGTTGCGCGGCGTCCCGAGCGCGTTCCGCCGCTAGTCGCTGCTGGAGCGCAACGTTGATCGCGGGATCACCAAGGCTGGAAAGCCATTGGAGTAAACTTGGGTAAGCGGCCGGGTTCATCGCGATTATGGGGCGCAGTGAAGGGTGGTTGGCTGCTAGTTCACGCAGTTGACGCGGACTTGTCGAGGAGTCCGCCGCCAGGGTCTCAAGCTCTTTACTCACGCGTTTTCAGATCCCTTGGTAGCTACTGTTTTCAAGACTATTACCCCCGACGAAAATAGTCGATCACATCGTTGCCCAATCATAAGAGGTAGCGCAACGACTTCTCGGGAGATGAACCCATTTATCGGTGCAGTAGGTCCCCTGAATAGCCTGAGAACCCGACCGGTGTAACGGCGCATATCTCTGCGCACCGGGACTGATCGGATGAAAATGAGTTCCAAGACCTCCCTTTTCAAATGGCAGCTTCACGCCGATGGTAAGAAAGTTGATCCGGGGGAGGTCGTTCTTCCCGGAGAGCGCCTGTCCTGGGGGCGCACCACCGGGATCGGGCTTCAGCACGTAGTCGCGATGTTCGGTGCAACCTTTCTGGTTCCATTACTCACGGGTTTCCCACCTAACACAACCCTGTTCTTCACTGCGATTGGGACAATCCTCTTTTACCTGATCACTTCGGGGAGGATCCCCTCTTACCTGGGATCTTCATTCGCACTTATTGCACCGATATTGGCAGTTTCTTCGACGCTGGGACCGGAGTACGCGCTGGGCGGCATTGTCGTGACGGGAGCTGTTCTGGCGGCGGTCGGTGTTGTCGTTCACTTCGCTGGTGCGCATTGGATCGACGTAGTTATGCCACCGGTGGTCACCGGGGCAATCGTGGCGTTGATTGGATTTAATCTGGCGCCTGCCGCGTGGAATTGGGTGAAAGAGGCGGGGCTAACGGCGACCATCACCATTGCCTCCATTGTTTTGATCACCGTCTTGTTCAAGGGAATTCTGGGGCGCCTATCAATCCTGTTTGGTGTCCTCATTGGCTATGCTGCTGCGGTCATTCAGGGCGAAGTTGACTTTGATGCGGTCTCCCAAGCAGCCTGGTTTGGTTTGCCTCAGTTCCACGCACCTGCCTTCGATCCGTCTGTTCTGGGACTGTTTGTTCCCGTTGTCTTTGTGTTGGTGGCAGAGAACGTGGGGCATGTGAAGTCAGTTGCGGCGATGACCGGAGAGAACCTAGACGACCTGACGGGGCGCGCGCTGTTTGCAGACGGTGTGTCCACCATGCTGGCTGGCGCAGGGGGAGGGTCCGGCACCACAACCTACGCGGAGAACATTGGCGTCATGGCGGCGACGCGCGTCTATTCCTCGGCGGCCTATCTGATTGCCGCCGGCGGCGCGTTTGTTCTCTCCCTGATGCCGAAATTTGGTGCATTGATTGCAACGGTGCCAGCGGGAGTGCTGGGCGGAGCAGCGACGGTGCTCTACGGGATGATTGGTCTTTTGGGTGTGCGCATCTGGGTCCAAAACCGCGTGGACTTCTCAAACCCGGTAAACCTGAATACTGCGGCGGTCGCCCTGATTGTGGGAATTGCTAACTTCACCTGGGCTCCCGGAGGGATGGTGTTCGAGGGCATTGCGCTGGGCTCTGGGGCAGCCATTGTCATTTACCACGTGATGCGCGGAATCGCGAAGGCTCGGGGGACCAACCTGGAAGCAGCGACTCCGGCATCTGCTCCGTCAGGGGTGGAACTTGAATCCCAAGCGTATCGGCGTCGCCACCGCAAAGTCCCCGCTGAGGTTCTGGCAGTCGTGAACGACGGGCTTGATGGCACGTTGCCGCTAGATGACATCTCACATATGTGGGACGGCACGCCGGAAGCTCACGGCAAGGGGACCGCAGATCCCTATTAGAGGCTGTCGCCAGGACAACGGTAAGGACGAAGCCGGTCCCTGCTCTGCCGTTCCAGGAGCGACCGAGATTGCCACGACTTCGCTGGCGACCCCCACCACCAACCTTCCTCCTACAAAGTGGTGTCAGAGCTCTTCGGTGCTCGTCGACGGCGCAGCTGTGAGGTGGTGTTGCTCAAGGTCTCGTAACTCTTCGGCATCCTGAGCCGCCCCCTGGAACTGGGAGTTGTAGAGGCGGTAGTAGGCGCCCCTGGCCTTGATCAGTTCCTCATGGTTGCCCTGCTCAACGATGTGACCGTCTTCCATGACCAGGATCAGATCCGCATCGCGAATAGTGGAAAGACGGTGAGCGATGATGAAAGAGGTCTTGCCGCTTTGCAACGCCACCATTGCCTTTTGAAGCATTCTCTCAGTGCGGGTATCGACTGAAGAAGTTGCTTCATCCAGGATCAGGATGGAGGGGTGAGCCACAAAAGCACGTGCGATGGTCAGCAGTTGCCGTTCCCCCGCGGACAAGTTGGTCGCGTCCTCGTCCAATTCTGTTTCGTAGCCCAGCGGTAGTTGCGCCACTAGGCGATCGACGTAGGTTGCCTTGGCGGCCTCCTCGATCTGCTCATCGGTTGCTTCTTCGTTGCCGTAGCGGATGTTGGCTTTGATGGTTCCGGCAAACAGCCAGGGATCTTGCAGAACCATACCCGTTCGGCGCCGGACGTCATCGCGGCGCAGGTCAGCAATGTTCTGGCCATTTACCGTGATCTTGCCTCCGTCCAGTTCGTAGAACCGCATCAAGAGGTTAACCAAAGTGGTCTTCCCCGCACCGGTGGGGCCGACAATCGCGACTTTCTGTCCGGGCTCAACCGTAAAACTCAGGTTTTCGATCAGAGGCTTATCCGGGTGATAGGAGAATTTGACGTTCTCAAAGGTGATGCGACCTTGACCCTCGATCGGTTTTGGAGCATCGGGAGGATCGGGCACCTCATCGGGGGCTTCCAGAAGTTCAAAGACGCGCTCCGTGGAAGCGGTTCCGGATTGCACTGAGACCGCCATCCCTCCCAGCTCAGCCAGGGGATGGTTGAACTGAGACGAATACTGGATGAAGGCCTGCACACTTCCCAGAAGCAGAGTTCCACCGGCGACCATCACCCCGCCAACGACGGCGATGCCGACGTAGACCAGGTTTCCGATGAAGTTCATTGACGGCATCATCAAGCCGGAGAGGAACTGAGCGCGGAAGGACGCCTGGTAAAGTTCCTCGTTCTCAGCGCTGAACTGCTCTTCGAAGTCGTCCTGCTGGCCGTAAACCTTGACGAGGGAGTGTCCGGAGAAACTCTCTTCCACTCGTGCATTGAGACGGCCCACCTTCAGCCATTGGGTGGCAAAGGATTTTTGCGCTTTGGGGCCAATGAGGCCGAAAATAACCGCCATCAAGGGAAGTGCTGCAAGCGCAATCAGCGTCAGTTTCCAGGACACGGAAAGCATCATCGCAAGCACACCGATCACAGTCAGAGTGTTTGTAATGGCTCCCGACAGAGACTGCTGCATGACCTGGGTGATGTTGTCGATGTCGTTGGTGACCCGGGAAATTACATCCCCTCGGTGAACGCGGTCGAAGTAGGACAGCGGCAGCCGGTTGATTTTGTCCTCAACCTCTCCACGCAGTTTCCACATGGCTCGGACCATCACGCGGTTCAGGATGTACCCCTGGATCCATGACAGGAACGCGGAAGCGACGTAGAGCGCTGTAACCAGCAAAAGAACGTGTGCCAGCGCAGTGAAGTCGATGCCGGCGCCCGGAACCACATTCATCTTTTCGACCATGTTGGCCATCTCAGTCTCGCCGCTCTTGCGCAGCATCTCGATGGCTTGGTCGGTTGTGACACCGTCGGGAATCTTCTTCGAAATGAAGCCGGAGAACAACAGGTCCGTCGCGCGGCCCAGAATGCGCGGGGCGACGACCGCCGCTGCGACGCTGCCGACGCCAACCACGGTAACGATGATCATGCGAACCCAGTAGGGCTTGAGGAGCCCGATCATCTTCTTGAACGAGGGCCAGAAATTCTTGGCTTTCTTCGGTCCGGATTCGCCGAACCCTCCCGATTCTTGTGCGGCGGCTTCCGCGATCTCCTGGATCTCCTCCTCTTCCAGAGGTCCGGGACCGGCTAGTGATGGATTAGCGTCACTCATCAGGCCACCTCCGCTGCCAGTTGGGACTCAACGATTTCCAGGTAGGTCGGGCAGGTGGCCAGCAGCTCCTGGTGGGTTCCTGTACCCACTATGCGGCCGCGGTCCAGCACCAGGATTTGTTCCGCTTCTGTGATTGTGGAGATCCTTTGGGCCACGACGATCTTGGTTGTATTTGGGAACTCTTTCCACAGGGCCTGGCGAAGACGCGCATCTGTGGTGAGGTCGAGTGCAGAGAAAGAATCGTCGAAGATAAGCACGGGAGGTTTGCGTACAAGGGCCCGCGCAATTGACAGACGCTGTCGTTGGCCTCCCGAAACGTTGGTGCCACCCTGTGCGATGTGGGAGTGAAGTCCCTTGGGCATCTCTCGGACAAAGTCTGCAGCCTGGGCTGTTTCCAAAGCTGCCCACAGTTCTTCTTCCGTTGCGTCTTCCTTGCCGAAGCGGAGGTTGGAAGCGACAGTTCCGGCGAACAAGAAGGGCTTTTGGGGGACTAATCCCAGGGATGCCCAGAGCTGACTTAGTTCTTGGTCCCTAACCGGAGTGCCCCCGACAGATACCGTTCCCTCCGTCGTGTCGAACAGACGAGGGATCAGGTCGATCAACGTGGTTTTCCCAGAGGCGGTCGAGCCGACGATCGCCGTGGTCTGTCCTGGTTTGGCCAGGAAGGATATGTCCGAGAGGACAGCCTCCTCTGCGTCCGGGAAGGAATAGGCAACGCCCTCGAAGCGAATCTCACCGGGGATGTTTTGCGGCTTGGGATCCTCGGGATCGCTAAGAGACGGCTTCGTGGAGAGAACCGCCTCAATGCGCTCGGCAGACACCACAGCGCGGGGGAACATCATCGCCATGAATGCAGCCATCACCACGCCAAAGAGAACCTGGGCGATGTACTGCATGAAGGCGATGATTGTGCCGACCTCGATTTGTCCGTTGTCCACGCGGATGGCTCCAAACCAGAAGACGGCAGCCGTCGTCACATTCAGAATCAACATGACGATGGGAAAGAGGAGGACAAAGGTGGTGCCGATATTGCGCCCGACCACCATGATGTCGGTGTTGGCGACCAAGAACCTTGCAGTTTCAATCTTTTCCCGCACAAAGGCGCGAACTACGCGTACACCAGTTAGTTGCTCACGCAGGATTCGGTTGATGCCGTCCAGTTTCTCTCGATACAAACGGAACAGAGGAATAAGACGGATCATCACTAGTCCGGCAACCACCAGAAGGATGGGAACAGAAACAGCGATAAGCCAGGAAAGACCAACGTCCTGGCGCAGGGCCATGATGATGCCACCAATAGCCATGAGGGGCGCCATGACCAGCATGCTTGAACCCATCATGGCCAGGTTCTGCACCTGCTGGACATCGTTGGTGTTGCGCGTGATCAGTGATCCGGGGCCGAAATGGTTCACTTCTCGCTCCGAGAAGTCCGTCACCTTCGTGTAAACGGCGTTCCGGATGTCGCGTCCCAGCATCATTGCCGCTCGGGCAGCCAAGAATAGCGCGGCAACTGAAGCTGCTATCTGAAGGAAAGACACAGCTAACATCAGGCCGCCGCGCGCCCAGATGGTATTGATGTCGCCGCGTGCGACGCCCTCGTCAATGATCTGAGCGTTTAGCGTGGGGAGGTAAAGATTCGCGATCACGGAGGCCATTTGGAAAGCAACGACTCCGACGATGTACCACTTATAGGGCTTGAGGAAGCGTCCCAACAGTTTTCCCAGCATCGACGTCACCCCACATCCGCACGCCACCGCGTCGCAGCACCCGCGATGAGTGCGACGCAGGCGTATCCCAGTAAGACCAACCCTCCAGCCCACCATGAGAGCTGGTGGTAGGTGGATCCTGTAGACATCACCGAATAGACGCTGTTGCCCGCGAAGGCGTCAGAGGCCGCTCCCGGAAGGAAACCAACGATGTTGCCAATTTTCTCATTGACCGCGCCTGCCAGGCGTGCCATGGGTTCTACAAACTGGGTGAAGACAATGACAATCACGATTGCTGCTGCCTGATTCTTAACCAGTATGCCGACGCCAAGACCCAGGACAGCCCAGATGCCCATATCCACCGTAGTTCGGAGGAACTGAAGCCAGGTTTCCCCGTCCCCGAGCGCCGTGTTTATCCCTGAGTTCAGGAAGAAAAAGACGCTTGCCAGGACTGCTGCGGCAATACCGATGACTCCGTAAACAAGACCCATCACAAACTGAACCGCGACTTTAGCGCCCAACACCCTTTCGCGGCCACCCGCCCAAATAAAGGTTGGGCCCAGCGTGCCGTGTCTGTATTCCACCGTTACGGAGAGCGCTCCCAGTAGTACTGGGAAGATGTAGCCCAGCGTCGGGGCGAGGGCGTAGACCATCCGTGGGAGGTTTATGCCGTCTATGTCTACATCAGGCATACCTATTGAGCCCATGAGGCCAGAGAGGACGGCCGCAGTGAAGCCGATGTAGAGCGCCATGACCAGCGCCAGGATCCACCATGACCGAGTGGTGAAAACCTTTAGCCACTCGGCTCTGTAAGAGTTCAGGAAGCGTTTCACTGGTTCCCCCCAACAAGGCTCATGAAAAGATCCTCAAGTCCGCTGGTGTGTTCACTCAGGTGTGTCAGGGGAACTCCCGCTGCTAGAGCCGCATGTCCTACACCGTCGGCTCCCACACCACTCACCTCGAACACAGGTGGTGCGCCAGGGAGAGGAGCCGCGTCCGGGTCCGGTGTGCTGGTTGTGAAAGTGAAACGCGCAGCCCGAAGTGCGCTCTCTAAAGCGTCCGGATAGGAGGAAGAAACCATCACGGAGACACCCTGGCGTTTCTCAAGGTCTTCAACCGAGCCAGCGCCCACCAGCTTCCCCTGATCTATGATCACCACGTCGTGGGCCATCTGTTGGATTTCTCCCAAGAGATGGGAAGACAAGAAGACAGTGCGCCCCTGCTTAGCGAAGCCCCGGAGCAAAGAGCGCAGCCATCGTATGCCTTCTGGATCCAGTCCATTGGCGGGCTCATCCAAGATCAGCACTGACGGATCACCCAACATCGCGGTTGCCAAGCCAAGTCGCTGCAGCATGCCCAGCGAGTAACCTCCGGTGCGGCGGTCGGCAGCACCCGTGAGCCCCACCAGTTTTAACAGGGGAGCGATCCTGGCCGGGCTCAGCCCACCTTCTGCGCAAGCGACTCTCATGTGGTCACGTCCGGTCCGCCCTGGATGTACTGAACCGGAATCTAGCAGGGCGCCAACCGTAACCATTGGGTGGGTCAGTTCAGTGTACTTTTGGCCGCCGAACAGGGCACTGCCTTGGTCCGCGCGTACCAAACCAAGCAAGATACGTAGCGTGGTGGTCTTACCCGCACCATTTGGTCCTAAGAAGCCTGTGACACGTCCAGGGGCGACCGTGAAGGACAGATTTTGGACGGCCTTCACTTTGCCGAAACTCTTAGAAAGATTTCGAACTTCAAGACTGAGTTTCTTCATGAGGCTCCCAACAGGGGTTTCAACTAGAGTTCAGGGGCTCTCGCTACCGGCCGTAGATGTCCTGAACGGATCTCATTGTGGCACGGGCGGAGCTGTGGTCGGTATTATCTGAGCGAGAGTGTGGAGGGGTAGTGACTATATCAGCAGGGACCACACCCGAGGCCCAGGATTTCTCCGCCGAACGCGTGTGGACGCTTCCCAACCTGATTTCCTTGGCTCGTGTGTTGATTTTCCTTCCTCTGTCGCTGGGTCTAATCTCGGCGGGCTATCCGGGATGGGCCTTGGTAGCCCTCTTCTTTACGGGTGTGTCTGATGCCATAGACGGGTTTCTCGCTCGCAGACTTCACCAGGTCAGCACTCTTGGTAAAGAGATAGATCCCGTGTCGGACCGAGTCACCGTTGTCCTAGTTTCCGTCGCACTTGTCTATGTGGGTCTTCTTCCCTGGGTTCTCATGGCCATAGTCTTTGGGCTGGACCTGCTGATGTTGATCATCGTTTCAGTGGTCTTTAACGGGCAGCCTGGCACGGAAACCTCAATGGTTGGCAAGGTTAGGACGGCCCTGTTGTTACTGGGGCTACCCATGCTCTTGCTGGCGGCGACATTGCACTCAGAAGTTCTGCGTGAGGTCGCGTTGATCATTGTTACCTTGGGTGTGATTGGACAGGGCATCGCCTTTATCGGTTACCTAAAGCAGATGTTTGGGCGCCGCAAAACGGCACAGACATGAGATAACGATCTGATTTGGATCGCCTTCGTTACCCCGAGGCGATTAGTGGGGCCGGCCCGACTGACCCGACTGTTCTTCCCCTGACTGCGCCTGGTCTTCTTCAGGAAGAGGGAGGCACCCGGCCAATGGAACCAGCGCGAACGTCGATTCGGTGATGGTCTGTGCGTCTTCTGCGCCGGGTAGACCATCAAAATCAGGACCAAGCAAAATGGTCAAAGAGGCTCTCTCTGTCTGGTTCAGGCGTATCCGAACGTTCGATCCCAGATATCGCGCCACTGTGTATGCAGCATCGACACCGGCAGGTCCCGTTTCAATCTCCACGCTTCCGCGGTAGGGCGGAGCATTGTCGGTGCCCAGGACCGTGTATCCCAGATCTGCAAAGAACGTCCCGACTTCCAGGGCCAGACCAGGGGTGGAAGTCGTATTGAGGACAGTAATTTCTATGCCCTCGGGATCCACCGGGCGGGCGCCTGGCGTGGGACATGGGGTATCTCCAACATCTGCGGTGATGATTTTCTTCGAAAATTCACCATCAATTTGACCGGGGTAGATACCCAGAACGCCTAGCGCTCCCAGGATGAATGCGGCAGCCAGCCCTATGGCGGCTGTGCTAAAGATGATTGCCTTACGACGTCCGCGGGCTTGCCGGTATTGGGCACGAGGGGTGGAGCGAGCATATTCACGTGCCAGGGCCGCACTCATCGGTACGGGAGTATCAACGGCGCGTCTGCCTTCCGCGGGAGGCAGTTCAGATGGTGTCTCGCTCACCCCTATAACCTACTTCATCCGTTGGATCGCGGGATGCACGTGCCCTAGAGCACGCACTTGATCAGTAATGGCTGACTACAGTCGTGCCAATGTCGGCAAAATCGTACAGCCACTTTGCCTCATCCACCGGCATATTGACGCAGCCGTGGGACCCGCTGGGACCGGCATGACCAAACGTGGAGCGCCAGTAGGCGCCGTGGAATGCATAGCCCTCGTAAAAGTAAGCGGCCCAGGGGACATCGGGGGTTTCGTAACGGCTGCCGTCGACATTGAAACCACGCATTGTCTGCTTGTCGTACTTCATGTAGATGCGGTAGGTGCCTGTGACAGTGGGGGTCTGGTCGGTGCCATCAACCATGGGGATTGGTCCGCGAACCAGATCGGTACCCTCATACGCGGAAACCGTGTGGTTGGTCAGATTGATGTCTACCCACCGCTGGCCAGCGTGGGGAGAATAGACCAGGTTTTCACTCCCGGGCAACACGTCGCGTTGCTCAAATCCAGGGGTAACCTCTGTATAGGTGAACGTGCCCTCAAAGGATTCGCCCTTGGTAACGGCATCTACGACTGCAGAAGTGATTTCATCCAGGTTGCTCACGGCCCAACCGGGGGTTCCGGGGTCAGGAGTTTCCACCACTTTCCCGGAAGCGTCAACGTTTTGAATTCCGTCAACAGGGTCATCTTCTGTCGACTTGGCGGTTTCAGCAACCCAATCCTTGATTCGTTCAGGATCGAAAGATGGATCCGACAGACCTTCTTCTGATACTGGGATTGTCACCCAGGCAACCCGATCCTGGACTGAAGCCGGATTAACAGAAGTCGTGCCCTTGAGGACAACCTCCGTTTGAAGAAGGTCATTGGCCAGTGCAGCGACCTCTTGGGCTTCTTCCGTAGAAACAACGGGTTCGACCAGAGTGGATTCGAGTTCCAGGTCCATTGCTTCCAGCGTCTGGACTGCAAGAAGCGCGGTCTCCTCCACCAGTTTGGTGTCAACACCAGCGCCGGGCGAAGACTCCGTCGAGACAAAATAGTCGCCCGTCTCCGCTACGACAACCGTCGCTTCCTGTACGGGCGGATCGGCCAGGGCCGCTACTTCAGCGACAGTTTCATCCATTGCTGCCTGATCACTTTGGTACGCAACGGGGATGTCGCGGGCTCCAAAAAGAGCGGCAAAGCGCGTAGGGACAGAGTGGCTGGGCTCCAGTGCTGCCTGTGCGGTCGTGTTCGCGTCGACACTAAGACCCATGTCCTCAAGTGAGGACGTCATTTCCTTGCCCTCTACCGACACGGTGAGAGTCGTTTCCTCTGCCAGTTCGGTGACGAGGGCACTGATTTGCTCCTGCGTCATTCCCGTGACGGAGTGGCCGCCAACCGTGACGCCGGGCAAGGCGACATTGGAAAAATGAGCGGCGTAAGCCCCACCCGCACCTGCGAACACCAAGAAGAGCCCCAGGAGTCCGCCCAGGGCCCATTTTGCTTTTGTTGAGAGCCTGTTATTTGCCACGGTTTTGATGCTAGCGCCCAGATCACCATCCGGGTAGAAAGGGGTCTCAATGTCACATTGGACGTCGCTCACACTGGGAAAGGCAGATGTTCGTCGCTGCAGGACCTGGCGCTTGCGGTTAGCGGCAGTCAGTAGTGGCTGACCACCGTCGTCCCGATCCCGGCCCAGTCGTAGAACCATTTGGATGCAGGGATAGGCATGTTGACGCAGCCGTGGGACCCGCCGGGCCCGCCGTGACCAAATGTGGAGCGCCAGTAGGCGCCATGCAGGGCATAGCCTTTGTGAAAATAAGTGACCCACGGAACGTCTGGCGTTTCATAGCGGCTGCCGTCGACGTTGAGACCACGCATCGTCTGCTTCGGGTACTGAAGATATGTCTTGTATGTACCCGTCACCGTGGGGGTCTGATCGGTTCCGACCACGATTGCGACAGGACCATACACGGGTGTCGCGCCCTCGTAGGCAGTGGTGGTGTAGTTCGTCAGGTTGATGTCGATCCACTTCTCGCCTTTTGTGGCTTGGTAGGCCAGATTGGCGGTCTGGGGGAGCACTTCCTTTTGCTCAAAGGTGGGTTCGACTTTGTCGTATTCCAGTTGACCGGCGAAGTCTTCGCGGGCCTCAAGAGCCGCCACCAGTTGGGTTGCTACTTCTTGGGCGTTGTTCGCGGTGTAGCCGGCAATGCCCTCGCGCGAAACTGAGAGAACTTCACCCTCAGCGTTGACGTTCTGTATCCCGCTGACCGGGGCGTCATTGGTGGCGTCGGCCGTCTCTACTACCCAATCGGTCACCTTCGTGGGGTCGATGTCGACATGGAGCGTCCCCTCTTCTTGTCTCACGACTACCCAGGTGGCCTTGTCCTCCACAGAGGCAGGGTTATGGGACTGGGTGCCATTTACGGAGATATCCAGGGCAAGGATCGCATTTGCATCATCAGCGGCGCGTTGGGCCACTTCGGTTGTCACCGCGGGGACAAGATCCACGGTGTCAATCTCAACATCAGCACTCTGGAGAGTGGTGGCGGCAAGATTCGCGGCCACTCCCAAGGCCTCAATGTCGGCTCCGACCCCTTCGGTGGCGGGCGTAACCGTGAAGGAATCGCCGGTGTCCACCAGTGTGACCTCCGCGTCGACAGGATCCGGAAAGGATCCGGCGAGGTCCTGAATCAACGCAGCCTGGCGTTCAGTGTCAACCGAATAGGAGACGGGCACTTCGGTCTTCGTAAACGCTTGAGTGAAGCGGTCCATGACCGAGGCGTTGTTGGCGAGCACACCTTGCGCAGTCTCCTGTGCATCAACTGTCACGCCAAGGTCCTCCAACGTGGCGACACTGTTCTTGGTCCCCAAAGTGACGTTGACTCGCGTTTCGTCGGCACGCTCATTGATGCTCTGGACGATCTCGCTTTGAGTCATGCCGGTCACGGACTGTCCGGCGACCGTGGCTCCCGGGAGTGCTCGGTCCGAAAAGTGCAATGCGTAGGCGGTGATACCGCCGACCAACACCAGGACGAGGGCCAGGAAGCCACCCAGGGCCCACTTCATGCGGCCACTCATGCGTTTGGACGTAGGACTGGTCTGCATCCTTCGACCTTAGCGGTCGCCACCGCGCGATTCCCAGAGACAGACGCGCGTTGCGCGCATTACTGTCGGCAGGGATGCCCCAGGACGGTCGGCGGCGGTCTACCAGTGGTCCACCAGTTCGATTCCGCTGTCCTCAAGGGCGCGGTGCCAAACGGGGTCACGTAGAAGTTGTGCTTCCCAGACGCGTTTGGTCCAGCCCTCGCCGAAACGTTCACGCGCCCACGGCGTGTCCTCGGAGGGATGGAGGAACAGCTCCGACGTGCCTTCGGGAAACTCCGGAAGGAGTGCAATGTAGGAATCGCGCAGAGATTCGTAATTGGGGATATCCAGAGGCGGCGTTTGGTTGGAGGCCATTTCTTCAGGGAGAGCCACGCCCATTTGGTCAGCTGCCATTACGGCTTGGGCATGCATCTCACGAATCGGGGCAGGCACGTTCTCTCCGAAGTACATTCGAAGCGAACGGGGCATCCGGAACCCCAGTCCGTTGGCCGCACAGAATTGCAGGGCCTCTCCAATGAAGGGCTTTCCATGTAGCCCGTAAAGCGTCCCGCAGTGGGAATCAAGCCTTGCGGGAGACAGGCCCAGTTCGCCCATCAGGGCGTATTGGGCACCGAGCTCAGCCATGACGGCCTCAGGGGTGGCGGCCTGTTCCGCCTGAGCGGCAGAAAATGGGCACTGATCAAAGATCTCGGCCATCTGGTCGGAGGCAGGCTGCCACGGCTCACGACCCTGATCAGAGTTCAAAATGAAATGCAGCCCCAGACCATTGCTGTAGCTGGTCAGTTCTTTGGCGCCGTCCGCAGCAAGAGGAGAAACGGACATGACGGTTGTTGCCGTCACTTGCCCTTTGGAAAGAAGATCCAGGATGGTCCGGTTGGTGGCCGGATCGAATCCAAAGTCATCGGCGGTGATTACTAGTTTTCGTTTGCTCATACTTATGACCCTAGATCTGGTCCCACTCGGTGTTTGCGATTTCAAAGCGTTCAGCCAGATCTTGTTCCTGGGTGGAACGGGCTGCGCCTTCTGCCGAGGGCCCATCTGAGCCTTCGGGAGAATCTTCAGGGAAGTCGGGGATGTCTCCAGGTACCTGAATGAAACGGGAGATGATGGACCCGATGGCAAGAAGAATGAAGGGATACACGGCCATGTAGACACGCCAGGCGAGGGCGGGATTGTTCCCGGGATGGTCGCCGCTGGTGTAGTCGAAGATCCACGACAAAGAAGCGATTGCGAGCGCCACCGGCAGCGCGCTCAGTCGTCCAAGGACGCCGAAGGCGGAAAGGAACAGCCCCTCTCGGTGAATGCCGGTTTGACGTGCATCTTCATCCAAGATTCGGGCAAAGATCAGGTCATTCGTGGCGAGCATGCCGGAGTACCCGATCCCTACGCACAGTCCCGCAATGATGCCGGTGACCAGGGTTGTCGCGAAGAACAGGGGAATGAAGGAGATAGCGCATACCGGGAGCGCAAGCTTCCACGTCCAGGCAGCCCCCTTGCGCCGCACCACCGTTGTCCACAAGGAGAGGAAACCGATGGAGGCCAAGATAACGACCACCTGAAGGATGGTCGAGTCCAGAGGTGTGCCGCCCAGCGAGTACTTCACGTAGAGCTGGAGCCCGTTGAGGATGAGGGCCATTCCGGCTCCGTAGCAAGCGCTGACCACGCCCACTGTCCAGAAGTAGCGGTTGGATACAATTTGCAGAATTGAACGGAAGAAACGCGGGCGTTTCGTTTCGTCAACTGCCGGATTTTCGTGAACCCCCAGTGCCATATAAACGATGACAACGGCACCCAGGACGCCGTAGATGATGCCCAGGACCATGTAGCCGCGGGCCGGATTGGTGCATCCCTCGGTGCCTTTGACGCATCCGAACACGTTCTGCGCCAGGATCGGGGTCAGACCCAAAGCAATGATCATGGCGATCAGTTGGAATCCCTGTCGCAAGGAGTTGGCAACGGCGCGGCGTCTCTCCACGGGGAAGAGCTCCGGAAGAAGCGCTCCGTAGTTCGCGTTGATGAGGGAGTCAGCGGCCTCTGAGAGAATCGCAAATACCGCAAACCAAATCACCAGCGGTGCGCCCTTGGACGCGACGATCCCGGCGGGGACCCAGAAGAGGGCGATCATGCCGAACATTAGGATTAAAGCGCCGGTGATTAAGTATGGTTTGCGCCGCCCCCAGCGGGTGCGGGTTCGGTCAGAGATGTAGCCGAAAACCGGGTTGTCCAGCGCATCGATGATGCCGTAGACGGCGTAGACGGCCGCGTAGATCGCGGCGTCCAATCCCAAGATGTCGACGTAGAAATACATCATCGATCCCTTGATGACGTTGATTGGGATCGATGTTCCAAACATCCCGACTGCGTAACGCGCCGGATGGGTGGGCTTTACTGCGGTGGCTCCGTGTGCTTCTGTGGGCGGCTTACCTGGTTTTTCGTCGTGGGGCTGTTTTGCCATTGTGGACCCTTTCCCCTGTCCCTACGATTCGAGCCATTCTTGGCCTGAGCGGAATATCAACTCCTCCCAAGAAGGAGCAGCAGTGGGCAAAGGTTAACCGTGACTTATGGCTTGGAATAGGGCCTTGAGTCCTTGGATTGCGTCGAATGTTCGCGTTGCGCCAAAGCACGATGGGCTAGGGTCTCGTAAACTCGCCTTCGGTGTTGTGTTCACGGAGATGGAGTTCCGTAGAGCACACAGGGTAAAGGGGAACTCGCCACAAATCGAAAGCAGGATAATAGTTATGAAGCGTCGTTTGATGGCTCTTGTGGTGGCTGGCGCAGCACTCTTTGGCGCTGCGGCATGCACAGATACTCCAGCGGAGGACACTAATGACTCGACCGTTGTGGTCGACGAAGATTCAGACCGCCAGTCTGAAGAGGATCTTGAGATGGAAGAGGGCAAGTAGCCCCTTGGAAAACCGCCGCAGGGCGCCCAAGTTAGGGTGCAATGCGGCGGCTTTCCCGTCTTATTCCAGGGCCTATTTAGATTCTGGCTTGTTTAAGGCCTTGGTCTCCCGCTAATGCCAAAGTCTGCAATGGGACGTCTATCCCAGAAGTGTGCTGAGATCCAGGAGGAGAAAAATGAACACAAGGAAAGCACTGAGTGCGCTGTCGATGGCAGCCGTGTTGACGCTGGGATTGGCAGGATGTTCCGGTGACGGCGAGGGGAGCGACTCCTCTGGGTCCGGTACGGAAGTCGTCGCCGGGAGCGCCCAGTCTGGGAGCGCTGAGTCTGGGGCCGCTGAGTCTGGGGCCGCAGTCGACCTTTCCCAATTCGAGCCTTTTGTGGTCCAGGACCAGGGGTTCCAGATCACCTTTCCAGCACCCATTGACGAAGTGCTTGAAGAATCTAGCGAATATGTCCAGCAGTGGACAGTAGAGCAGGACGACGATTCTGGTTACATGATTGGGGTTTTGTCTGGGGAACCCGTGGAAGGTGAAGAGCCCAGTGAGGAATGGGCTCGCGAAGCGATGTCGCAAGCAGTTGACAGCTTTGAAACCCAAGACGGCGTCACCATCAAAGAGAACGACTACGACTTGACCTTCAAGGGGTTCCCCGCGGCATTCGCGGAGCTAACCGCGGATGTTGAAGGGGAGAAGCAGCAGCTGTTTGTCCTCTATTTCATTGACCTGGAAACCATGGACGTCTACAACATCATGACGGTCGGGGTGAGTCGCGCTGACTTTGATGCGTTCTGTGATTCTTTCAAGGTGATCGAATAAGAGCACTGTGCTCGGCTTGCGATACCGGTGAACCGGGTTAGCGGCATTGACAATAGACGCTGGGGCAGGGACAAACTGGTCCAGCCCCAGCGCTCCTTGTTGGTTAAGTTGGCTAAGCTCAAAGAGGGGGCGCAGAGTCGCGACCCTGGAGAGCCCGAGAAGAAGGAAAGACCATGAACCGTCGTTTAGCAGCATTGGCCGTTGCCGCCGTAGCCCTGTTAGGAGTAGGGGTGGGCGCATGTGCCAGCACTGAGGGAGTCGAGCGTCAGGACGAGACTGTGGTCGAAACCAATGACGAAACTAAAGACGATATTGAAGAAGTCACCGAGGACGAAAATAACGGCTGATTAGTCAGCCGTGGTGGCCCGATTGGTGTCATTGGCCGATTGACGCGGATTACCCTGAGCGCCAGGGTGCGCAGTGCGGTCTTGACGCTTCTGGAAGCACCGGTCACTACGCTGGCGACTGGCCACATTGAACTTCTGTCCAACGTTGCATCTTGTTGGAAGCCGACCGTGCCTTACACGGCCGGAATTTTGAGGCCGCCTGGTAACAGACGGTCCCTCACCCGTCATGAGCGTAAGTCGGGCGCCATCCCACTTCTTAGAATGCAAATCGGGGTCAACCTCAGCCGCGACGCGATGCGGTGTTGACTCGATCTCACGGTCGCTTCCTTCCAGGTAGCCAATGGCGGCCACCCGCGCCTGATATTCGCGTGCCCTCAGGGCTGAAGCTGCAACCCGAGCACTAGGCCACAAACCACGGCGGCTAATAACACAAAGGTGGGGGGCTGACCTATTCGGCCAGCCCCCACCTTTTGCGTGGAGTCCAAGGGTCAAAGCCGTGTGGGCGACCCCTAGGCCCCTACTTCTTCACACAGAGGCGGTAAACGGCCTCAGCGTAAATGTCCATCGCCTTGTACATGCTCTTGAGTTCCCAGCACTCGTTGGTCTGGTGCATCAAATCGGGTGTATCCGGGAACATGGCCCCGAATGCAACACAGTTCTGCATCATGCGGGCGAATGTTGCTCCGCCGGAGACCATGGGCTCAGTCATGTCTCCAGTGAGCTCGCGATAGGTCGAGAGCAGTTCTTTCACCAGGGGGCTGTCAAGCGGGACGTAGAGAGGTGCAATGTAATCGACCTGCTCGTACTTCAGTCCGTATTCCGCGGCCGCCTTCGTGAACTTGGCTGCCAGTTCTTCCTTGTCAACCGTGACGGGAATACGCATGTCAATGCCGATTCGCACCTCGTCCTCGTTGATCACGCAGCTGGCGAAGTTCACGGTCAGGTGACCGGAGGCTTCGTCCTGAACATCTCCGACAATGGGGGAGCCATCTGGGGATTCCTTGATGAGCTTGCCAAGGAAGTTCAGCGCGGGGACGTCATAGACATCCGACAGTGCCATTGCGAGGCGTAGAAGAGCGTTCGTGCCCTCGGGAGCATCTTTTGAATGGACGCTCTTTCCGATGACGGTGATCGAATCATCGCCCTGCTCGAACTCGAAGTCGTACTTCTCCAGTGCCTGCGCGACCTTGTCCAGGTTTTCTCCCTTATAGGTGGCGCTGGCAGGCACGACGTTCAAAGCACCTTCGGCGTCCAGTTTCAGAGCCGTGGTTCCAGGGCCGACCAGTTCGACATCCAGCAGACCCTTTTCCGCGTACGTCAACGGGAACTCGGCGTCCGGCGCGAAACCGATGGTCGCCATTTCCTCTTCCTTGTTGTACTGCTCAAGGCAGCGCCACAGCACTTCCTCGTCAGTACCGAAGATAAAGCGAACACGGTTCTTGAACGTGTAGCCCGCATCCATCAGTGACTTGACCGCGAACAGAGCCGCCATCGACGGACCCTTGTCATCCTGGCTACCGCGACCAATCAGGTAGCCATCCTTGATAGTTGGCTCGAAAGGTGGGGTATCCCAGTCGGCAGGATCGCCGGCGGGAACCACATCTACGTGGCACAGGATTCCGAAGAGTTCAGGACCAGAGCCAGTCTCGGCGTAGCCGTAGTAGCCCTTCGGATCCCTGTAGGTGGTGAAGCCGATCTCTTCGCAGATCGCCAGCACTTCTTTGAGCGCGGTAACGGGGCCCTCACCGAACGGATGGCCCGGGCCCGCCTTTGTGTCGTCGGAGACCGAGGGGATGCGGATTAGGCGTTCCGCCGCTGCAACGGCCTCGGCCTGCTGCTTTTCAGTTACAAACTTGCCCATGGGCAAACTCCTTCGTTCGATGGCGACGCTAGAAGAGCGCCGCGATTCCCAGGATGACCATGATCTCGACCAGCAAGGTGATCCAGAGTCCAAGCATGAACTTGAGCCAGACACCCAGGTTGGTGCGAGCAATTGTCAAAGCGCCCATAACAATCGCCGAAGTCGGTGTGACCAGGTTAACCAGGCCAGAAGCGGATTGGTAGGCCGTGACAACAAGCGAGGAGGGCACGTCAGCGAACTCACCCAGGGGAGCCATGATGCCCATGGTTGCCGCAGCCAAGCCCGAAGTTGATGGGATGAGGAACGACATTGGGATGAAGAACAAGAACATCAAGAGGATGAAGATGGTCGAGGGCAGACCGCTCAAACCGCCCTCACCCCAGTGGAGGATGGTGTCGGTGATTTGGCCCGAGTCCATGACAACTTGGATGCCACGAGCAACCGCGACGATCAGAGCAACGCCCACCAGTTCGGCGGCGCCAGCAATGAACTCGTTGACGAACTTGGTTTCGCTGATGCCGAAGACGGCGGCGATGACGGCGGCCATCACCATGAAGAGCATGGTGATTTCGGAGAAGTACCAGTCACCCCAGGGCAGCATATCCTTGCCCAAGAAGACACCCACGACGGGGAGGTCCACGAGCCAGCTATTGATCTTGTCGAACAGTGTGAAGTGTTCATTCAGGTCCGGCCACGGGATGACCGCAATGATCATGATGCCGAAGGTAACGAAGAAGAGGGTGTTGACCGTCTTCTGCTTGCGGGTGATGGGCTCGACCTTCTGCAGTGCGTAGATGTCGAAGTATTCTTCGTCTTCCTTGCGCTGTGCGTAAACAACGGACTTTTCTGGGTTGCGCTCAATCTTTGTCGCGTACCGATACACGAAGACAATACTGGTTGCGACCAAGATGACGAACATGATGATACGCAGGCCCATACCGTCGGCAATGGAGATTCCTGCCATGTCTGATGCGACACCGGTGGCAAATGGGTTGACGATTGAGGCCAAACAACCGACTTGAGAGCCGACCAACACGATGGCCACTGCGGTGATCGTGTCGAAGCCGACGGCCATCATGACTGGGATTAGCAAGACGTAGAACGGAATGGTTTCCTCAGCCATTCCGTACATGCTGCCGCCCAGGGCGAACAGGATCATCAGGATCGGAATGAGGGCCTTTTCTTTACCCTTGTTCTTAGCGACAATCGAGGCGATGCCAGCATCTAGTGCGCCCGTGGCGTTCACTACCTTGAGGAAGCCGCCGACAACCAGGATGAACAGAGCGACCTGGATTGCACCCGGGGTGCCTTCCGTGCCGAGCATGCCGTTGATGGGGGCCATGAGCACGTCCCAGACACCCTGCGGGGTTGCCTCCACCTGCTCATAGGTTCCGGGGACAATGTCTCCATTATCGTTGACGCCGTATCGGCCGGCTGGAATGAACCAGGTCAGAATCGCCATGATGGCGATGATTATGAACAGAACAGTAAAAGAGCTTGGCATTGAAAGCTTTTTACGTTGCTTCTTCTCTTTTGTTGCTTGCATCCCTCCCACTTCCTCGTCTCCTTCTATCGGGATGGTTTTCGCGAGTTTCAGCGGTGCTCTCACGACTGTGTTTCCGGCTCTTAGCTGCGGGAATAGAACGATGAACGACTATCGTGGATAGTGACGTTCACCGTTCTCTTCGCTGAGCAAGAGGTGGCGCGAAACACCGCTGTTCGCCCTCACGATCACAGATGGTACTCCCGCTTTTCCCCAGTCAAACTAGACTTTGTGCCCAGGTATTGCTCAGGTTGGGCACAGTTTGAGCTCAACATTGTCTCCTTGTTCCACGTGCCCCACCCCTCGCATTGGCCTGTTGAAGCCCGATGCAGCATGAATCAGTTGGATCGAGGTGGTCTTTGGGTTTGCCCTCGTCCAAAGAGGAAACGCAGTTTGGAGAAGAAGAATGTGACCGATGTCTTGTCCGCGGTTGCTTTGGACCGGCAACGGACATCGCAGCGGTTTGTGGTCGGTAGATGGACGAGGGCGAACCCGTGAGGTCCGGGGACACATTCTGGGTAAGATCACCCGATACTCACCGGGCCCCCAAACGTACGAAAGGTGAAGCAAATGATTGTTGCAGTTCCAGTAACTCCTGAGGGCCTGGTTGATCCGCGTTGGGGAAAAGCCGACCAGGTTGCGGTGGCGACGGTCCGGGATGGTGCGATTCAACAGTGTGTAGTTCACCAAACCGACTGGCAGCGCTCGCACGACGAGGGCCATCACGGCACCCACCATGCACGAGTGGTGCGTTTTTTGCGTGACAACGATGTCGAAGCTGTGGTTATCGACCATGCTGGGGCTCCCATGTTGAACACGATGCAGAAGATGGGTCTGAAGATTGTGCTTGATGTTGCGGGGCCGGCGCGCGAGGCGGCTTTGCTTGCCCTCGTCGATTAACACGGAAGGGCACGACCTGGTGCCACATTGCGGGACCGGGCTGTTCGGGGAAGACCTAACCTCCGCGTGGAGAGCGGAGAGCGGCTGTACTTGCTCTCACAGAGGGTGAGGAGGACATCATGGTCCGGAAACTGTTTTGGAAACGCAACGGTCGAAGAGGAAGATTCGACTGGCGTGGAGCAAGTCATCGTTGA
>ERZ1031159.58-NODE-58-length-23308-cov-7.143465_pt1 | contig 23308 bp, 26 predicted proteins | sample MGYA00516706_ERZ1031159 | MGnify/ENA primary metagenome ERZ1031159 (study PRJEB33719, sample SAMN04262508) | wastewater metagenome | biome: rural village; feature: composting latrine chamber; material: composting feces with ash | place: El Salvador | collected... | reverse complement strand
AACAGGATTCGAACCTGCGACCTTTCGCTCCGGAGGCGAACGGGTTGGCGTGATTACGGGACATCCCAAGGGCGTGATTGCAATGAAAGTAGGGTGTAGGGGCGGTAGGGGAGGTGCGCCCAGTAAGCCACTCGGTAAGCCATCTGAACTTCGATGAATCCGAGGCGTGGCGCGCTCGCGATTTCTTTAGGAACGAAAGGTCACCTTTGGAAGTCTGCGCCTTTGGGCGCGAGGTCGTTGCCAAGGTGAGGGGTGCCTGCCCGCCATCCGGCCGGGGATCAACAGGCAGGCTTTGAGGTCGATGTAGGCCCGACACCTTCTTCTCGATCTGAGATGATCGTGAGCGCTTGTGGAGCGGTTTCAGGCTCGGTACTGTCCCCGTTAGGCGTCGGGGAAAGAATCACGCCACCGTGCGGCATCCTCGGCGGTAATCAGGTAGACCGAATTACTGCTCCCAGGGTTCTTCGTCTTCGCTCTCAGGGGCGGAAGCGTCGGATGTGTTCCCTTAATGCACTGGCGGAGGTCGCGCTCGGTGATCCGCGAATGTGACGCGACCATCTCCTTGATCGTGAAGAGGAATTTCTGTGTCATGCTCTCCACGTCCCCAAGCCGTCAGTAGGTACGCTCAAAGGTTCCTACCTCCTATGACTCACGCAGCATGGTCACTGCGTAGGCAGAGCGTCTCTCCACCTACTAACGTCTATGCGGAACCTGGCGGGAGGGTCGCGTTACGGTGCGGACACAGAGAGCGCCTACGCCGCGTCGAGTCTCATGTTTGCGCGTTTTCCGGAAGGCTGAAAGCGGGGGGTGCGGCTGCTTCAAAAAGTCAATGTCGGCTTTTGGCCTTTTTATGACGGCAGTAGCACTTAGCCTGGCAAACGCAACCGAAGATTGTTGGGAGCGTGTCGGCCCTGCGGAAGTGGCTCACTGCTTCGGTTTGGCTCTGGTTTAAGGCGTTCGCCAGGTGTGTGGGAGCGTTCTCTTGGTGAGGGTGCTGGCGCGATCCAAGAGGTTTGAATAGTGCTCACTCGTCAAATCCTCTGGCAGCGCATCGTGGTCGTGACCAGGAGGCAACTCGCCTGCCTTGGCTAGGAGGAATACTGCGCGATCCCACGCTTCCTTCTGCGAGATAAGAAGTTGGGCCTTTCGCTCAACAGGATCTGATCTAAAACTGTGTTCGTCGAGGGAGCCTGCGCCTTTTTCGATGCTTCGGTTCAGGTGCGCTATCTGGAAAGCATATTTCCTTACGGTTTCGATCAGGTCGTTGGCTAGCGCTTCGTAACTCAGAGTGACATCGCCGTCCAGCCACTTGTGCAACTCCTCGAGTGAGATTCCGTCAGGAACCCCAGTCAGTGAAGGCTCGTCCGAAGCGGGTGGTGCCAGGAGGTCATTGGGGCTAACACCCAGTGTGGCGGCTAGTGCCGTTAGATCATCGACATCAACGCGGCGAACTCCTCGCTCGAGTTTAGACAGGGCCGAGTTGCTGATCGGTTGGCCTGCATCCTCTAGTGCTTTGGAGAGGTCTTCGAGCGTCATGCCTTGTCGGCGCCGGAACTTCTTGACGTTGTGTGCGACCGCGCGGGCGCTTGCTCCAATTGGATTACCGCGTTCTCGCTTAGTTGTGGCCATATAAGAAATATAGTGGTCAAGATAGACATTTGCAACCTATGAGGATAAAATCGTTCTATGACGCCAATAAGACGCGCTATAAGACAAAAGGAGTGGGAATGTCGGAGCAAAATTTTGAGCCGCTTGAGACTGCGAGATGGCTTGCGCAAGTCCTCAACGTCTCTACGGCCACGGTCTACCGTCTGCGTAGGGAAGGTCGTCACAACGAATTGCCGCCGTGTGTGCTGGTTGGCCAGAGTCCGCGCTGGCAGCCATCGACAGTGAAGATGTGGCTGGAAACGAGGGAGGGAAAGATCAATGAGGCAGCCTAGGAAAAACGGAAGTCCCCGCGCCATCCAATGCAAGCGGGGACACCCAAGCGAAACAATCACCGACCGTATTGGGGACGTTTCTACGTCCAATGGTACCAGGGCAAGCAGTGTGACCACCAGAGCGTGCGACGCCTGCACGATCACCATGGAACAGTCTTACCGGGACTACGCCGGCGAAGGCGTTCAATCCGCGATGAAGAACAGTGCACGTCTTGACGCGGACACTCACCCGTTCAAAGTTGCCGCCGGCGGTTCTTACCAGGGGCCAGTGCTGGACTATGAAGTGCCTGCGAAAGTTCAGGGTGGCGTTCCCAAAATTGTCTTGGAAGGTGGTGGTCCGGTGCTGCCTGAAGGTGCGCCGCCGCCCTCTAATTTGTACTGTCCCGTAATGGGGCGCTACATGCTATGGGCGCCCCCATTCAATGAACTAACTGCTCACGGGCAGGCCGTGGGCTATGACTACTACTGGTCTGGCTACGACGATGGCAAAGCCATGGGGATCCTGCTCGGGTACCGCCAGGGGCGTTACGACGAAGCAGAACATATAGCCGCTCTCCAACGCCGGGCGTCTGCCGTGGCCCGCAGCGTTGGCGAACCGTACTGGGATCTTGCCGAACACCGCGGGGAACACGAACGCGCCCAAAAAGCCCTACAACGCGCCAAAGAAAAGGGCTACTACATATGAGCACGCAAGACTCGCTTCAAGCCAGCACGACGCCCATAAACGCCGCGCCGCCAGCGTTTTTTGACGTTGCCGCCTATCTGCAAAACGGTCTACCCGAACCACCGGCCCCCGTCGTTGGGCGATGCACTGATGGGCTCGGCCTGTTCTACAAAGGGGCCGTGAATCAACTTTATGGCGATCCGGAATCGGGCAAGACCTTTGTTGCCCTTGCAGCCGCTGTTGAGACAATGCGACGCGGCGAAAAGTTCGCTTTCTTGGACTTCGACCTAAACGGCCCCTCTGGGATCATTCCCAGACTTATCGACCTTGGCGCAACACCAGCAGAACTGTCTGATCCCTCCAAGTTTCGTTATGCGGAACCAGAAGACCTTGACCACGTTCGCAAACTCATTGACGCGCTCATTGACTGGTGCCCCGATGTTGTGGTCATCGACAGTATTGGAGAGGTACTACCGATGTTTGGGGCATCTTCGAATAGTCCCGACGACTTCACGGACGTAAACAGGAAAACGGCCTATCGGCTGGCTAAAGCCGGAGCCTGTGTGATCACGATTGACCATCTGGCAAAAAACTCTGACTCTCGCTCTTACGGGTCTACAGGTACCGCCGCGAAAAAGCGAACCGTTGGAGGCGCTTACCTTCGTGTCGTAGTGGAAGAGCAGTTCGCTCCCGGACGCGGGGGCAGTTGCAGGCTCACGATCACAAAAGACCGCCCGGGAGGTCTGCGAGCGCATCGCCGGGCAGAAGACAAGGAACCGATTGCAGCGACCTTCAGGATGCATGCCGAAGGCCCGAGCAGGTGGGATCTGTTTGCCCCAGGAGACAACGAACCTAACCCCTTAGAGGTTCCGCGTCAGGAAGATCAAGACGCGATCATGGCGTTGCCCTGGCCCATACCAGTTCGGGAAGCCCGCGAACAAATGCGCGTCAGTAACGAGCGAGCAACCTTAGCGGTCAGGTGGAGAAAAGGGCTTGAATCCGCCGTTACTGCGTGACTGGGTAACGATTCAGGAACACGTAACAACTCTGTTACTCGTTACTCACCCCCTATGTCAGGAACGAGTAACACCGGCAAAGGAGTCTGCCGCATGAAGAGCAAGAAGCACTCCGAATACACCGAAAACGGCCCTCGAGGCAGCCTTGCATGGAGTTGTAGAAGATAGCGCCGAAACAGACCTAGCCCCGGTAGAGGTGCATCGTCGCAGCGGGTTTCGGCTGATGGTTCCTGTGTGTTGCGCCCATCGCGTGCGTGACGGAAGTGAACGCGGGTGATCAATGGCTCAGCAGGAGCCTTGTGGGTGCTGTGATCCCGGCGTAAAGAACGAGCAGGACGTTGGGCTGGGGGGCTTCCGCTAGGTGTAGCATGATGGTGTAGCCACCGATGCCAACGAGGATCAGTCCCCAGAAACCGTTGGCGAGGAAACTTGTGCTTCCTGTGGCGAGTACGGCTATCGCCACCAGAATCCACGCCGCTGCTGCCGAACCCATCAACCACGCAACCATCTCGCATCAGTCCCCTTCGCTTTGCTTCTTAGAAAGGGGAGTGGGGCAGCCTGACCGGCAGCATCCGCCTCAGTCACGCAACCTCGTGGATCACCAGTTTGCACGCCTTCTTGCGGCAATGCTTCGTTCGATGTGCTGGCATTGCTATGCCGGTTCCTCCCGCTACGGCATCGGCCAAGAGTGAGGTCGAGTTCCCTATTGGCGTGGCTGGAAGCCCAGTGGGCGTACACTCTCGTTCCATTCTTCAACCCATGCCAGGCCGGCTTTCTTGGCGCGGGCACGGTTTTCCGTGGTCGGCTCCACGGCGTAGCGATGCAGAGCGTCCATGAAGGTGTCATTGAACGGCCCTGTGTGGACGCCGCCGTCTTTCAAGACCCGATCTAGGACGGCCTCGACGCTCTTTTCATCCCACGGCACAGGCAAAAAAACCATGGTGTGCAGGCCCCGTCGTCTGTTGGCATCCCTCCGCTGATCAGCGCAGGGGGTCGTTCACATCGTAAGTACTTTGTCACACGTGCAGCGGTGTTCTGATGCGGCAATCGCATGGTCGAGCGCGAGTTGTTGATCAGCGATGCTAGCCAGTGAAGGGCCGGGGTTCACTTATTCGAAGCGGTTCTCGACCCTTCACTGGGCAGCTCGGATATGTGCTGTGGCTGGTGGGGACGGAGACTTTCTGCGCAGGGTCAGTCTTGGGCTTGGAGCCTTCAACCCAGGCGACGAGGGCGCCGCGGCCTATCACCGTTCTTCGCACGCGTTTTCCGCTGATCGTCAGGCCACTAACGGATGTGAGGTCGCCTGCTGCGAGTGCCCGTTCAATGGTTGGCTCGCTAACGCCGATTTCCTGGGCAGCCTCGGCGATATTCAGGAATGCCTTCATCTGGACGCCGCGTCCGCATCGATTTCGTGTTGATCGCTCAATAGTCCGGCGATAACGGTGCGCAGTGCTGCGACCTCGCGATCCCTTTCGGAAAGGGCTTCGCGCAGTCGATCCGCGTCGGCCCTAGCCTCAATTCCTGCGAGTTGTAACTGGGCGCGGCGCGATGCCGTGTTTAGCGATATTCCTGCCTCGCGGTGGAGTGCTTGGGCTACGGCGTGCGGTGTCATGCCCTGCCTAAGCATCGTGTCCGCCTTGTCGTAAACCGAACGCCATCCCCTACTTGGTGTTGTCATTATGTGTCCTCGATCTTCAGTGGGCCTCAGGAGTGTCCTGGGGCCTCGCTAATTACTTGTGCGGCCAGGTATTTGGCGGATTCCGATCAGTGTCGACGACACTTCAAATAGCGGAATGTGCTTTCAAGCAATAGGACGTGCAAGCGCGTCGCACCCAAGGCCAAAGGAGAGGTCCCATTGGGATTTCCTCTTGGGCGACGCGTACACCCCGGGAAGCACCCGATAGGTTGGGTCTATCGCGAAGTGGCACTCGTGGACGGTTCACCCGTTCGAGGGTTTCACAGGCCAGTCAGCCAGTAGGCCTTTCACGTCTGGAACTGGCGGAGGACTACAAGCGGTTCGGTTACCACTGGGTAGACGCGGAAGGCCTAATGCCTCGCGGGTCGTATGCGTCAAATCGTGCTGCTCGGCAACGGGTATTTGGAGGGAACCTTTGTAGGTCTTGTCGTGCCCACGCGCTGTCAATGTCCATTCAGAGGTCAAGGATTTGGCCAATGGATGCGTTGCGATCAGGACTACGGGATCCTCACTGGACGTGTAGGAGCCACGCGGACGAAGATCCCCAACTTTGACCACCAACGTCAGCCCACCGCCTGGCAGAGCGTTCACGCTTATGGGCGCGGCCTTGTCCCATGTAGGCACCAATGACTCCACCCCAAACGTGTCACCCAAGACTGAACGCGGCCCCCACGGACGCGGCGGTTTCGGCAACCCCAAGTCATTCGGACTGGGGAGTTCAGGGCCTGTATAAGCAAGTCCTTGCACCCCAGATTCAACTTCGATGCGAACCTCCACGTCGCTAAGGAACACATCGGTCTTGTTGACTATGCGAAATGTTGTGCCTGAGATACTTGCGGCGGCTATCTCTTGTTTTGTTGTGTCCCACTGCCCTTCGCATTGTTGCCGCCAATCTTTGATGGCAGATACATACTCTTCTTGCGTGCGATCTTCTGGCGCTGTTCCGAAAGTCGGTGTGGCGGCCACGATCGCCGCTGCTGACAACGGGTTGGTTGTCGGGCGCTGTTCCGGTAATGCGGCTAGTAGCCGGTTTTCCTCGGCTTCGAGGTAGGCGATCAAGGTTTTCTCTTCGTCGAAGCAAACAGGAGCGGCCCTTCCGTTGACGCTGACCTCGAAGTCAGCAGACTCTAACTGACTTCCCGTTCCACGCCCAAGGAGCATGTCGATTTCCGTTGCGGTGGCTTCTCGCGTTTCTCCTTCGTGGCGGAAGAAGATCCGCCCATCTTTCAAGCCATCAGGGCCATCGCTTCTGCATGGAAACATTGTTTGCCCTTGCCGAGGGGGATCTACTTTGACAAGCAGTACCTTGTTGTCCGGCGTGTCAGCATCGACCCAGAAATAGTCCCAATGTGGCATCGGTGTGCCCGTGAACTTCTCGATGTACTGGGCAACGTCTTTCATCTCAACAGGCGTTATCCCTGGAACATGACCACGACCTACGCCGATGACCATTAGCGCGTAACCCTCGAAATGCCGCTCCGCTGTTTCGGGCCGCCGGTTGGAGGTGCCGAGAATGAACTTAGCGATTTTGGCTTGATCCTCCTTGCTACTCAGATCCAAGGTGCTTTTGACTTCCAAAAAGTGACGCTCGTGAATGTCGCCGTCTTGGGCCAGAGCGTCAAGTAGCGCTCTGGTGCTACGCTCACCTGTCGGAAGACGGGTTGTGTCAACTTTGTTCACGAATCACGCATCCTGTCGAGTGGTTCCCTATAGATGATTTCCGTCCCCTCCATTGTGCCTCGGGTTCACTAACCGACCGTGAAAACTAAAACGTCCTCACAGGCGCCGACTGTAAATATCGTCGGCCAATCCAAAGCGGATGTGCGACTAGACCTCCTTACTGATGGTCCGTTGTCGCATCGGGTTCAAAAGGCTCTTCAAACGGGGATAGCAAACCTGACCCACAACCCTACGAAACGAGTTGCAACCGCCAACATTTTCACTGTTACGAATAAACTCGTCGCACGAGTTGGGTACCAGGAATATAAACAGTTGTACGCCGAACCAAGGTCACTACTTGACCCGTTACTAGCGGTTCAACCCTCTAAAACGACTCTGTCGCCTCTCTGCCCCAAGCAGCACACGTAGTCAAACCCGTCAGGGCTAACTACGCTGGCAATATGAAACGCATTACGGTGCCAGTAGCCGCCCTCACGCTGGCTTTTACGCTCGCAGCGTGCGGAGATAATACCGAACAAGCATCGAGTACCCAAACCCCAGAAAACGACGCCACGGAAACCACGACAGAACCCGTGCTAGCGCCAACTCCCAACATGTTCTATGACGGCTACGGCGGCAACGACGGCGAGTACAGCGAAGGCAGAGTCCTTGGAATCATTAGCGACGGGACGAAAGGAAGCCTTGAATTCACCTACAACGTGGACGATACGTTCTGCAAAGTAGGTGGGGGCCTCTCTACTTCCGATAACTCTCCGATCACAGGAGTCGTGAAGGATCCCGATGGGACAGTTGTGGCAACGGCAAAAAGTCGGCTTGGGCATTGGAACACCGACACCAAAACCTGCGATGTTGCCGTTTGGTCAGACAGAGGCACTCTGATTGAAGAGATGGACTTCTACACCATGGAGTTGGTTGGGCCTAACGGAACCACCTTCCAGGGAACCAGCGACACACCATTGATTGAACTGCAAAAAACCGGATAGGCAGCCCGAAGTAAACAGCCCTACGCGGGCACCTTCACATACTTACCCGTGCCTCCCAGCGCCGCATACAGGGTGGTTCGGGAACATCCCAGATCCCTTGCAACCGACGCTTTGGACGCACCCGCAGCGATCTGCCGTCTAGCCCTCTCGATCTGTTTATCAGTGAGTTTGCGTTTGCGGTCATAGACGCCCCGCTTCTTCGCTAAGGCAATGCCCTCCATCTGACGCTCCTTGATCACTGCGCGCTCCAACTGCGCAACCGCACCCAATATGGTCAACATGAATTCCCCGTGCGGTGTATCCGTGTTCAAAGCAGGGTTGTCCAAAAACGTCAGAGCAACACCGCGCTCACGAAAGTCTTTCGCGAGACTCAACAGGTCTGTCGTAGACCTTGCGAGGCGGTCGGGCGACTTCACGATCACTGTGTCGCCTTCGCGAACGTATTTGATCATCTCTTGTAGCGCCGGACGATCCTTTGCGTTCTTGCCCGATGCCTTGTCTAGAAACGTTCGGTCTACCTCACCGATTGCCTCTACCTGTCGCTCTTCATTTTGATCAACCGCGCTTACTCGCATGTATGCGACAACTTGACCCTTTCCTTGTCCAACCACTTCTAAACCCTCCTGTACGACTGTCCACTCACGTCCAGATTCGACCTTCATTGAACACTTTCAACAGCCTGGGTGTGAATATGAGCGCTATATGGCGTGGATTCTTGATCACTCTATGGCGTGCTGGTCTGATGGACCGGGAAGACATTGCTCTTCGTATGGCCAACGGTGCTGTCTTTAGAGTTTCCCTGGAACAGGATCTGGGAGGGATGGCACTTCTTCTGCTGCCGACATCAGACGCAGCGACCGATCACATCGCGATCAGCTCGCCTTTAGCGCCCCACGGCCTTAAACAGTGTGGCCCACTGCCCCGCGTCCAACTGTTTCGGCAGTGCGTTTGCCGGAACACCGGCCTCACGCAGGACCTCAGCACACCGTCGTTCACGCCGACGCCCCACGACCCGGGACACGATGTCGGCGATGCCTCGGCCCTTGCCGGTGAACACGGCATGGACGAACGACGCGTACCGCGCACGCTCCGACCAGTTGACGAGAGGCTCTTCCCGGCGACGCATCACCAGGACACCGGCGTCGACGGTGGGGCGGGGACGGAAATGTGTGGATGGTATTCGCCCGTGCTGTTCGAAGTCGAACCAGGGCCACCACTGGGCTGTCATCATCGTGGCACCACCGACGCCGGCGCGGCGACGCGCGACCTCCCACTGCACCAGGAAGACCGCGTGAGTCCACCCCGGTGAGTGAAGGACGTGCCGCAGGATCGCGGTGGTCAGGTGAAACGGCAGGTTCCCCACCAGGACGTGCGGGCCGTCCGGCAGCACAAAATCAAGGACGTCCTGCTCGTACAGGTGAACCTCCGGGCGCAGCCGCTCCTCCAGCCACCGGACGGAGGCCGGGTCGATCTCGATGGCGGTCAACGATCCACCGGTAGCCAGGACACGGTCCTGGAGGGGAAAGGTCAGCGCCCCGTGTCCCGGGCCGATCTCTATGACCGGGACGGACGCACTGACAGGGACAAGGTCAACGACCTTCTTAATCATTGACTTGTTGACAAGGTAGTTCTGGCCGTTCTCGTGACGGCCCTTGTTCGGCCTGTAGGTAGGCATAGAAAAGACACTCCGCAGCAGATATCGTGCTCCGGGCATGCCGAAACGGCCGCCCGGCTGGACAAGCTGAGCGGTGGGTGTCTCTACCTCCGTGGAACGTCCTCCGTTAGCGCACACACCCACCGGCGGCTCCGGAGCTCCGGAGCCGACCGAAGGTGGTGAAAATTGCATTCATTACGCCCATGGCGCGAATCATATCACAGCACGCGGATGCCTGACCTGCTTGTCCTGGTCATCCGAACTTTCATCTCGACTATGTGAGGGGCCCATACAGTGGTTGGTCATGCCCATGATGAAGCACTGAAGATGCGGAGGACCTCGGTCTCGATCCGTTCGAAAGGAAACGGCGCGAGTCCACCTTCACCCGCCACCTGATGGGAAAGACGGCTGAAGAATTCGATCCCTGCAGAGAGGGCATCTCGGTTATCAGCTCCATACGTCACAGTGCAGGTGTCAAGGACATGTTGAACACCGATGTCCATCCACGATCTCATCTGTGTCCCCAGGTATCTCACGTCACGGGAAGATCCGTATCGCAGGATATGATCCCACTCGATCATGCGAAGCAGTTCAACTTTGAAATCAGCGTCACGCATCATCACCGACCAGGGCTCATCACGCATGATTGCTTTGGCGGTCATCAACACTGCAGCACCCGCCCAATTGGCGGATTCGTCGAACACTGCCTGAGTGGGGCCTACCACCGTAGGAGCGCAGAGCGTGAAATCACCAGCTACCTCATCCTTATCCAGCAAGACGGTGAACGGGCGGTCGTACACCCCGCGCTCCTCATCGATACGAATCAGCGTGAAGTCCAACTTGCCACCGACATAGTAGATTCAGTCGGGTTGGTTGATCTTCGCCGTTTTCTAGTCGCTCGACCGCAAGGACATCGCCCAGGCTCGACCACCACTCATCCGAGTTTTCCAGTGGCCCTCTTTGCTGGACGTGCAGTTCAAGATCACGATCGGACAGCGGATGCTCGGCGTTGGATGCGGCGGAACCGGTCAGGATGACTGCTCGGACGTTGGACTCTCGCTCGGCCCAGGACACGACGTCGGCGAGGACCCCTTGATAGTTCATTATTCTGTTTTACCCGATCATCCCTTGACCTTGACGCTGCGTCAGGGTCTAGAATGAGCCAGCATGAACATCGACATCATCGATACTGCTGCAGCTATGACCCGAGTGTTCGACGTGGCCCCAGAGCATCGTCGTGACCTCATTAGGAAGATGTGGTCGCCCATGAACGGCATGTATCACTTCGTTCCCGGCGAGATGGACCTGGCCGTCATCCACAAGTAGAACTTCGGCTTCCCGGAAAATGGCCCCGAAGAAGAGCTTCGTGAATCCCTGGACACCCTGATCCGGGCTAACGCATGGGAACGCATGCACCACGCTCTGGAACGTGGAATCGAAACGCTGAAGACAGCGAACCCAGACCTACACATCCCAGACCTGAAGGTACTGCTGCTGCTTGGCGATCCCACCAACAGGCACTTCATGGAGGAAGTCAAAGGGCTCAGCGCGTTCGGCGGCATCAGTGGCTATATCGTCATATCGGTCTGGCCCACCATTGACGTCCTCAATCGTCTGGAGGCCATCGTTGTCCATGAACTGCACCACAATGTTCGGTACTCGCCCGGCGGAGTCGTGTGGGATCCGGTCACAGTGACAGTGGGCGAACATGTCGTTGCAGAGGGCCTAGCTGATGTTTTTGCTACCGAGCTCTACGGCAGCCACGGTTACACCCACTTCGTCGATGACCAGACCCGCAATGACGACAGTGTTCTGGCCAAGGTCGCCAGTGGCCTACAGGTCACCGGAATGCAGGACTTTGCTGCATGGGTACTCGGCGACAAGACCGCCCAACTATTCGGGGCGGAACCGGTCGGCCTGCCCACTGGTGCTGGATACGCCGCCGGGGTCAGATTGGTGAGTGAGTACCTACATCTCCATGGGGGCACGGCGGCAAGCAACGTCCATACGCCCGTGGAAACAGTTCTGTCTGATGTTCTCCCTCGGCTCGGGCTAGGTGATGAGTAGTAATGCAAAACTGTACTGCCCGTTCTTTCTTGTCTTGAAATACTTTAGTTTTATGAGACATCAGGCAGGAACTGGAATGTGAGACCGTTTCATGGGGCAATGGGCCTTCTCCCCGTCTCACTAAAACGTCTCACCGTAATTTGTTGCAGGGTGGTGCTTGGTAGGGGTTTGTGAGGCATAATTGAAACATGAGGCTTTTGGGGTACACCCGTGTGAGTACCGTGAATCAAGATGCGCAGTTGCAGTTGGATGCGCTTGTGGATTCCGGGGTGCAAAAGCGCGATGTGTTTGCGGATGTGACCTCGGGTAGCCGGACTGCGATCGAACGCCCCGGGATGAAGCGGCTGCTGGATTATGCCGAGTCCGGCGACACGGTCGTGGTGTGGCGTATCGATCGGCTTGGTCGGTCTTTGATTGATGTCCTCAACACCGTGAACTTGCTGCGCGACAAGGGCGTGAAGGTCCAGTCGCTCTCAGATGGCATCGACCCGGAGACCACGTCTGGCCGGTTGATGCTGGGCATGCTGGCCACGCTGGCGGAGTACGAGCGTGAGTTGATCACCGAGCGAGTCAATGCCGGCATCGCCGCCGCGAGACAAAGTGGCACCCGGTTCGGTCGGCCACCTGTTGATCCGGCGGTGATTGCGGAGAAACTCGACATCGCCCGGGACGCCCGGGCTAAGGGTCGCACGGCAGAGGAAGCCGCCCGGCTGGTCGGATGGTCCCGCGCCACGCTATATCGGCATCAGCAGGCCGCCCGCGACCGCGACTCAGTCTCCCAGCAGGTGTGACATGGACGGGTCGCAGCGGTGGCGCATCCTCCGACTACACGTCGAGGATGGCATCGCGCTGACGACCTTGGCCCGCGACACCGGAACAGGGTTGCGCACACTGCAACGCTGGCACCAGCTCTACAAGACAGGCGGGCTCGCGGCGTTAGAGCCGCGGACACGATGTGACACAGGATCTCGACGTACTCCGGCGGAGCTGGTCACGTTCCTCGAACACCTCGCGCTCACACGCCCGCGTCCCAGCATCGCTACCCTCCACCGACGCACCGTGGCCGAAGCGGATCGCCTGGGTCTGGCGGCCCCGAGCTATGCCACGGCCCGCGCCATCATCCACGCTTTGGACCCTGCCCTGGTGACGCTGGCCCTGGAGGGGCCGGCTTCCTATCGGGACCGCTACGAACTGGTGTTTCGCCATCGCGCCGAACGACCGAATGCGACGTGGCAAGCCGATCACACCGAACTCGACATCCTCATCACCGGTGCCAGCGGGACGCCCGAGCGCCCCTGGTTGACGGTGGTAATGGACGACTACTCCCGCGCGGTCTGCGGGTACATGGTCTTTACCGGGGCACCATCGGCGATGAACACCGCGTTGGCGCTACGACAGGCGATCTGGCGTAAAACCGACCCGACCTGGGCGATGTGTGGGCTACCTGACGTCCTCTATATCGATCACGGCAGCGACTTCACCAGCCACCACCTCGAGTACACCGCGGTCGCGCTGAAGATCCGCACCATCTTCTCCACCATCGGTCGCCCGCAAGGCCGAGGCAAGATCGAACGGTTCTTCGGCACGGTCAACACCGAACTCCTGACCACCCTGCCCGGACACCTGACACCAGGGGCGAAGACACCGGAACCGTCTTTGAACCTACCCGCGCTTGATCAGGCGATCGCCGATTTCATCGCCACCTACAACGAGCGGACCCACCGGGAGATCGGGACGAGCCCGAAGAAGGCATGGATCGGTGACGGTTGGCTACCGCGCATGCCCGAATCCCTCGATGAACTCGACGGACTACTGCTGACGGTGCCCACACACCGCACCGTGCAACGTGACGGCATCCACTTCCAAGGCCGGCGCTACCTCGCGCCAACCCTGGCACCGTTCGTTGGTCGCCCGGTGACGATTCGCTACGACCCGCGTGATATCTCCGAAGTTCGCGTCTTCGACCGCGACACCTTTCTCTGCGTGGCCATTGACCAGGCGCACCCGAACCAGCGGGTAAGCCTGCAAGAAGTCGAGGCCGCACGCCGAGCCCGCCGGCGTCAGCTGCGCAAAGACATCAACGATCGCATCCCACGGATCGCTGATCGGGCCGAACCGCGCACCACTGCGCCCGGAGCGCGGCCAACCAAACTGCGCACCTATGAAGAGGACGAATGATGGCCAAGAACTTCATCATCACCAAGGAACATCGCCGGTTCACCGAATTTGCCAACGCGGTACGCAAGGAGCGCACCATCGGCATCTGTCACGGCGACGCCGGGATCGGCAAGACTCAGTCGGCACGCCGATACGCCCACTGGGACACCGTGGAACCGTTCATCACCGAATGGGGGCCACGAACCGAAGACGACGCCAAGTTCTACGCAACTGCCAACCGGTGCCGGACCGTGTTCTACACCCCAGAGGTCCTCCCCAGGCCCAAAGAGCTCATGCGCGAGATCGCACACCTGCAGACAAGGCTCGGCATCTGCATCGACGAACACCAGCGCAGCATCGGCAAGGTCACCGGTGCATACTCAGGTCATGCCACCAGGTGGGTCGAGCTGCTCATCATCGATGAGGCCGAACGACTGGCCCCGACCGCACTCGAACTTCTCCGAGATGAGCACGACCGCTACCACTTGGCGATCATCCTCATTGGCATGCCCGGCATCGATCAGCGGTTTCGCCACTACCCGCAGCTCTACAGCCGTCTCGGATTTTCGCACCGATACCGGGCACTAGGACGCGATGAACTGCTCTTCGTCCTCGATCGCCATTGGAAACGCCTCGGCCGCACCCTTGACCCGGACGACTTCACCGACGCTCAAGCTATCGCCGCGATCGAACGCATCACCCGGGGCAACTTCCGCCTCCTCGAACGCCTCTTCCCTCAGATCGCCCGAGTGCTTAAGATCAACCAACTCGAGACCATCACCGACGATGTCATCGAAGCCGCCGCCAGCATCCTCGTGATCGGAAACTAACGCCCCTGAGCGATCACAAAAAGCCGCCGCAAAGCGCTCAAACCCACAGCCTGGGTCTACTTTTTCTCAACCGTTCACCAAGTACACCCCAACTGACACTGTTATGGGTGGGGCATAAACTCGTGGAGCGTGATCGCCAGCCGTCAGCAGGCCGCGGGATGGACTGCGCAAGGCGACCTTAGAGTTATCAAACCAGCGACGTGGGTGACGGAGACGATCAACCGGGTACGCCGCGAGGGCAAGGCCGTCTAGGTTTGGCCTGTGCAATGCCGCGATCAACGCCCTCGCCAGAAACGCACCCGGCGTCCCCGGATAGCAACGCCGGTTATGGAAGTGCTGCCTCGTCGACGAGTTCTTGCAAAGTGGTGTGCAGCGATGCGGATAACCGCAGTGCCTCATGCAACCTTAGGTTTTCGATTTCTCCTCGTTCGATGGCTTCGAGGCGTTCCTCCGTTATCGCTGCACCATGTGCGACTGTCTCCTTCGATAGCAGCGCACGCCACCTTAGCCGCGTAACCGCCGCCCCTATCGCTTTGCTCAGGTCGCTCACATCGCCAGTGTCGCCGATTACCATCGCCGTGTCGGCTCCCTTAATAGAGCCAAATCACGCACGCAGTCACGATGCGTGCGACACGCGAAGTTAGTTCAGCAGTTCTCGCCTGGTGCCGGGTTTCCTTTGACAGAATCGAAAAGCACAACTGTCAGCGGGGAGGCGCAAGTGGCGACAAGTGGTGAACGGGCGCAGGCAAACACGATAGCCAGGGTGGTTTGGGATACGGCAGACAAGTATCTGCGAAGTGTTGTTGAGCCGCAGGAGTACGGCGATTACATCTTGCCTTTTACGGTTTTGCGTCGTTTGGAGGGTCAGTTGGCGGCCACCAAGGACGAGGTCATCGCCTACGTTGGTTCGCTTGGTGATATGCCAGAGCACCTTCTTGATACCGCGGTTAAGAAGAAGTTTGGGTTGTCGTTTTACAACACTTCGCCCCTTGATCTAGCGACTATCGCGTCAGTGGATGACAACGTGTTGGAATCGCTGGAGGCCTATCTCGCAGGCTTTTCTAACAACATTTCGGACATCTGGACGTCCTTCGATCTTCCACGCTTAGCCAAAGTCCTCGATGATGCGGGGCGCCTGTATGGGGTCGTTAGGCACTTTGCGGGCATTGACCTGAGCACCACGTCGGTGGACAACAATGTCATGGGCGACGTCTTCGAAGATGTCATGTACCGCTCTTTCGATAAGAAGGGCAAGGCAGCCGGTGCTTTCTACACACCCCGTGATGCCATCCATCTGATGGTCGATGTCCTCTTTGCAGGCGACGAAGAGTCACTGGCTGGGGATAATGTGCTGCGCACGATTTATGATCCGACCGCCGGGTCTGGGGGGATGCTTTTGGTTGCCCGCCAAGCACTGAGAGCCTTGAATCCCGATATACGCGTGACGTTGTACGGCCAGGAGTTGATGGCAAGCGCCTACGCGCTCGGCAAAGCCGACCTGCTAATCCAAGGTGGACGCCCAGATGCGATCCGCAAGGGCGACACCTTGATGGAAGACCTCTACCCGAACAACACGTTCGATTACGTCCTGTCGAACCCTCCTTTTGGTACCGACTGGGAGGTGCAAGAGAAGGAAGTGCGCAAGCAGGCCAAGAAAGCAGGGTCACGTTTCAGTCACGGCCTCCCCAGCAAAAATGATGGTCAAATGCTTTTCCTGAGCCACTGCGCCAGCAAACTCAACCCCGCCGGGGGGCGTGCTGCGGTTGTCTCCAACGCATCGCCACTGTTCAACTCGGATCGAGGGCCTAACGCGATCCGTCAATGGCTTTTCGACGAAGATCTGATTGACGCGATCATTGCCTTGCCAACCCAAATGTTCTACGGCACGGGAATCGCCACCTACGTGTGGATTCTCGACAACAACAAACCAAGTGAACGCAAAGGAAAAATCCAATTAATCGATGCCACAAAGTTGTGGGAACCAATGCGTAAACCGTTGGGAGACAAGCGCCGACGAATGAGCCAAAGAAACCGTGACGAAGCGGTCAGGGCCTACGACCAGTTCGCTGACTCGCCAATCTCACGCGTGATGACGCCACAGGACTTCATGTTCCGCGACGTCCCCGTGTTCAAGCAGGCTCGCTACACCACCAAGGTCACCGACGAGGCAATCGAGAAACTTTCATCGCGACGCGACTTCACTGACGCCCACGCCCAGATCGTCCGATCCCTAGATGGAACACCGTGGAATGACCTGCCTAATAACCTGCGCAATGCCGCAAAAGATGCAGGCGTAAAAATGCTAGTTCCCGTTCTGGATGCGATAACCACGGCAGTAGCCTTCCCTGACGAAGATGCTGATCTCGCCGTAGATCGCAGAGGTGCCCCAGTGGTTACCGAGGACTGGAAGATCGTCGAGCGCGTACCCGCAAGCCACGACTTGGAAGAACACATGGCAACCGAGGTGCTCCCCTTCGCTCCGGAAGCAATATGGGATGAAACCAAGGCCAGTGAAGGAAACGAGATTCCCTTCACACGTATCTTCTATGTACCCGAAGAACCGCGACCACTGGAAGAAATAGACACCGACATAGCGCGACTCATGGGGGAACTAACCGAAATGTTCCGGGCGGTCAAAACCAATGACTGATTCTCCGATGAAAGCAGCCCGAGTTCGTGCGCCACTGGCCTCGCTACCCGACGAATGGTCGTGGACAAAGTTCGGTTACCACTTTTCTGAAAGCGACGAACGCAATGGCCAAGACCCCCCTGGGCCGCTCCTCTCAATATCAGAATACCGAGGCGTAGAATTAAACCTAAGGACGGATGGGCAACGACCATCCGAGGACGTGTCTAACTATCGCGTAGTACGACCGGGCCAACTAGCAGCGAACATGATGTGGCTCAATCACGGGGGTCTTGGAGTGTCCGACCTCACTGGCTACATCAGTCCCGCCTACAAAGCCTTTTGGATTTCTGACGCCTTTGATCCGAGGTTTGTGCATCACTTGTTGCGTAGCCGCGAGTACATCAACTATTTTGCGGCGGTCGGAACCGGAGTCCGTCCAAACGAAAACCGTCCTGGACATGACCCCCATCCCGATGCCGCCCATCGAGGGTCAACGCCACATAGCCGACTATCTTGATCGTGAGGTTGGCAAGATCGACGCGATGATCGCCAAGACCGACGCGCTTGCGGAACTCTTGGAATCGCGTGCGGGATCGGTGATCGAACGCAATACTGTGGGGCGCCCAGGCACCTCCACAAGGATGAAATTTTGCGGTGATGTTGCTTTAGGGAAAACGTTCCAGGGTGAACGTAGAAGTCGTGGTGAAACTCTAGTGAACTATGTCCGGGCTGCTTCCATCCAGCCGAAGGGGTTAGCGCTGGACGATCAGCGAATGTTGATGAGCGCCACGGAACTCGACACACATGACCTCAAAAAGGGGGACGTGCTTGTTGTCGAAGGTGGTGGGGGTTTTGGACGCAGCGTAGTTCTCGACACGGATATGCCTGGGTGGGGCTACCAGAACCACGTCATCCGTATCCGGCCCTATCGGAACCAAGACGGCGGGTTCCTTAACTACTGCGTCAAAGGTCACTACTTTGCGGGATTAATCAACGTCCTTGCCGATGGCGCTACCATTCCCGGTCTTTCCTCTGAGAAAGTCCGCAACCTCCCTATCCCAGAACTAACCGTGGACGAGCAGTGCTACGTTGCCGACCGCCTTGACGAAACAACCGGTGAGATAAACGCTGTGGCGTCAAAGTTGGCTGAATTGAGAACTCTGCTAGTTGAGCGTCGGTCGGCGTTGATTTCTGATGTTGTGTCTGGCCGGAAGAAGGTGGCGTGATGGCGCGTGCTCGCATTTTGGAGAGGGAATTTGAGTCCAACCTGTGTGAGGAGTTATCTGAGCGCGGGTGGACGTACGAATCTGATGGCAACCCGCAAGTCGCGGGTTGGGACGTGGGACTGGCATTGGTTCCCGGCGATGTGCTCGCGTGGTTATCTGGCCAGTATCCGGACGAGTTCGAGAAGGCGATTCCCACGGATTTGGCCGGCGGCTCTCGGAGGGTGGCTGAACGCAAACTTCTTGAACACGTTACGCGTGAGTTGAAAAAGGCCACGCGCATGGACATCAACACGGGGCGGCCCGTGGGTGGCTTGCTCGGGGTGTTGCGCAACGGCTTCACTTTTGCGCAGAGCGGGCGACCCGCGGCGAAGTTTGGGCCGATGATGGAGTTCCCGCCTGCTAACCCTGATCTGACCAGTGTTGTTGAGGCCTCGGATGCGGTGAACTTGCGTATCATGCGCCAGGTGCGTTTTGACACGGCCACCAATGAGACTCTCGACGTTGTCTTGACCGCCAACGGAATTCCCGTGGTGACGATGGAACTCAAAACCGACAACACACAAACCGTGAACCATGCGATCAAGCAATACAAGGATGACCGCAAACCTGGGCGTACCCGGCCCTTGCTTGCCCCTGGCCGTGTTCTGGTGCATTTCGCTGTCTCCAACGACCTGGTTTATATGACCACCAAACTTGAAGGTGAGAAAACGAAATTCTTGCCGTTTAACCAAGGCGATAACGGTCACGAAGGGAACCCACCCTCACCAACGGGTTCGGCCACGAATTACTTGTGGCACAAAGTGTTGGCACGCCCAATGTTTATGCGCATCGTCAAGAATTTTGCGCTCTATCAACCTTCTGACAAGGGACATTCTGATGCGCGTTTGATCTTCCCTCGCTTCCACCAGTTACGCGCTGTCGAGCGCATCGTTGAAGATATTGATGCCTATGGGCCGGGGCGCCCTTACCTAGTGTGGCACTCGGCAGGCTCGGGCAAAACGAAGACCATAGCGTGGCTGGCTCACCGCCTGATCCGTCACATGAATGAGCGTTCTGAGTCCACCTTTGATTCGGTCATTGTTGTTACTGACCGCAAGGTGCTTGACGACAACATCCGCAAAGACATTCATCTGGTCGAGTCCTCTAAGGGCCTGGTCTACTCGGTAGGAGAGAAGTCGGGGGCTAAGTCACCGCAACTCAAAAAAGCGTTGATTGAGGGCAACCACATCATTACCACCACGCTGCAAACGTTCCCGGAGGTAATGAAACTTATCGGCGACACTCAAGAACTCCAAGGGCGTAACTGGGCTGTCGTGGCGGACGAAGCCCACTCGTCGCAGTCAGGTTCGGCAGCACGCGACTTGCGCCGGCTACTGGTCAATGTCGATTTTGACGAAGACGAAGACATTAGTGCCGAGGACTTTTTAGCGTTGCAAGATTCAGCGATCGCTAAATCCTCTAACATCACCTTCATCGCTCTAACCGCAACGCCTAAAGCCAAGACCCTGCGCTTGTTTGGTACGCGAGTAGGCGACTTGGACGAGTGGGAAGCATTCGATACCTACACCATGGCCCAAGCCATCGAAGAAGCATTCATCCTTGACGTGTTACGCAACTACTCCACCTACGACATGTTCGCCCGCGTGGCTAGCAAACTCAACGGCGATGCCGAAGAGATTTTGGTTGATACATCCTCCGCGGTCACTAACATCGTGCGTTTCGCGCGGTTGCACCCAACATCGATCGCACAGAAAGCCCAAGTCGTAGTTGAACACTTCCGACGCAACGTCCTGGGACTTTTGGATGGAACCGCCAAAGCAATGGTGGTCACTTCCTCACGCCGGTCAGCGTTGCACTGGTACGAAAAGATGAACCAATACATCGCAAGAAAAGGCTACGAGGACATGAAAACTCTTGTGGCGTTCTCTGGTTCGCTGACCGACGATTTCGGTGACACCGTCACCGAGGCTTCCTTGAACAAGGTGCCAGACACCGCCACCGCGTTCTCCGGCGATGACATGTACAAAATCCTGATCGTTGCCGACAAATTCCAAACGGGGTTTGATGAACCACGCCTAACAGCGATGTACGTGGACAAGAAACTGTCCGGGATAACAACTGTCCAAACTCTGTCACGCCTGAACCGCATCTTCCCAGACAAACCCGACCCCATGGTGCTGGATTTTGTGAACTCCCCAGAGACAGTCGTGCAGGATTTCAAGCGTTACTACTCAGATGCCCGCATCACCAAAGACGTCGATCCCCAGGCGCTATACGATCTGGCGGTGCGGCTGGACACCGCAGGCTTCTACACCAAAGAGGAAATGGAGGCAGTGGCCGCAGCCTACATCGACGATGCCAAAGGCGAGGAAATATCACGCCTGGTAACACCCATCAAGAAACGCTGGCAAGGCAAATGGCGCCAAGCCCAACTCAAAAACGACAAGGCTACCCAAGAGCGGCTGCTGAGTTTCCGCTCCGATTGCATCTCATATCGCAACGCTTGGCAATTCCTTAGCCAAATCATTGACTACCAAGACATAGAACTGCACCAACTCGCAGTGCTCACCACTTTGCTTGCACGCAATCTCCACACAGATGGTGATGACTATGAAGATGACTACATGCAAGGCGTTGCCCTGGTCGGCGTCAAACTAGCACCTTCGGCTATCGAAGAAGATCACTCCCTCACGGAGGGAAGTGGGAAAGGTTTACCGGTTCCCGTGTTCGGCGGTGAACGACACGGAATGAAAGACCAAGAAAAAGGATCCTTGGAGGAAGCCATCGACTTAGTCAATGCGCTTCTAGGTGCCAACGGCGCGAACGTCTCTAAGGCATCTGTCGCAGGGTTCGTCACTGCCTTCTGGGGTGTCCTTGAAGAAGACGAAACCGCAGTTGCCATGGCCAAGCACAACACCCCCGACCAACTACGCGCCTCCCAAGACTTCAGCGACGCAGTAGCCTTCGCGGTCTTACGCGCACGCCAAGAAGCCGACGAAATCCAGTCCTACATGAATGACCCAGACTTCCTAGCCAAACTTATCGACATCAGCGCCGACACGTTTCACGCCCAATTCCAAGTCGAGGAAACAACAGCCAACGAATAACCCAGCCAAGAGCCAGCAACCCTTCCCAAGGCGGCGTCCCGGTGCCCCGGCGCATCTCCTCTTGAGCGATTCACAAGCGGCAATGCGGCAGCATTCGAAGCATCGACGCATTCCGTAACCCATCTCATTGTCAGCAGCCGGCGCCCACCTGCTCAAATAGTTACCAACCGTCCTTGCACACTCACACACCGCTAAGCCGTGACACTGATAAGGGCCTCAGCGTCCACATGGACAGCGGCGAGCGGCGTATTGGGGGGGAGTGCAAAAAAGCAGTGTCTCGAACTCAAATATAGGTCGCGACTTTTCACGGACTGAGAAAATTCTGTGCCTATATTCCCAAAGAACGGCTTTTCCTCAAAAGTTGAGCCTACCGCCTTCACTGTTCCACTCGCACCACCCCATCCGTACGTTGGGTGGGGTATTGCTCCGCTCTCTTTGCTCAGGCGTTTCCTCGCCTCCACTTCGTTCCTTCGCGACAACAAGCGATCCGCTTTTCGCGCATACCGCGCTCCCCTTACGGTACAGGGACAGTGGTGTGTCCCTGTTGTTGCGGGTGGCTTTGCGGTCTGCTGTGTGTGGTCGGCTTTGGGTTGTTGTTCAGTCCGAGCGTTGGAGGATCGGTCGGTGCAACGGATGTGCCCCAAACGTCCTCACACCGAGGGTGCTGTCAAGGTGTGCCTGACCCTCACTGTGCGGTTGTCCATTCTCCACGCCTTGTGCGCGTGGTGAATGGCCGGTCGTTTGTCGGCGCTGTGTATCCGTCCGACGTGTGGCGTCGCACCGCTGCGTGGGTTGCGTCCGTGTAAACGGAGCGAGCCCCATTGACGCTTTAGAGGGAACCCTGAGTGTCCACTGGACACTCCGCCCTCCTAAACCGGCTTGGGTCAGTCTCCTCTGATGCTTCTCGTGGCTTCCAGTCTTGGAGTTGCTCTTGCGTCGCTGGTTGCCCCGGCTTGGGTCACGGGTGTTGCGTTGCCTGTGACCTTCCGCCTGCGCTCCCTGCTTCGTGCTTCTTCTTTTCTCTCTGCCGTCACCCTGCCTCGCTTGGCCTCGCCCACCGTCACCGCTCACGTGCCTGTGTCACCCCCTGGCGGGTGCGCAGTGCCACACGCGTTCGTCGCGGCAGTCGGGGTGCGCTGGCGCGTGACGGGTGCAGCGGTAAAGGCGCCAGCGCATCTCGAAACGGTATCGAGGACGCCTCTATGTGCGCGCAAAAGCGTCAGCCCAACTTCGTGCCGTCGGGAAATAGGACGTACCGATAAGCAAGTTGCGGGCGCACTAGGTTCGACACCGCGATTCTCCACCGTGATCCTCCGGTTGTTAACGGCTAAGACGGAGCGCACCGGTAGGTAACTGTACGAGTCTTTGTGGGAATGTCGAAGCCCTGACAGCCGCACCGGATGTTGAGGTGGATTGCGGAACTAAGTCGCTGGTGTTTCGTGCATGCCCGTAATCGGACTCAGATCCCGTCGCACGCAAGAGACACACGTGCTGATCGACGAGGTTTGCCGCAAGGCTGGGGATGTACCCGTTTATATCGTGCGGGGGTCAGCAGTATTTGAATTTTCGCTCGTTCACGCGAGCGCAGAAACGGGCAGGGTGTGGGCGTTCTGGTGGGGTGCGCGCTTTTCGGACGAGTCATGTCACCCCAACCAACAA
>ERZ1031159.57-NODE-57-length-23832-cov-7.157421_pt1 | contig 23832 bp, 23 predicted proteins | sample MGYA00516706_ERZ1031159 | MGnify/ENA primary metagenome ERZ1031159 (study PRJEB33719, sample SAMN04262508) | wastewater metagenome | biome: rural village; feature: composting latrine chamber; material: composting feces with ash | place: El Salvador | collected... | reverse complement strand
CGGCCCTGATTTACTTCACCTGGTGGATCTGGGCTTGGCCATGCGTTATCGCTGACCGACAAGGAATCACAGTGCGCAACCAACTGCGCACTTATCGCGTGTCCTGGGATGCATTTGCCGCAGCAGAATCACACTTTGGCCTCTACCTCACGGTCGAGGGCCAACGTGGATCGCCGTCCGGTGATGACTGGGAATCGTCGTCTGTTCCTCCGCGGCGCCTATACGCCGCAGGGGTTCCTGCTCGTGGAGGATTCACTGCCTCAAGAGCAAAGGCCCAAGCACCCGTCACGCTCCCCACCTTCGCTGCCGGGACCACGTCGACTGTTCGCGAACAGCCGCACACCGTCGCGCAGATTCTTGAAGAAGAGAAGCTCTTTATCTCCAATCCGTCGCGACGAGCGCAGGCAACCGGGCAGGGGAAACAAGCACTTTCGGACGATGCCCTGTTGCAGGATGAACCAGAGTTCTCCGGTGTGGAATCGTCACTGAATCTGCTCCAGATTGGCATCCTGGCCGCCCTTGTGGTTGGCGTAGTCATCTATGGGCTCACCTGATTCAACAAGGACCACTAAACGTGCAGAAGGCCCCTCCTGTGTGGAGGGGCCTTCTGACTAATGACTAGGAAAGATCACACGCGCACAAAGAAGTACGCCCCGAAAAGACCGCCGATCTTCACGCCGGTCGCAGGCGTGGAAGCATGAACAATCTGACCGCCACCCAAGTAGATCGCCGCGTGGCCGCCATGGCTCCAGATAACCAGATCGCCTGGCTGAGCTTCAGAAGCCGGAATAACGGTTCCTGCACCGCCCTGAGCAGCAGCGGTACGGGGCAAGCTGATGCCGTGCAAGCCGTAAACATAACTGGTGAAACCTGAACAGTCGAATCCAGCAGGACTGGACCCACCCCACACGTAGGGGTACCCCACAAACTGCAGAGCCGTCGCAACAATGCCGGAAGCTGAAGCCACCGGCGCTTCGCCTGGCTCGACAGCGTTCGCAACCGTGCTGTAGCCGTCAGCCTGCACGGCCGCTTCTGCTGGGGTAGCAACAACGATCTCCGGCTCGGGAGCTGGCTCTTCTGCCTTTACCGCCATTTCTTCCCCGGAGTCCCACTCAACGTCCAGTGAAACCAAAGTCGCGGAATCACTCGACTCCAGATGTGACACGAAGTCATCAGCTGGCGTGGCAGGAACAACTGTGGGAAGAGTATCCGCTGAGGCCGCAGATGTGACCACTGCGGTGAGCGCGATACCGGTGACCGAGGCCAAAGCGACACCGCGCTTCCCTACGGCACTAAAAGACGCGGTATCCCCCAGGTCGCTAAAAGGTGTTGCTGGCTTGGCATCAGTGCGATGCCGAGGTGCCTGTTTAACTGTCACTTACTAACTCTCCTGATCGAGCCTACGAAGTTAGCTGTCGGGTGAGGGCCGGAGCGCCCTGTTCCTCGCGGAACTTAACCCCGAGACCTATTTGGTCGAAGGTGGTTCCCCCGTTCCGCGTCTTGATCATCTGCTTGCTTCGACCGACGCGGATTCGGCTAGTTCGAAACAGGCGACAAGACCACGTGGCCTCGCCACAGAAAACACTAACCGCAATGCGTGCTGATGTCACGTTAAGATAACGATGGACATGTCACATTGTTCGTCACGCCTGCTCACCGACAATTTCAACGAATAGGTGGGGTGCAAGCGTGGGCGCTAACACTACGCCCTCATTGACCTTTGTCCTGGAATCTTCCTCGGAATTCCCATGATTGTCACCCGCAGAATCATTCGTCTCAGTTCGGGGCCAGATCTCAAAGCCGTTTGGGCCCTGCTGAATCCACACGTCTGTCCCGGGACGAATTCCTGCATCATCGAGGGCACGCAAGGCCTCTTGTTCTGCTTGTAGAGGCTCCCCTATTCGTGTGAGCGTTGCACGCAGTGGCGCATGGCCAACTCCTGCATTGCGAGCAGCGGTCTCTCCGCTCATCTCGGCCACATTGCGCACGCCGCCCGAACCGGGCAAGGGGTTCCCATAGGGATCACAGTCCGGGTTTCCCAGCAGATCTGCGATCTTCTGTTCCACTGCTTCAGACATGACATGCTCCCAGCGGCAAGCCTCCTCATGTGCTCTAACCCAATCCAGGCCAATAACAGAGATCAGGAGCTGCTCAGCCAGACGGTGCTTTCGTATGACGCCTTCGGCATGCTCGCGACCAGCAGGGGTGAGCTCCAACCGACGATCATCACGCACTGATACCAGGCCTTGGCGTTCCATGCGCCCGATGGTCTGCGAAACGGTGGGGCCAGAGTGGTCCAGGCGTTCCACGATGCGTGCCCGCATGGGAACAACCCCGTCTTCTTCCATCTCAAAGACCGTCTTCAAATACATCTCGGTTGTATCAATCAGGTCGGGCGTAGCCATTGAACGTCACCCCTCGATTCTGGATCGCTGTCTCACCAGTATGGCGTGCTATGTGACATGTGATTGGGCAACGGACCACGGGGCCAGAACGCCAGGAAATAACTACTCTGGGGCTGTGAACAAGATGCCCTCTCCCCCGCCCTCGCTCCTTCCCGCCGATGGCCGCTTTGGTGCGGGTCCGTCGCTGATTCGCTCCGAGCAGGTCCAGGCACTCGCCCACGCATCTGAGCTAGGAACGTCCCATCGGAAGCCTCCGGTAAAGGCGCGTGTTGGCTCGATACGTGACGGTCTATCCGCCCTCTTTTCGCTACCTGACGGTTTCGAAATCGTTCTTGGTAATGGTGGGGCAACCGCCTTCTGGCCAATTATGGCGGCATCACTTGCCAGAGATAGCGTAAAAGCAGCCGTTTTCGGCGAGTTTGGAGCCAAGGCCGCAGCAGACCTTGGCGCTGCACCCTGGCTCGATATGGAGATGGTGAAGGCGCCCGCCGGAGAGCTCGCAGAAGCACGCGACGACATCCCCTTCGCGGACCTCTATATCTATCCCGAGAACGAGACATCAACTGGTGTACTCTCACCTCTTTACCGAGGGGCACCCGGGGATGCCCTCACTGCTGTTGATGCAACTTCCATCGCTGGCGCCCACAGTGTCGACTGGGATTTAGTCGATGTCTACTATTTCTCCCCCAAAAAGGCTCTGGGGTCTGACGGAGGCTTGTGGCTTGCCGTGCTGTCACCTGCAGCCCAAGAACGAGCGCTAGAAATGCACGCCCTGATGCGTGAGGGAGATGCTGGGAACCGATACATGCCCTCGTTCTTGGATCTTGCCCAGGCCCTCCGAAATTCGAAGGCAGATCAGACTCTCAACACGCCGGCGATCTCCACCCTGATCCTCCTTGATGAGCAGATCCAGTGGCTGCTTGAACAGGGGGGTCTTGCACGAGCAGCGGAGAAGTCCAAGACGGGGGCCGACATGGTCGCCGCATGGGCGAACACGCGTCCATATGCATCCATGTTTGTACAGGATCCAGCCTTGCGTTCCCCGGTCGTGTCAACAGTCGACTTGATCCCCGAGCTTCCGGCCGCTGAAGTTGCCGCCGCTTTGCGCGCAGTCGGAGTCGTGGACATTGAGGGCTACCGAAAGCTGGGGCGAAACCAGCTGCGAATTGCGTCTTTCCCCTCCATCGCAACTGAGGATATCGCCGCGCTTCTCGCTTCCATCGACTGGATTGCGGAGTCCACTCTTACCTGAGGCGTCTCAACTCAGGCAAGTGGCCCACCCGCAAGATTTCCAGGGTGGTCGCACCCGACGGGCCGGTTAGGCCTCTTCCGATTCCTCTTCGGCCTCGATCAAGGCTTGCTCTGCTTCAAGATTCTCTTGAGCCGTGCCCTCGTCTACGCTCTGATCTGCGCTCTGAGCAGAGGGCTGCACCAAGGGACTTCCGTCCGCCGCACGAGGGCGCTTCCATGCCAGTTCTGGCACCTCAAGTTGAAGCGACCGGTTCACCCAACTCACATGCAGGCGCACTTTCCATTTGAGGACACCCCACAGCGCCACGGTAATGGCAGCCACAATCGTAGCGAGAGCACCAATTCCCATGGACCACCGCGGCCCGAAGTGCTCACCAACCCAACCGATGAAAGGCGCACCGATCGGCGTGGTACCCAGGAAAATCATCGAATAGATGGCCATCACGCGGCCACGGAACCGTGGCTCGGTTGAGATTTGTACCGCGGCATTCGCGCTGGAAATCAAGGACATGGAAAGAAGCCCCGTGGGGACAGCCAGGATCAAGAACCAGTAGTACGAGGGCGATAAAGCAAGCGATCCCAACCCGATGCCAAAGAACAGGGCAGCCAGGATGATCATTCGTAAGCGAGGGTTATTGTGACGCGCGACCAGGAGAGTGCCGGCCACGGCCCCCACGGCCATCGCTGTGCTCATCAAGCCGTAGCCGCCAGCTGGGAGTCCAAAGACCTCTGTTGCCATCATGGCCGACGTCAGTTGGAAGTTCAGTCCCAAGCATGAAACGACGCCCATAAGGACCAGAATCAAGATGATATCTTTGCGCTCCCGGATGTAGGCCAAGCCCTCGCGAATCTGCCCCTTCTCTTTGGGAACACTTTCAGGTGCATCCAGTTCGTTCTTCCGCATCAACGCCATTGCGGTTACCGGCACCGCAAAGAGGCCCGCGTTGACCACGAACACCCACCCAATACCGATCCAATCAATGACCACACCTGACAGAGCAGGGCCAATGAGACGCGCAGAGTTGAACGCTGTTGAGTTCAGCGCAATGGCGTTGGGCAGCATGCGAGCAGGAACGAGCTCTGACACAAACGCGTTGCGCGCGGGATTGTCGAAGGACTGAGCGCTACCACCTAGGAAAGCCAGGATATAGATCATCCACAGCTGGGCCGTTCCCGTCAGGATCAATATGCCCAGGGTGAGACCCAGGACCCCGGTGATCACCTGAGTAGTTTGCAACAAGTGCCGTCGGTTGAATCGGTCTGCCGCGACCCCTGCAACAGGGGAGAGGAGCAGGATGGGCAAGAACTGCAAAGCAGTGACAATACCAACCTGGAAGCCCGAATTGTCGGTCAATACCGTAAGGACCAGCCAGTCTTGTGCAACCCTTTGCATCCAAGTTCCGGTAGAGGCGAAGATACTGCCCCCAAACCAGAGCCTGTAGTTGTACTGCGCGAACGACTGGAAGGTCTTAGACGACACTTTGTGACAATACCTCCCGCTTCATCACTACAGAACCAGAGCTTGAATGGGTCCCAATGCAAAGTAGACGACAAAGGAGGCCGACACAACCCACATGAGCGGATGTATGTGACGCGCCTTACCACGAGCCACCTGAATCAACGTGTAAAACACGAAGCCAGCCCCTATTCCAGCGGTGATGGAATACGCAAAGGGCATCAAAGCGATTGTGAGGAACGCAGGGATTGCGTACTCCACGTCATTCCATTTGATTTCGGTCACTTGCGTCATCATCAGAAACCCGACGAAAACGAGGGCCGTGGACGCGGCTTCTGCGGGGACTAAAGCAGCCAGAGGGGCAAAAAGGATCGACAGCAAGAAGAGGGCCCCCGTGAAAACTGAGGCGAGGCCAGTCCGAGTTCCCTCCCCCACACCTGCCGATGACTCGACGTAGGCCGTGTTGGAAGACACTCCGCCCAACCCTCCAGCAATGACCCCCAGCGAATCGACAACTAGGAGCGCGTGAGCCGTGGGGGACGCCGTCCTGGTCCAACAGGTTGCCCTCGGCCCCAACTGCCACCATGGTGCCCATCGTGTCGAAGAAGTCAGCCAGCATCAAAGAGAAAATAAGGAGAAGTACTGGCAACCAGCCGAGTTTGGTAAACGCACCAAAGAAGTCGATCTGAAAGATTGTGTTGAAGTTAGGCGCTTGGATTAGCGCCCCTTGGACCTCGGGCACAGACGACTGCCAACCACCAGGAACCTCATCTGAGACCACTGGAACGTGCACAAACTCCTGGATAACGAAGGCCAGGGCAGGCCAGCCCGCCAGGGAGCCGTCAACTCCCAGCTGCACGGGCGTACCCCCGGGACGAACTATTCCGGCGTTAATCAAACCAACAAACGCGATGAAAAGGCCTATCCCCACGGAGATAGCGCTGCGCAACTGGCGTGGGACTGCCCGGAATACTGCCTCCCTGAAGCCGGTTAGGACAAGCACCAGGATCAGGACACCCTCCCAGAAGACGACTCCCATCGCTTCTTGGTAGGTGAGTCCAAGTCCTAGTCCCAAGGAGAACGCGACCATCGCGTTCAATCCCATTCCCGCGGCCATAGCCATGGGGAAGTTGGCGAGTAGGCCCATCATGATTGAGAGCACTCCGGCAACTAACGCCGTTCCGGCCGCGATACCTCCAATCGTGATATCCGTACCCTCCGCATTCGCGATCAAGATGACAGGGTTCAGAATCAGGATGTAGGCCATCGTGATGAACGTGACCAAACCGCCGCGGAATTCCTGACCTATGGAGGTATGACGCTGCGGCAGCTTGAAGAACTGATCAAGGGCCGCGGGATTCTTCGAGGGGATTGTTCGGGAGATGAAACCTAATAAGAATCAAGTTCTGTTGTATTCACGGAGGGAAGTATTGCGCCAAATGCATGGACGCGAACTTCGGTCCGTCTTCTGGTCACCGTTAGTTGCAGTCTGGTAAAGACTCGATATTTCCGCTGGTCAGGCCTCGGAAGCGTACTCAACTTGAGAATCGTCAACGCGCGGAGGCGTTACAGGCCACTGTGATTGGCGTCGAGGCTGATCAGTTTCCGAGTGAGCCCCACAGGTGTGGTCCAAACTCACTGCGGAGCCGTCATCTGGTGACCAACCATTGGCACATACGCCAAAGAGAGAGCCCAGAGAGCCGGCCATCTTGACCAAAAACCCGCAGTTAGAGCACATCTCTGCTGGCTTGGTTCCTGGCACGGGTCCGCGTTCGGAGTCATACCACCTGCGAGCGGCCTCATCCATGCCCTCCTTGGAAAGGACACGGGGCCGTCCGTAACCCATATGATCAAGGCCGCGGCGGTCTGCGCCCTCGTCATCCTCGGCTTGTTCGAAGCCGGCTCGTAAACGCGGATCACTGGCCTCATACGGAAGCACATCGCGCCTTGACACATCATCTGGTTCAAGTCGATCGCGCCAAGGCACCCACGGCGGGGCCAGCAGCGCATCCGGACCATGAATCTGCTTCACAAACCGTGACGACCTTGGACCGCGGAGCACGCGTCAGGGAGACTTCCCAGGCCCACCCTGGATAGCCCGGGTCCAAGGATGCGAACCGGTGCAAAGCCAAGCGCTCCCCGACCATGGCGGCTCCCAGATGTTCGCCGACCATACCTTTCCGTGCGACTTGTTGCGCTGCCTCCAGCGCGATGTCCTCAGCATCTAGAACCAGCGCGTCACGGCGCAGGGCCCGTGGCTTTCTGGGGCATCCAGAAGTTTGAAGGAGGTCTGATTCAGCAGGTTGATCCTGCACTTGGTCAGGCACCAAATTCCTCCGCTACCGCCCGCAATACCTTGGCGATTTGCCTTGAGCTATCCGGGTAACGGCCACGACGCAGAGAATCCGAGGATGAGTCAAGCAAACGGATCAGATCCTCGACCACTGGAACCATGTCTTGGGGTTTACGACGTTGCGCTCTTGCAACCGACGGCGGTTCCTCAAGAATCGTCATGGAGATCGCCTGAGGCCCCCTTCGTCCCTCGGCAACTCCAAACTCCACGCGCGTCCCAGGTCGAGGAGGCCGTTGCTGGTCGGGGAGGACAGACGCATGCAGGTAGACACGCTCGCCGTTTTCGCCAGTTATGAAGCCGAAACCGCGGTCTACGTCAAAAAACTTAATTCTGCCGGTAGGCACTGCTTGCACCTTTCAAATTGATCTTGCGGACCAACTGCACGCTCGTTCTGAAGCAGTGTGCGAAGGCATCCTGCCGCGAGCGTTACGATTCCCTACATCTTAGGGTCGTAAAACCCAGCCGGGGTAGTGGACGCCTAGGCCAACGTCGTATGCATCACTATCATAGCTATAGATGACCGTCATCTCTGTTTGCGCCGAGGCGCAAGTGCGGCTGACACTCGCGACATCGACTGCACAAGATAGGGGCTACGTACATGTTCAAGGACCCGGTTTCGACCAGGGGGCACGCCGCGCGCTTGACTGTATTGGCTGCCCTCGTCGCGCTTGGCACGCTGATGCTCAGCCTATTTACGCCATCGCTGGCTCATGCAGATGAACCACCCGCGATCAGCTCCTTTGTCACTGATCCATCCGGTTTTCTATCCGAGTCACAGGTGAATCAGGTATCCGCCGCAGCTTCCGCTACATCCCGAGCCGGGGTGAACGTGTACTACGTCCTGACACCGGACTTTTCCGGTCACGACCCCCTGGACTGGTGCCTGTCAGCGGCGAATCAGTCCTCTCTTGGAAATGACGCAGTCGTACTGGTACTGGCCTACGAAGAACGCGACTCCGATTGGTGCACCTCCATTGAAAGCGGGAGCAAAGTCATCTCAGAGTCGCAAATAGATGATGCCTTCTCTGATGCACTCAGCATCGTTGGCGCGTCCAACCCTCTACAACCCCAGGTAGCAGCCGACGCGGGGGTGACATTCGCTCAGGAAGTGGGCGCGGCAGCCGAACGCGGTGCGACAGACACGGGCGGGGGCACATGGTTCCTCTGGATCCTGGCCGCAGGAATCGTTGTCATTCTGCTCATCTTTATCCGCTCCGGAAAGAAGAAGAAGTCCAAGGCCACCGGAGGAAAATCAACGGGAGGCTCCCCCACGGGCGATCCCAAAGTGTTGGTTGGCGAGGCTCAGCAGCAGCTGCTCTATTCTGACGAAGCGTTGCGTGCGGCCGAAGACGACATCCAGTTTGCCCGCGCCCAGTTCGGGACCTTCCGAACCGATGAGCTGGCTAACGCCATCACTACGGCCAGAGCAGGTCTCACTGACGCATTCCAGCTAATGCCTCAGATGGACGCCGCTTCTTCTGGGCGGGAGAAAGCACAATACGCCAATCAAATCTTGGGCATCATCCAGACGGTCATGCCTCCTGTAAAGCAGGCTCAAGACGCTCTAAACGCCGCACGCCAGCGTGAAGTGAGCGCAGAGACACAGGTCCAAGATTTGGCGCAACGCGTGCAGGAAGCCCGTTCCAAGCTGGAACCTGAGAAACGTCGTCTGGCGGATTTGTCCCTACGTTTCAGCCCAATTCAACTCCAGTCTCTTCAATCGAAGCCCCAGCAAGCCGAGGCCTTTCTGGACTCGGCATCAAGCCACCTGGATCAGGCCAAACTATCCCTGAACACCAGCCGTTCAGCCGCCGTGGAACAAATCGATGAAGCGGCTTCGCAACTGGCGCTTGCCCTCGGTGCCCTGCAGTCAATTTCCGATGCAGAGAAGACCATCAGCGAATCCGACCGCGTACTTGCCAGTGCCATAGCCTCCATCTCTGCTGACCTCGACGATGTGAGCCGCCTGGCCTCCAGCGCGGTAAACTTTCAGCCGCTTGTGGCCGACGCCAGAGAGGCCGTCGCAGTGGGACAGCAAGCCCGTCAAGGAAATACTGATCCTCTGGCTGCGCTAGCCAAGCTACGTTCAGCTGAAAACGCCTTGGATCAGGCGCTCGCCCCGTTGCGTTCCGCGAACGACCAGAGACAGCGTTTGGCCGCCCAGGCAAGGGAGCGTCTAGCGGCCGCAACCGCGCTGGTAAATCAAGCCCAAATTCAGGTACAGAACAACCGTTACGGTGCATCTCTGCAAGCACGTACCGCTGCTTCGAATGCGGCGACGTTACTTCAACAGGCTCAACAACAAATTGAGACAGATCCCGAAGGGTCAATCGGCGCTTCAACCGCAGCCGAAGCCCAGGCTCGTGAAGCACTATCCCAAGTCCAAAAGACTTCTCAGCGCACGCCCAGTCGTTCTTCGCAGTCGAACAACTCCATGCTTTGGGGGGTCATCTTGGGCTCCATGTTGGGCGGCGGGAACACCCACGGTCACGGCGGATATAGCCCCGGCCCCAACAGGGCAGGCTACGGGGGCAACTACACCAGCACTGGGCGAGGGCGCGGTTCCGGTAGTGGCCGCGGATTCAGTGGAGGCGGTGGGTTCGGCGGCGGCCGCAGTTCCGGAGGTGGCCGCGGATTCAGCGGAGGCGGCGGCGGTAGCTTCCGCGGCGGGAGCGGTCGGTCGGGCAAGTTCTAGTCCCAAACTTCATACAGTCCAAGTAGGAACAACCACGTAAGGAAAGAACATGGCTCAGAAACAATCAATATTCGGTCGAATGTCCCAACTGTTGAAGGCGAATGTAAATTCGCTCATCGATAAGGCAGAAGATCCCGGAAAAATGATCGATCAGCTCATCCGGGACTACACGAACGAAATCGCAGAAGCCGAAAAGGCGACAGCTCAAACCATCGGCAACCTTCGTCTGTCGGAGAAGGACTATCAAACAGACTTGGATGCTGCCAAGGAGTGGGGCAACAAGGCCCTGGCTGCATCCAACAAGGCTGATGAGATGCGTGCCGCCGGCAACCAGGCAGAAGCAGAGCGCTGGGATGGCTTGGCAAAGGTGGCAATCGGCAAGCAAATCAGCTTCGAACAAAACGCCAAGGACGTCGCTCCCATAATCGAGGCACAAAACCAGACCGTTGAGCAGCTCAAGCAGGGGCTCAGCGAGATGAAGTCACGTCTGGAAGACCTGAAGCGTCGACGCGACCAGCTGGTCGCACGTCAGAAGACCGCCGAGGCTCAAGCCAAGGTCAGCGACGCGATTGGAAGCATCAACATTCTTGATCCCACCTCGGAGCTTTCGCGCTTTGAAGAAAAGGTCCGCCGCAGCGAGGCACAGGTCCTGGGCCGAAACGAACTGGCCAGCTCAACCTTGGAGTCCCAATTCTCTGAGCTAGAGACGGACGCATCCGCACTGGAAGTTGAGGCGCGTCTGCAGGCATTGAAGAACCAAGCCAACTCCGGCCAATAGTCCGGCAGACATTGGGGCGTCGCGCCGCTGCCACCATACATGCGGCGCGACGCGGTCCAATCAAGAGCTGCACAACAGGGAAGAAGGATGCCGGCCATGAACACGTATCTGCTTGTCGATGGGGAGAACATTGACGCCACTTTGGGAATGTCTGTCCTGGATCGGCGCCCTTCCCCGGAGGAACGCCCTCGTTGGGACCGTGTTTTGGCTGCGACCAAGCGCATTTGGGGGCACGACACCTCCGCACTGTTTTTCCTGAATGGCTCCTCGGGAACGCTGCCCATGCCGTTTGTCCAGGCACTCATGGCAATGGAATACCGCCCGGTGCCGCTCTCGGGTCCCCCTCACACAAAAGTCGTCGACATCGGCATCCAAAGGACGCTGGGGGCAATTCTGGACCAGGGGTCGGGGTCAGTGCTGTTGGCCTCCCACGATGGAGACTTTGTCCCGGAAGTACGCGACCTGCTTGAAGCCGACCACTCAGTAGGCGTGGTGTGCTTCAAGGAGTTCTTGTCTTCGGGGCTTCAGGAACTTGTCCCACTGGGCCTTGAAGTCTTCGATTTGGAATCCGACTTTGACGCATTCCAAGTAAGGCTGCCACGACTACGGATAATCGACATCGAAGAATTCGACCCCTACGAATTTATCAACGCCTAAAAAGGCCTCCCCGCACCGGGAATTCCGCCCACTCGGCAACGACCGTAACGGACGCGGTAACAACGCCGTGAGGCCCCAGGCGACAGCAACCGCGGAGACTGACTGTAGTGAACGGCGTCGTACCTACCGCGGCGTGGAACGGATCCCGTTGGCCGGAGCACCACGCTACTCGGGCTTCAGATTCCAGGTAAGCGCCCCTGATCTGCGGTTATGCGTTTTGGATCTCGCACTTTTTAGACATGAATTCAAAATGAATTCATCCTGCACCCATAAACCCTCGTAACGCCGTCATATTGTTATTTTATGCCCTGTCAGATAAACCGTCTGACAGGTCATGGAATAGAAAAATCGCAGATGAAAAGTCTGTCCCGAGTAAAGAAACTTCTGGTCTCCACAGTTGGAGTCATGAGCTTGGCCGGGCTCGCTTTCGCCCCGGCAGCGCTCGCAGATGACGAAGGTGGCGACCCCGGAACTGAGGGTAACTACTACACATTTACAGGATCGGTCGCTGTTCCCGCGGGCTTCGATACTTACCAGGTCGACGCCTACGCTGAAGGCCCGTGCGACGGGGAAGAAGGAAGCCAAAGCGGTGAGGACGAGGGCGAAGATTACCTCTGTACCGTATGGGCCGACTTCGATTACGACGAATCAGAATCGGTTTCGACCAGCGCCGATGCCAACGAAAACGAGATCGGCTTTACGATTACGCTTTCGACCGGTGACTGGGACTTCTACGTGTCGTCGTGGCAAGATGGCCTCTCAGATTACAATGCCACGCTCACGGTGCCCCCCGGCCGACCAAGATGATCTAGACCTGGGCAAGATTGAGCTCGAGAAGGTCAAGGTCAATCCCACCGTTAGGTATGACGGCACGGATCGCTACGGCACGAATTACAAGGTCGTCGCAGCCACCATGGAAGAAGGGGACCCGGTATTCATCGCCACTGGTGCCGAGTACCCGGACGCGCTAACCATAGGTCAAGCAGCTACAGGGAACTGGGGCGCTTTAGTCCTTACTCCTCCGAATGCGATGCGTGCAGAGATGCTGGATTTGCTCAAGGCGAACGCGCCATCACAGGTGTACATCGTAGGTGGCAAGAGCGCCGTTTCCGACAACGTCATTGAGCAGGTAGCTAAAGCGACTGGACTCACGGTCGAGGACAAGACAATTGTGCGTATTGGCGGCAAGGACCGATACGAAACGTCTCAGGCAATTCTTTCCGAGTTCTTCGGCGGAGAAGACGGCATTCCCTGCGGGCAGGCATTTTTGGCAACCGGTCGTGACTACCCAGACGCGCTGAGTGCTTCGGCCGTCGGCGGGGCCGTCTGGGCACCCGTTGTGCTTGTGAAGGGCACCAGTCAAACTTCATTGGACCCCGAACTCGCCAAACAGTTCGAGGCGGACGACATTGACACCCTCAAGTTGGTAGGTGGACCGGCTGCGATAGGTGCGAAGCTTGAATACAACTTGGCGGACAGTGGCCATAGCGTCCAACGATTGGCTGGAGCGGATAGGTACGGAACAAACCTCAGGGTGAACCAGTACCTTAACAACCAATGGACCGACAGCATCACCGGCCTCTGGATTGCAACTGGCAAGAACTTCCCGGATGCACTCTCTGCTGCGGTTCCTGCGGGTCAGTACGGTCAGAGACTGGTTCTTTCTAACGGCAAGTGCGTCATGAAGCAGGCAGTCGCCTGGGTCACATCTCCCACCTCAGCGGTGACTGATGTATCGCTTGTTGGTGGCACGACTGTACTCAGCGACAGCGTGGCAGCGCTTACGCCTTGCAACTAGCGGGCGGTACGCAGGAGACATAGCGATTTAGCTTTCGCGAGCTAGATGGTTTGGCGGGGATCATTTGAGGTGATCCCCGCCTTCCTTTGTGTCAAATAGCGAATGATAGTGGGCCTGACGAGACCGAAATGAGCAGATTGCTACCGGACGTCTTCATCAACCCAGTCAAAAGACCGGGTCACGGCCTTCTTCCAAAGGCGGAAGCTGCGCGCAACCTCGCGTGGATCCATGTTCGGTTCCCAGGTTCTGCCCACCTGCCAGTTCGCGACAACGTCCTTCTCCCCCTCCCAGAATCCAACCGCGATACCGGCTGCATAGGCGGCGCCCAAAGCGGTTGTTTCCGCAACTTTGGGGGCCACGACCTCTACGCCCAAGATATCGGCTTGGAATTGCATCAACAGGTTGTCTCGCACCATTCCGCCGTCAACTCGAAGCTCGCTTAGCGGACGACCCGCGTCCGCATCCATGGCGTCAATGAGCTCCTTGACTTGGAAAGCTGTTGCCTCCTCAGCGGCTCGCGCAATGTGGTTGCGATTGTTAAATCGCGTCAACCCAACGATGACTCCCCGCGCGTCGTCACGCCAGTAGGGTGCGAACAGCCCTGAGAAAGCCGGAACAATGTAGACCCCGCCATTGTCGGGAACCTGCTCCGCGAGTTCCTCAATCTCCGCCGCAGAGCTAATCATCCCCATGTTGTCGCGGAACCACTGAACCAAGGAGCCGGCAATGGCGACAGACCCCTCCAGGGCGTAAACGGCTTGCTGGTCTCCAATCTTGTAGCAGACCGTGGTGAGAAGTCCGTGCTTGGACCAAACCGGTTCCGTCCCTGTATTCATGAGGGCAAAACACCCTGTGCCATAGGTGTTCTTCACCATTCCCGGCTGGAAGCACGCCTGGCCAAAAGTCGCAGCCTGCTGATCCCCCAGAATTCCTGCTATCGGTGTCCCTATTAGCAGTCCCTGGGGCCGACCATAACCGTAGACCTCGGATGAAGACTTGATCTCCGGAAGCATCGACATAGGAATGCCAAAGTCTTCGCAGGTCTTCTTGTCCCATTGCAACGTCCGGATATCCATCAGCATGGTTCGCGACGCATTCGTGACATCCGTGGCGTGAACGCCGCCATCCACACCGCCCGTCAGATTCCATAGCACCCAGGAATCAGTGGTCCCAAACAGTAGATCGCCAGCCTCGGCTCGTTCGCGTGCTCCCTCGACATTATCCAGGATCCAGACCACCTTTGGTCCAGCGAAATAAGTGGCGAGGGGAAGCCCGCAGATCGACCGGTATTTATCGGGGCCCTCGTCGCCGGCAAGGTCACGAATGATCTGCGCGGTGCGAGTGTCCTGCCAAACGATCGCGTTGTACACAGGCTCACCGGTGTTCTTATCCCAGACCACCGCTGTCTCACGCTGGTTCGTTATTCCCACCGCCGCCAGTTGGTGACGGTTGATTTCCGCTCCAACCAGGGCTTCCGCGACAACAGAGCGCACGGACTGCCAAATCTCCATGGGGTCATGTTCCACCCAACCGGGTGCTGGAAAAATCTGCTCGAATTCCTGCTGACCTTTGCCCGCAATTTGGCCCTCGTGATCGAAGATTATCGCCCTGCTGGAAGTAGTTCCCTGATCGATAGCCAGTACGTACTTTTCGTCCTTCATGCCTCTACCCATCGCTTCTTTCGATTTGGTCCCTCGGAGCGCATCTGCGTCGACGTCCGCCACTGTGACGATTGTTTCAGCTCTAGACCGATAACGCAGCAACATCTGCGGAACGCCACGGCGGCTGGGCTAATGGGTGACTTTCGACTGGGTACCAACGTCCTGGCTTTGACTAAGCTGAGAGGCGATTGGCGGAGCCCAGTGTAGGGCCTACCGGGAAGGGAGTTACCGGTGCGAATCGCGCTGTTTTCCACCTGTCTTAACGACGCAATGTTTCCGCAGGCGCCACAAGCGACTGTGCGTTTGTTAGAACGCCTGGGTCACCAAGTTGATTTCCCCACTGGACAGGCCTGTTGCGGGCAGATGCACATCAACTCTGGCTACTTCGAGGAAGCCGTTCCCATTGTCCAAAACCACGTAAACACCTTCTCCCCTATCCTTGATGACTATTGGGACGCGATCGTGGTCCCCTCTGGGTCTTGCGCTGGGTCAATCGAACATCAGCAGGCGATGATTGCACGTCACGCCGGTGATGCAAGACTGGCACTGGAAGCCAAGCTGATCGCGGAAAAGACATTTGATCTTCCAGTTTTCCTCACCGATGTCCTGGGACTTGAAGACGTCGGTGCCTACTTCCCCCACGCAGTGACATACCATCCCACTTGCCACTCTCTGCGTGTAACTCGCGTGGGTGACCGTCCTTTGCGCCTGCTACGAAAAGTCAGGGGTCTGGACTTGCGCCCCCTCCCCGACGCAGAAACCTGCTGCGGTTTTGGAGGAACTTTCTCTTTGAAGAATCCTGAAATGTCGGGAGCCATGGTGGAAGAGAAGGCTCTCAATGTGCGCTCAACGGGTGCGGAGTATGTGGTTGCAGGGGATTACTCCTGCCTCATGAACATTGGAGGAGCCCTCGCCCGGAATGGTGCTGATATCCAGGCGATCCATCTGGCTGAAGTCCTGGCCGGCACTGAACAAGATCCCTGGGAGACGCCTAGGTACGCCTCGAAAGTAGGTGTCTGATGGACAAGCTAGGTAAGGCTCTGCAAGACCTGCGAGTCGAACAACAGACGGATGAGCCTTACAGGGCCCACCCCCTCACGACTACCACAACCTCGACGCAGCCGGAGGCGCGAACCTCGCCTTCCCCGCTCTCCTGGGGAAAGAGTTTCCGCGATGCAGCCCAAGGCATGCTTGAAGACGACCGCACCCAGGTGAACCTGGGGCACGCGACTCGGACCATCAGGGCTAAGCGGGCCGAAAGGGTTTCAGAGACGCCTGATTGGCAACAACTCCGGGACTCCGCCTACGACATCAAACAGTATTCGTTGGCGCACTTGCCTGCTCTCTTGCAGGAGCTCGAAAAGAACGTGAAAGCCTTGGGCGGCCACGTTCATTGGGCGCAAGACGCAGATGAGGCAAACCGAATCATCTACGACCTGCTGGTGAAAAAACACGTAAAAGAAGTCGTCAAGGTTAAGTCGATGGCGACACAGGAAATCGGGCTGAACGAATACCTTGAAGATCGCGGAATCCAACCGATTGAAACCGACCTGGCCGAACTCATTGTCCAGCTCGACAATGACCGCCCTAGCCACATCGTGGTACCCGCAATCCATAAGGGGCGTGAGCAGATCCGGGACATCTTCGCCTCTCATATGGAAGGCGTCCCAGAAGATCTAGGAGATGACCCTGCCGAACTGGCGGAAGCATCCCGGCTTTACCTTCGCAAGAAGTTCCTCGAAGCCAAAGTGGCCATATCCGGTGCTAACTTCATGGTTGCGGACTCCGGTGCAGTGGCAGTAGTGGAGTCCGAGGGCAATGGACGGATGTGCCTGACTCTGCCAGAAACCCTGATCTCCCTGGTAGGCATTGAAAAAGTAATCCCCACTTTCGCAGATGCGGAAGTCTTTATGCAGCTACTCCCTCGTTCCGCCACCGGTGAGCGGATGAACCCCTACACGTCCTGGTGGTCCGGCGTAACCCCCGGGGATGGCCCCCAGGAATTCCATCTGATCCTGCTGGACAATGGCCGCTCGCGCGCCCTTTCGGATCCAGTTGGACGCGATGCCCTGATGTGCATTCGTTGCGGAGCATGCATGAACATTTGCCCCGTTTATCAGTTAGTTGGCGGTCACGCCTATCAGAGTGTCTACCCCGGCCCCATCGGAGCTGTGCTCAGTCCCCAGCTACTGGGGGCATTCCAAGAAGGCGACCCCGCCGCGGAGCTTCCGTTCGCTTCCACCCTCTGCGGGGCGTGCTACGAGGCCTGTCCGGTCAAGATAGACATTCCCTCCATGCTGGTGCAGCTGCGCCAGCAGAAGGTGCAGGCGGAAAAGGCGCGCGGAGGAACGGCGGGAGAACGAACGTGGGACGCCGCCATGACCGCGAGCGCAAAGGTCCTGCAATCCGGTAGGCGCATGGCTGCAGCGGAAACGCTACTCCCTCTGGGACGCACGCTAGGCGGCAAGAAGCATCGCATCGCAGCCCTACCCTGGCCGCTGTCCTCCTGGACGGAGTTCCGCGATGTGCCCGCCCCACCGGAAGAGTCGTTCCGGAAGTGGATGAAGCGGCACCAGAAGGGGAAGAAATCGTGACTGTTTCGGATAACGCTGTGGCGTGGGGGCCCGGGTCCAATCCCGGCGGCGAAGCCTCCCGCGACGCAATCTTGTCCAGGCTGGCAGACGCAGAAGTGTTTCCTGCCCCCGCAATTCGTCGCGAATATGTTGACGCGCCTGTGCTCCCGCCAAATCCCGCAGTACTGGTACAAGAAATGAAGGAATCGCTAGAGGACTATGGCGCGCAGGTGACTATCTGTGATAGCGAGGATGCCCTGCCAGAACACATTACCCGCACCCTGGAAGGGCTTCCCAGCGTCGTGATATCCGGAGACGCTCCCCTGAACTGGATGAAAGCAATCATGGCCAAACACTTGGTCTACCTGGATTCGCCCCTTGAGCCACTGGACAATGACGTCCTAAACGGCGTCAGCGCAACTCTAACGGCCAGTCGATTAGGGATAGCTCCCACCGGCACCATCGTGTTGGATGGGGGGCCGGGCCAAGGACGCCGCATAATCACTCTGCTTCCCGACACCCACATCATCGTCCTCTATACGGACACCATCTATGCCACTGTTCCGCAGGCCATACGAGCTTTGGCTAAATACCCTACTCGGCCGATGACCTGGATCTCTGGACCGTCCGCGACGTCAGACATTGAGTTGTCTCGCGTTGATGGCGTGCACGGACCGCGTAATCTGAAAGTGATCCTGTGCAAACGAACGAAGAGGGGAATGTGAGTCATGGGTGAGCCTAAGACCGGTCATTTCAAGGTTCCCAAAGGGCTTAGACGTCCTAAAGCACAGGTGATCATACTGACCGGACCTTCAGGCTCTGGCAAGACCTCCTTGAGTAGCAAGGTTGGGCTTCCCTCGATCTCATTGGACCACTTCTACCGCGATGAAGACGAAGAGGACCTGCCCCGAATCAAGGGTGTCATCGACTGGGATGATCCCGCCTCATGGAATGCGCAGGACGCTCTTGTAGCCCTGGAACAGTTGTGTACGGAAGGGGAAACTGAAGTCCCCATCTACGACATTCCGTCCAATCGGAGAACGGGTACCCGATCGATCAAGCTGGGCGATCACAAGCTTTTCATTGCCGAGGGCATTTTCGCATCTGAACTGGTTGCCCCTCTTCTTGAAGAAGGGCTCTTGGCAGACGCCGTATGCATCGCACGTTCCCCCCTGCGGAATGCATGGTTCCGGCTACTGCGAGATCTGGCAGAAGCAAGAAAAACCGTCCCCGTCCTCTTGTTCCGCGGCGCGCGCCTTGCGCGTGAGGAACCCGCAAAAGTGCGTCAGTGGCTCAGCCAGGGCTGCCGGAGAGTCGGTTCCCTAGACGAGGCCGAGGAAAGCATCAACTTGATGCTCCACCGCACTCGCCTGGGGGCAACTAAAAAGGAAGCGGAAGCCTAAACCTTTTTGACTAGAGCTTTTTCACGAGGGGGAACATGATTGTTTCGCGGATCCCCTCGCCCGTCAGCGCCATCAACAAGCGGTCCACGCCCATCCCCATACCGCCGGCGGGGGGCATGCCGTAATCCATGGCCTCAAGGAAGTCCAAATCCAGTTCCATGGCTTCTGGATCTCCCTTGGCTGCGTCCAGGGCTTGCTGTTCAAAGCGCTCACGCTGAACAACGGGGTCCGTGAGTTCCGAGTACGCTGTGGCGAGCTCAAAGCCTCTCACGTAGAGATCCCACTTTTCCGTCAAACCGGGTTCGCTGCGGTGCGAGCGCGTCAGCGGGGAGGATTCGGCTGGGAAATCCCTAACAAATGTCGGCTCCCAGAGCTTGTCAGCGACAAATTCCTCGAACAAAACTTCTGCGACCTTGCCGCGGTTGTAGTGGGCGGGAATGTATTCGCCAATGCCCTCGGCAATCTCCACTAACTCCTCGCGGGGAGTTTGAGCGTTAAGGGGGCGACCTACGGCCTCCGAAAGCGAGCCGAAGAGGGTGATTGACTTCCACTCCCCCGACAGGTCGTACTCGGTGCCATCAGCCAGGGTTACGACTTCGGAGCCGAACGCCGTGCGCGCCGCGTTCTGGATGAGCTCCCGCGTCAACGTAGCCATGGTGTTGTAGGTGCCCAGGGCTTCGTAAACCTCCAGCATGGAAAACTCTGGGTTATGGGAGGAATCGGCGCCCTCATTGCGGAAGTTACGGTTCAGCTCAAAGACCTTGTCCACGCCACCCACTAATGCACGCTTCAGGTACAGCTCGGGAGCGATGCGCAGGTACAAATCGGTGTCGTAAGCGTTGATATGGGTGACGAACGGGCGCGCTGCGGCACCGCCAGCCAGCGTCTGCAGCATGGGGGTTTCGATCTCAATGAACCCACGGTCATGCAGGTAGTCGCGCAGAGACCGAACCACGGCAGCGCGGCGACGCACCATGTCCCGAGCGGCGGGACGCATGATGAGATCCAAGTAGCGGCGGCGGACACGATTATCCTCCGACAGTTCGACGCTTTGGCCATCTTCGGTTTCGAATACCTTGGGAAGAGGGCGTAGCGCCTTTGCGCCCAGCGCCCACGCGGGAATGTCCTCTCCCGTCTCCGGGTCGGTGCCGGGAGCCGCCATCACGGAAAGTTCTCCGCGGCGCGATGAAATAACGCGTCCGTGCGCAAACATAATGTCGCCCAGGTCCACGTCTGTCTTATATGCCTCTAGGCTCTCCGGACCGACCTCCCGTGCCGAGAGCATCACCTGGAGGGTCTCCCCTTCGCCGTCTTGAAGCGTCACGAAGCAGAGTTTTCCGGTGTTACGAGAGAAAATCACGCGACCAGCCAAACCGACAATGTCAGTGGTCTCTTCACCTGCCTCCAGATCTGCGTACTCCTCGCGCACCGCCTTGATACTGGAAGTAATAGGAAGTTCAACCGGGTAGGGGTCGGTGCCCTCACGGAGCAGCCGCGCTCGCTTCTCAGCGCGCACCTGGTACTGCTCATGCTGCGCGGCGCTGTCGCTGTCGGAGGCTTCGGATACGTTTTCTGCGGAAAGATTGGGCTGATTCGTCACGGGAGCCAGTTTAGTCCATCACCGCAAGCGAACCTCAAAGCGCCGGTTCGCTAGGCACGGCGCCTGCGCCTTAGCCAGCTAACTCGCCAGGGAGGTTCCTAAATCCACGACCCTGTTGTTGGCGTCCACATGTACGACGTGGGGGCGGCGTTCTTTCGCCAGGCTCTCCGGCAGATGAACGTAAGCCATAATGATTACAAGATCCCCTTCGGCCACCAGATGCGCGGCAGCCCCATTGAGTTGTACCGTGCCCGAACCCGCCGGGGCATCAATCACATATGTGGTTAGACGCGCCCCATTTGTGACATCTACGACGTCGACCTGCTGTCCAACGTAGATGTCAGCGGCCTCTAGCAAGTCAGTGTCAATGGATACCGACCCAACATAGTTGAGGTCCGCGCCCGTGACCGTTGCACGGTGTATTTTCCCGCACACCATGGTCCGATACGCATGTCCGCTCTGTTCATTCACCAGGAAGAACCTGCACCTTCACGTTGTCGATCAGCCGTGTTTCACCAACTTTGGCCGCTACTAACAAATACGCTTCACGCGGGGGAATCTCTTGACGCGCGTCGTCTGCATTCTCCGCTGCGCGCACGCGCGCGGTCCCTCGCTCGCTCGCATCTCGGTCTGCTGGCAAGTATGCGCCAGCCCCCCACACGGCGCCAGCTGGAAGGGAACGATCGCTTTCCTCCCAGCCTTCACCAATCGATGACAGTGGGCACCCCGCCAGTATCGCCGCATCTTCTTTGGTTGGCGCCCAGAGCGCCATGATTTCAAAGGAGTCCAGATCCGCCAGCGCCACGTACTGGAGCGTCAACTGCTGTGCCAGGTCAGGCGCCAGCAACTGGTTCGCTGTTTCAGCAACCACCGCCTCTGCTGACCGTCCTTGCTGCGCCGCTGCAGCGCCACCTTGTAGCGCCGAATACAGACTGGGAGCCAAAGCTCTCTGTGTTGAATCCAGATAGGTGTTGCGGCTAGACAGGGCGAGCCCGTCTGCCTCTCTGTGAATGGGACCCTGCACCAAATCGAGTTCAATGTCCAGGTCATGCACCATTTGGCGGATGTTCACGAACTGTTGGGCATCCTTTTGCCCAAAAATCGCAGAGGTGGGGCGAACCAGATTCATGACCTTACCAACCACCTGGAGCACTCCGGCGAAGTGCCCGGGGCGCAGGGCGCCCTCAAGGACCCTCCCTGCTGGGCCGGGCTCAATGTGGACTTGGGTTTGTCCGCGGTAGACCTCGCTACTGGCAGGCGCATAAACCCAGGTGGCGCCAACTTCAGCTAACGCTGACATGTCCGCTTCTAGATCGCGAGGGTACTTGTCAAAATCCTCGTCGGGCCCGAACTGGGTTGGATTCACAAAGATCGTCACAAGGACGGCATCGTGGTCTTTGGCGAGCTGACTCACCAAAGACAGGTGCCCTGCGTGGAGGGCACCCATGGTCATTACCAGCCCCACGCTCACCGGGCCCTTGGCTCGCGCCCGCGCCAGCGTTTCAAGCAGCTCACTGCGCGTCGTGATGAGGGCGGGTTGTCCCTCGCCCAGATGCGATTGCGTCGCGACTGTACGCGTCGCCTGCGTGAGCTGGTCATAAGTGCGTGCAACGGGTTGCAGATCGGGGTGGGCGCTAAGTGCTTCCAAGTGTGCTGCAACTGTGCTGTTGTCCCCGCGCGCGACGGGACCTGTCAGTCCGGCGGCCCCTTCCCCAAGTGCACGTTCGCAAGCTGCCCTTACGAGGGGTCCCATCACTTCTGACGGCTCCTCGATTCCGGCTTCGCGTAAGACATCCGCCGCCTGGACAATCAGCGTTAGCACATGGTTAGACGCATGGGTAAGCGCCGCGTGGTAGAGGACTCGATCGCCCTCTTCCACGGGAACGGGAATGCCGCCCACCGCCTGGATCAAGGCCGCGGCCAGGGGTGCAGCAACAGGAGTCGAGGTGTACGCGATCGGCAAACCTTCCAACGCTGGTACATCAAGGGATGTTCCACTAAAAGTCATCGCGGGATGTAACGCCACGGGGAGAGCTCCCACTCGGGTGGCTGCAGCCAAAGGGGAAAGGCCCTGGGCGCCACTGAGATGGATGACCACTTGGCCGGGCCTAATGACCCCCTGGGCTACCAGTTGCTCCGTGAGCGGCTCTATTTCGCGATCGGGCACCGCCAGAATCAGTATCTCTGACTTGGAGGCGACTTCAGCACTTGACAGGATCGGGATCCCTTGGACCATGAGGTCTGCTCGCTCACGAGAGGCCGCCGACCGGGCTCCCACTCCAACAAGAGGAAAGCCCGTAGCCCGAAGAGCGCTCGCGAAGGCAGGGCCAACGTGTCCCATTCCGATTACGCCTACCGCAGCAGATGCATTACTCACTGGGCTTCCACCTCTCGTTATCGTCTTCGACCTGCACCGATGGATGCATGGCCTCCCGTTGTTGCACGTTCAGCTCTTCCTCTACGCGTTGCAACCATTTTTCGGGTGGTTCACTCTCCCTGGATCGGTGACTGCGTTTCGTGAGTTCGGCGGCAACTGTCGCCGCATCAGGGCCAGCCATGTGCTCCATCGTCATGGTGAAGGGGCCGGGAACCTGGGCTAGCACCACACTGGCCACTTTCGCGGCTCTGTCTACCGGTCCTTGACGAATCACCAGTGATTGGATGCGCTCATATGAGATGAACTCTGCAAACCGATTAAACCGGCCACCGCGAATAGCCGCCGCAGTCTGGGTCAGGCTGATGCCAGCACGCCTGTAGGTGAGGGGGTCCAGGAACCATGCGCGAGGGCCCACCCCCACAAAGTTCCCAGTGCGTTTCTTGCCACGCAGAGCCTGGTCAAAGAACTCAGAGGGATCCGCAACGCCAAGGTCGGGCAAAACCAACCAGAGTGCAAGCAACGCCTTTTGCTTATCCCCTACAGGGAGCAGCACGTTCGTAGCACCCGATGAGCCATCTTGGCCGGCAACCTTTGCCGCTTGGGTCACCGTTACACGGTACCACCCAAACGGGCGCCAGAAAAAAGGCTGAGCGATTCGGACACCATGGAGACGCCGCGGCGGAATAGTCTCCGCCCTCGACTCGACCAGACCGCGGCGAACGCGAATGCCATCCGGGGAGACGGCCGCGCGGAAGTTGAACTCCCCTGCAAAGGACCCCCAGCCAACGGCGAACACCGCTATCAGCACGGGGATCAGCTCCCCCA
>ERZ1031159.54-NODE-54-length-24326-cov-17.070042_pt1 | contig 24326 bp, 24 predicted proteins | sample MGYA00516706_ERZ1031159 | MGnify/ENA primary metagenome ERZ1031159 (study PRJEB33719, sample SAMN04262508) | wastewater metagenome | biome: rural village; feature: composting latrine chamber; material: composting feces with ash | place: El Salvador | collected... | reverse complement strand
CTCCAGTGCCCGCTAAGAACCAAGGTGACTACAACTCGCCCACGGTGAAGATCAACGAGTCTGGTATCTACTACTGGATTGAGAAGTTGATTGCACCAGACGGCACTACTGAGTTGGCTGTTGGTTCACCACGACTGGACAATGAGACGGTTTATGTTCCGAAGATTGGAACCAGTCTTGTTGACTCCAATGGAAACAAGGAGATCTTGGCAAGTGCCTCTACGACCTTGGTGGATACGGTTACTTACGAGAGCCTACGTCCAGGAATTGCTTATGACATAACAGGGCAGCTGTACCACCCAGATGGCACGGCAGTTAAGGTCAACGGACAGAATGTAACGTCCACTAAGACCTTCACTCCTACTCAATCATCTGGAACAGTGACTGTATCCTTTACATTCAGTACTGCTGATCTGTCAGGTACAGATCTAGTTGCCTTCGAGAAACTCTTTGTTAAAGGTGAAACTACTCCAGTGGCTACTCACGAAGACCCTGAAGACCCAGGTCAGACAGTGAGTATCATCGGCACCGGGTTCCAGGTTGAGAAACTAGGAATGGGTGTACGTGTAGCTGGCTCCGAGTGGGAGCTTAGAGGTCCTACTGGTACCAATAACGTACAAACTGGCGCAGTAATGCCAGGTCAAAGTCCTGCTGGGTCTGTGTTCAAGTTCGATAAGGTCGTTCCAGGTGAATACGATCTTGTTGAAACTAAGGCTCCAGAGGGGTATGAACTCCTCGCCAAGCCGATCAAGGTTACTGTGAGTGCTGGAGGAGAAGTTACTGTTAGTGCTCCAGCGGCTATGGGAACCCCGATTGACGGAAACCCAACAATTACCGTTGGTGACGTTCCTACCAAGGCTCTACCTGAAACCGGTGGATTCGGATGGGCGTGGGGGATCATCGCAGCAGTAGTAATAGCAGGCGGTCTAGGTGGAGCTAGACTGATCATCAAACGTAAGAAAGCTTAGACAACAGGAGGAATGTTGAAAAAGAAAAGTATAGGGACGCTCTTAGCATCCTTGTTAGGGGTAATGGCCCTAGCTGGGACGGCTAATGCAGCGCCAATAGTAGATCGGGATACCGGTGACCTGACTGTTCACAAGTTCGAGCAGCCGGTTGAATGGGGTCCAGACACCAACGGTAAGCCGTTGCCTGCCGACGAGCTAGCAAAGCTAAAGCCAATGGAAGGTGTTGTCTTCGAGATCCAACAGGTCAACCCAGTTAACCTGAAGGAAAACGAGGACTGGCTCAAGGCTGACACCTTGATCAAGGACTTCCAAGCTCTAACCGCGACCGAGCAGATTGCTTGGACACCGCCAACGGGGTACACACTTGGAAACGCTCAGACAGCAACCACTGACGCACAAGGTTCAGCTGAGTTTGCTGGTATCCCAATCGGGCTCTACTTGGTAACTGAGAAGTCTGCACCAGCGGTTGAGGGTAAGGCAATTACTAAAGCCCTGCCTTTCTTGGTGACAGTTCCACTAACAGATGTCGCTACAGGAGACAACTGGTTCTACGACGTGAACGTCTACCCGAAGAACATCATTACTGGTGTTGAAAAGGAGATCGTTGACATTGATGCCTATGGTGTTGGAGATACCGTCCAATACACCTTCTATGGAGACATCCCAGGTGGTGAACCAGCTGCTAAGTACGTCCTTTGGGACCAGTTGGATTCTAAGTTGGAATATGTCAATGACTCTGCCAAAGTGAAGTTTGGTAGCACCACTGCCACAGTCACTACTGACTACACCGTTGACTACACTGGTGGAAAAGTAACCATCACCTTGACTGAGGCTGGTCGCCTCGCTGCTTACAACGCACTAAAGGCTGACAACACAGCGAAGGTTGTTGTAACTATTGATGCCACAGTAATGTCCGGTATTGATGGCTGTGTACCCAACAAGGTGACACTTGAGTTCGAGAACAAGCCAGGCTATGAGACTGAAGTTGAGTCCAAGCCAGTTGATACATGCTGGGGTGGACTGAAGATCTTCAAGCACGACACAGATGGAAGCAGCTCTCCTCTAGCAGGAGCGGTGTTCGAGATCTGGGGCTCACACACAGATGACTTCGCAACAGCAACTAAGGTTACGGTTGACGGCGTTGATAACTGGACCACTGGTGCTGATGGAAAACTTACTGTAAGCGGCCTGCGTTACTCTGACCATGCTAATAACGTGTCTCCTGCTCCAGCTGGTGGATACAACTACTACTGGGTGAAGGAGATCAAGGCTCCAGAAGGATACCTACTCCAAGCTGAGCCAATCCCATTCACTGTAGACACTGAAGTTGCAAATGCCCCAGTGATTGACGTTCCTAACACCCCCGACAAGGCCCTGCCTAAGACGGGTGCTGAGGGCATCCTTCCTATCCTGATTATCGGTGCCGGACTACTCGGTGCTGGTGTATTCTTCACTAGAAGAACAGCAGCGAAGAAAGAAAACTAACCGATAAGGGGTTTTACATGAACCAGAGGGTAGCTCGAAGAAAAAGAGCTACCCTCTGGTTTTTCCTTGTCTTGATGGTGGCTGGGGTGTTTGTTCTCTTCTACCCGGCTTACGGCTCTACGATCTCTGCTATTCGTCAAAATGAAGTGATTCGAGAGTACACCTCTAAGGTTTCCGAGGTGGACGAAGAGATGCTGGCAGCAGCTAGGGAATACAACCAGTCTCTAGGTTTCCACACAGAAGAAGAGTATATGAGACAGCTTAAGACCCCAGGAACTGATGTAATCGGGTCTATCGCAGTTCCTTCTGTAGGTATTTTGCAACCTATCTTCCACACTGAGGACGAGGATGTTCTTATGAGGGGTGTAGGGCATATGGGTTACACACACCTTCCTGTGGGTGGAGAAGGAACTCTGTCATCTCTGACGGGACATACAGGGGTTCCGGGGAAGAAGATCTTTGACCCTCTCCATGACGTTGAGATGGGGGACCTAATCATAATCAAGGTGGCTGGGGATGAGCTCTTCTACAAGACTATTGAGAAGGAAGTTATTAGCCCTACCCAGACTGATCGTCTACAACCTAGAGAAGGTAAGGACCTAATAGCTCTGCTCACCTGCACGCCGTACTCAGTGAACACGCACCGCCTCTTGGTCATAGCTGAAAGAACCGATAGGCCCTCCGAAGAGGAGTTGGGAAACATGGATATCAAAGACCCTGTTTCTTGGTGGTGGGTTGTCCCAATGGCCTTGTCTCTAGTTGGAGTTGTAGCTCTCGGTGTTAGTGGATTTAGGAACCTAAAGAAACAGTTCCCTGATAAACCACTAGTAGATAGCCATGATCAACCTGCCCCTTTGTAGACAGCTCTTTCTATGGCTTTTCAACACTCTGTCTAAAGTCTAGATTCCAGGCTATTTTGTGTGTTAGCCTAAGATTGACAAAAGGAAGGGTGCAAAAATGATTGATCAACGTATAGCCATCGTAGTACCCACTAAGCATGGGTTTTCAGGAATAACTCTAAACAAGACTCCAATGACCGAACCTCAGCAACTTGTCAAAACCCTCTCTTATTGGATGGGTTCTTTCGAGAAGCTTGAGTGCATGTTTTCAAACCTTGAGTATTCGAAAGAGACATCTGTGTTTATTGATGAAAACTACCAAATGATACTTCCGTGTTGTGACAACATTGATTCTGTTTGGTTAGTTTCTCCTAGCGAACCAGGTGAGGAAGTGGATTCCCTGTTCTCTATGAAGGAGCTAGGTATCGTTCCTGATGCCGGGGTCTTGGCCTAACCTGTCTCACTATCTGAGACGTTTTAGGCCCGAGTTGTCTCAACCTTGTCCTCTTGTGTTAGTCTAAGATCAGAAGAAAGATACAGAGTAAGGAGAGAGAACAATGAAGAAGATCCAATCAATAGCCCTAACGGCACTACTTGGTGTAGTGACCGTCCTAGGTGTTTCGGCGTGCGAGTCCGATGACATCAACTCGATCATCAGCGAGTTCTTCGAGGATGATCAGCCGGTTTCCGAAAGCGTCGAAACTGTCGAGACTATTGAACCCACTATTCAGTCCGGTGACGCTGAGTCGATCACTTGGACTCCCGAGATTGCACCTGACTACTTCGTGGTCACTGGCAATGCTGACATCAACTTTGATGTAGAGGAAGGTGACTTCTTCTATTGCAACCTGGACCAACTAGGTCGTGCTGGCTGTGCCGTCTCCATGATGACTACTGAGACTCGTGAAGAGGCAAAGTCCGCTGATAGGAAAGACATTGGTTCTTTCTCCCCTACCGGATGGGGTCACAACGAAGAGGTAGAGATCGTCTCTGCTAACCCTGCTGTAGAAGGTAACTACCGAGGCTGGTTCTACAACCGCTCTCACATGATTGCCGACTCTTTGGGTGGTGACGCTGCTCTGGAGAACCTAGTTACCGGTACTCGTCCTCAAAACGTTGGTAACCGTAACAACCAAGGAGGAATGGCCTACACGGAAGGTATTGCCCGAGACTACCTGGACTCTCCCGATGCGATTGGATGCCCTCTCTACTACGCGGTTGAGGCCCAATACGACGGAGATGACCTTCTCCCTAAGACAACGACAGTTGATATGAAGGTTATTGAGCAAGATGGTCAGAGCTGTAATACAGATATCGACATGCACGTCATTGTCTTCAACGAAGCAAATGGTTTCGTTGTAAACCACTCCACAGGGGAATTCTCTCCTGCTAAGTGACTCTCTCTAAAACCCAACCCGGCCTCTTAGGTAGGCCGGGTTTTGGTTTAAGGATCTCTTCACCAAGGTCTAACACAAAAGAAAACCAATCCTCGCTATTGTCTAATAAAGAGCAGAACCCTTTAGGAGCCGTTATGTCGCAGCAAACAGTCCCCTGTACGAACCCGAGGTGTCCAACTGGATCTACCAGTCACGTAGTGGGAAGTAAGGCACATCAAGACTGCCTCAAGGACATGCAAAAGAAGGCATCTTCAGACAAGCCCTCTTCTGCTCCCACCACCCCTCCTTCATCGTCTTCGATAGCTAATGCATCCACAGACGGCTTAGACTCTTCCGTTTTGTGGACTGCCGATAACTACGATTGGTCTACCTTCTCTGCCATAGACGAAGCTGAGTGGGATATCGGGCAGGTTCTCAAAGACCTAAGAAACTACGATCCTAACCACGAGGGGTACCTAATGGTGGCTACCCCTAGTTCTCACTATGGAAGCATTGGTCTTCCTGGAGCGGGCAATGGTTACAAGGTCGCCAGAAGGCTTGATGATGCGATCATTAACACCTCAGACCTGGAGAGGGTTACTAAGGGCGATAACGGGGAGCTAGTGCTTGAGACCGCAAACCACGACTTCACTCAAAGAGTTGTTGTCTACCGACTAAACTCTAGAGAGTACAACTCTTTATATGACGCACCCTGGCAAAACACCGATGAGTTCGCCAAGAACCTTACTAAGAAGCCTCTTACGTTCAAAAAGGGATCGTAGGGTCACCTCAACCACATAAGGAAAAGCCAGTGAACAGACAACAAATCGTCCCATGTATGAACCCAAAGTGCCCTAGTGGGTCAGCGACTCACTACGTTGGAAGCTTGGCTTACATGGAGTGCATTAGCGTTCAGATCAAGAACGCACTAGATGGTGAACCAAGCCGTAACATCTCTGCTGTTCCACCTACCTCTCAAATGCCCCTAGACAGGGTTCCAACTGAGAATGAGACAACCAATATCTCTTGGACTGAACTGCGACCGGGAGACAAACTGGATATGTCGCCTGTGGCCGAACAGTACGACGAAGATTATGACCCTCACACCTGCCCCTGGGAGTTTGAGGTAGCAGAGGTGCTAAGCGTTAGGGCAGAAAACAGCGACAAAGCAATTCTTCACATTCAAAGCTCGGACCACGATGAAGAGTTCGCTGTTCCTATGTCTGCGACTATCCCTCGCTATGACTTCTTAGAGAAGGTTCCAAGAGAAGATGACCGTGAGTTCCTAGCCAAGAGCCTTGATTCTTTCTATAGAGGAAGCACCGGAGTCTCACCCGATTGGTACAACCTCTCGGAGGGTCAAAAGAACGAACTCTTGGAAGAGGCAGATGACATCCTTAGACGGATAGGTAACAGACGTAACTTCACCGATGAAGATGATGTCAATGAGCTGGCAGAAGACCTTCTTGAGTCCAAAGTGGATGCCGGAGAGATTGACGATCCTGTTTCTCAATCAGACAGAGGGCGTATGGAAGACTATGCGCGAGCAGCACTGGGGGCTATCGGAAACATTTTCCACAGAGGCGAAACCCCAGCCCACCAGATTCAGGACCTAGCCCAAGAGTTAAGTGGCTACGACCTAGAGGATGACGCTGAAGAAGAAACGATTGATAAGCCTCTCCCTCACCTCCATGAAGAAGATGACCATGACAACGCTCGTGGGCATCGAGGTAGTAGTGGTGGAGAACACCGCTCAGGTGGACGGCCTTACTACGGACGTAGAGATCCTCAAGAAGACGATGGCCCCAAAGACGAAGGTGTAAACCTAGAGGCCTTACTAGGAATCGTAGATCACCCTGAAGAGGACAGTGAGTACAAGGAACACCTCATAAACATCACCTCGGAGATTCTCAACATGAGAGAAGCACGAGGGGAAGCAATTGATCTAGAGTCTCTTTCACAAGGAGAGATGGAAGAGATACAAGGCTATGTAGAGATAGCCATGAAGTACTTCGGTATCGAAAAAGAAGGAGAAGACCGATGACAACAGTAAATTACGTACCATGCCTAAACCCCGCACGTTGTGGGGTCCAAAAACACCGAGCAGGGGGAGCGGCACATAGTGAATGTGTACGCCTAAACTCTTCTGCCGGTGAGGGGAGACAAAAGAACCCAGCAGCTCCTCCATTGCCAATGGGGGCCACTAGTCCAGTCAGAGATAACAAAGATGCACCCTTCACTGAGAGAGTCGATGTTTTGGCTGCTCTCTTGAGAAGCAACGATGGTCTTCCAGAAGAAGGTGTCTCTGAGGAAGCCGACAAGTATGCCGGTTCTTACTACCAGGATGACGCTGAGTTCCTACTTGGACAGATCGACAGTAATGATGGTGCTGAGTATCAAGAACACCTACTGAACCTCACTTCTGACATGGCTCATAGGCAGGCAGAAAGAGGAGAGGTCGAAGACCCAGAAGGGCTTTCTTGGGGACAAGTCTCTTACGTCCAAAGCATTGTTGAAACAGCTCTAGACTACGCCGGGGTCAAAGAAGATGAGGAAGACTGATGGTTAGTAGCAAAGAGACACCTTGCTTAAACCCATCCAGATGTGGGGTCAAGTCCCACATCGTCGGTAGTAGGGCTCACGCTGACTGTCTCAAAGCGAACTTCTATGAGTCTGGGAGGTCCTTAGCCACAGAGGACCTTTCTTCACCACCTTTACCCTCTAGTGATAGTGACTCCGGTGATGCTTTGTTAGACCAAAACACCGTGAATCGCATCAATGATGGCGAGGGTCAACAAGAAGACTTTGACGAACTCTTTGGAGTAGTTGAAGAACTCTTGGAGAAGAAGGCTCAAAAAGAGGGAATCACGCTAAACCCTGTTGATTCTTTCGCTGATCTGGACTCTTACGACATCCCCCACTTCCTTAGTGGGAACACAAACCAGATTCGTGAGGGCATCCTCTCTGACTACAACTACTCACAAGAGGGCTATGAGAACTCTGTAAGTGAACTAGAGGAGGTTCTTGGGGAGATAGGTGTCGATGAGGATGAGTTGAGTGGGGAAGATCGAAGTTATCTTCTCGACATGATTGAGTCCTACGACAACAGCAGCGTTGATGACCTGATCAGGCAAAGCGCCGCTAACACCGAGCCTCAGCTAATGAGGTTCCCTATCTTCCAACCTACAGACTGGGATAATCCCTTCTTTGAGGAATACAAGGCGTTCGATAGCCTCCACAACGGTCCTGGATTTGAAGAGGTGCTCAATGCACGAGTCTTAGTACTCAACAAGGGTCTAGTCGAATCCGGGGTGATCTCTGAACCACTTGAGGGAGAGAACCTAGATCGACTCAGGGAGGCAGTTTCTCAAGGGCCGGATGTAATCGGGCCTAATACAACTGTGGATGTCCTTTGGTACGGGAAGCTAACCGATGCGAACCTTCCAGAGAATAAGGTTGAAGAGGAACGAGCCAATCACGGAAAAGATTCGGACAGAACCCTGAGGACCATCTCAACTGTGGATAAGTCTCATCTAATCTTCTACGACCCAGATGAGGACGAGGGGGCAGACTTTGAGATTGATGTTCCGGTCAAAATGGACCTGAGCCTAAAGAAGCACGCTTTACTTGACGAAGACCCAAACACCTCATCTTGGAGTTGGGACAGTGTTGGCAGCGAACGAGGTCGGTCTTTCCCAGAGTACTTCCACACTCAAATCAAAGACCTTACTCAGTAGAGCAACAAAGAAACAAAGGAGAATCACCTTGGTAGCACAACAGGTAGTCCCATGTCTGAACCCGAGCCACTGCGGGGTTCGTACACATCTTGTTGGGAGCGAGGCACACAAGAACTGTATCTCTAAGGTGGCGAGAGGAGTGATGCCTCATAACCCGGCCTCCTCGCCTCCCCCGTTGAGGGTCCCAGATAAGGGACTTACCCCTGATGCGATTGGTCGTATCAATGATTTTGAAGGCACAAAGGAAGACATAGACAATCTCAAAAAGGCGTTCTTTGACTCGTTGGATACTAAGAGCTTCAACCTCTATTACACAGACCAGGACGAGGCCCTTTGGGGAAGCGACCTTGAGCTTTACCTAAGCGGTAGAGGAGAAGACCTAAACGACTCGATCCTTGTCGATGCTGGTAGAACCTTCGTGATAGCAGATCAGTCTTTCCAAGAGGTTAGGGAGATTCTCTACGACGAGTTTGAAGTAGAGATGGATGCTATTCCTGAAGAGACTCAAGAAGAGATGGCTATGACGATTCGGGAGAGGGACGATTCAGATGTCCTCTCTGACATGGTGAAAAACACTCCGGCTCAACTGATGAGATACCAAGTGAGCCCTATTAAGGGACGAGTGGACGGAGATGCCGGTAGAAGCATTTACGTCAGAAACCCCGATGTGTCGGTTGGGGACATCATTGAGGCCAGGGTGGACCTCCTAGAAAAAGGGATGCTTGATAGTCAGTTCATCGACTCTCCTCTTACACAGAAGGAAAAGGACCGTCTTAGGGAAGCCATAGCGAATGGTCCCGAATACTTCCATGAGGGGGTCTCTCTAGATGCAATCTGGACTGGCCCCATTAGTGGGGTGAACCTACCGGCTGAGTGGCAGCGTCCCCAGGGAAAAACCAAAGAGGACACCCTGAGAACAGTAGGGACCGATAATGGTATCTACATGGTTCTAATCGACACTTGGAACGGTAATGGCTTTGACTTCTACCTAGATCGTCCAGTGACCATGAAGCTCTCTCAGTCCAACCACGCTCGTACTGACGATCAAGCACCTGGACACGGCTGGGATGCTATCGCCGGTGTTTACAAAGATGGCTTCTACACCTCTCTAGAAGACAAGTAAACCACCCACCAAAGGAGACCAAAATGTCTAGATCTCATCTCGTACCAAAAGTCATCATTGACGTTAACGGCAGAGCGACAACTGTTTACGTCAATCCCGACAAAGATAAAGGGGTTGGTGCCCAAGGGTCCGGCTCTCAGGCTCCACCACCTCCACCTGTAGTCAACAACGTTTCGGGGTTTGTTGACAATGTTGTTAGTCCTTACGACCTGGGTCTAGAAGACCTCTACCTGTTTTCAGGAGCCGACATTGGAGCGGTAGACGAAGACACTGGCATGAGCCATGTTTCGGTCACGGTAGACCTTGAGTCTCGCTTTTGGGCGGAGAGATACTACGAGGACATCGAGGAGAAGGGTGGGGATTATTTTGATGCTGTCTACTACGTATCTAGGGCTCTTGGAGACACCTTTCACGAAGTGCTGGACTCTCGCTACGGGGAGTACGACAGAGATGACTCTCTCGATGGGGAGGGGGTAAGAATTCACCTACCTCTATACATCGACCCCAAGAAGACCACCATGGATGACCTCTCGAACAAGATCTGGAATGAGACGGCTCTAGTAAAGATGACCAATGAGTTTGAAGATGACCAATGAGTTTGACTCAGGAAGCTTCGGAGCAACGGATATGAACAGGTTTGTTCACGATCTAATTGACATCGAAAGTGGGGGAGAGGTCAGAGACCTTTACAAGTACGACCTGGCTTTTTACGAGAGGGACTGGGAAGAGGTGATGGCCGAGAACCCTCACCTGGAACTCTTCAAGGACACTTTTAGGGGTGAAGAGGAGATAGAGAGGCTAGCGCGAGAGAAGTCAGCGTTTAAGGTGTACGCGCGAGCCCTTGAAGAGGACTTCGAGATTCCTATTGATTACGAAGAAGCCTTTGAGCTCGACTGGGAGAGCAATAAGAACGACTTTGCCCCAGACTCACTGGAAGCTAAAACTCGTGGCAGGTCAATCCCGGAAGTAGTTGAAAGAGTTACCGAAAGGGTTAATGGTGACCGGGAAAGAAGGAAGGCAGAGCTTCTCGCTAGGTACAAACAGGCTTAGACCAGGGGTTTCATAGACAAGTTACCGAAGGGTAGCAACCCCAGCGTTTTGCACAAATCTGATCTTCTTGAGACACGATATTGAAGTTCGTTTTCGTTGTTGTTGACCACTTGTTTCTTAACAGTTATTCAAGGTAGTATAGACTTAAGTCCCACCATTACCCCACCCGGTCAGTAACTTCGTGTCATTTTTCTTAGAGCAAATACCGTTTGATTTAGGGTGATAGGTACTAAACGTTAGACCGTTTGTTCGATGAAGGTTCTGACACAAGGTTTCAAAGAGAAGTTTTTGAGTTTCAATCTAAGATCAGTTACACTCGTAATGAAGCGGTACTTCAGATATTAGAAGTAGTGTAGCTGAGAAGAAACGCCACAGAAAGCAGGAGAAAATGATCAACATAAACAACTTTACCAAGCTCTCTAGTGTAGAGAAGACCCCAAGAAGGCGCTACGGTAAACCACGAGTAAACTTCAAGACCTCCAAAACCGGTCGTGTACGGATGACGCTGGCGACAGCAGCCCGTAACCACTTGATCGGTGATGAGGCAGCAGCAGCCGGGGAATACCCAGACGAACTATACGTCTCGGTTCTCTCCAACAAACATGAGAAGGAACTTCTGGTCTCACTAGAGAGGCACCCTGATTCAGAATCGTTTGTATTCAAGCGAAACAAGGCCAACCAGTACGGCACCTCTTTCATTCCTGAGTTTGAGATCTCAGATGGAACCTTGGATGTCGTTCTCACAGACGTTGATTCGGTTCCAGCCATCTTCTTCTCTGAGAAACTCAATGAAGAAGAGATCAAGGAAGAGGAGCGAGTCGAGGTTCGAGACGAAGAGGCGGCAGAAGCCCTATAAGTCCGAAGGGTATAAGGTGAAAAGCAGAGCCAGTAAAGGACTCCTGCTTAGTAGAGTAGGCTAGCCCCTATGTTTGGGGTTAGCCTTTCTCTCTATCCAAAGTCCGAGGTCATCGAGCCACGGTCTCTTCAACCAACACGACAGGAAAGAAGCATATGACAAGTAATAACTACGAAGACCTACCGGGCTTCGAGGAAGTTCTAGAGAGTAACGAGGACGAGATTTTAGAGTCCTTGATCTCTCCGGCTATGAGTGAAGGGGAGGACCTAGAGGAGATTCTTACTCTCATCTTCCCCGGCGAAGATCTTTATGTAGTGGAAGGGGCCAACTACGGAGACGGTTTCGTTCCTACGGTTCCAGACACCGACACCCTTGTCTCGGCGGTTAACAAGCTGAACTCAGAGCTAGGTGAGATCGCCATTGACCCCATAGACCTGATCCTTGTTTACACGACACTAGATAGTGACCTAGTTGAGTCTCGCATTGTCCCTGTTTGGGAGAGCGAACTTGAAGAAGAGGGCTTGGAGCTTGATGACATGCTAAAGGATTTTGGAGACCCACTCAATCTAGAGAAGATTCGAGATCAGATTTTCCAAGCCTAAAGCAGGCAAAGAGAAACCCCCAGCTAATCGGCTGGGGGTTTCTCCTATCCTGCTTACTCAGTGGGATTTAGCCATGATGTCTTCTCGACAAGCTGGATAAATGGCTTATTGGTGGCATCTTGGCGGTTTATCCCAACCCCTACGATATACGGTCCTGGGTAGATCTCTTCCCCTGCCTTAGTGGTTCCCTTAGAGCCCTTGCCTTCTTTGGCTCTCTTCTCCGCTTCAGCAATCTCTGGTCCGTAGTTGGTGTAAAGGCACCCATCAGCGTCAGCAATAACCTCTGAAACTGATGTTGCCATCTCACTGAGAGCAGCTTCTTTTGACTGACCTGGTTTAGCCTCGACATCAAACTCAACGATGAGTCGAAGCTTGTGAATCTCCGGTGCCATATTAGGTTCCCAACCCTTCTTAGTTGCTCTGTATACACTCTTATCCTACCTCCAGGATAAGCCCTGCTGACCAGGGTTGTCTCTTTGAATAAGTAAGTGTTTACAGGGCCTGGTATCTGGTATTCTTTACCTTTGTCCTAATCGCCCTCCACTGAGTTTGTAGCGGTACAATAGGGACTAAGAGAAACAAGATGGAGAGGTTAATGGGAGCCGACGTTGAGACAGTAGGGGTCTTTGGGGACTGGCATCATAATGGGGACTACGCCCTCCGTCAGCTTCAAGAATACGGGAAGAAGAACGACAGGCTCGTACAAGTAGGGGATTTTGGCATCTGGCCCGAAAGGGCGACAACCAAGAACTACAAGATGTACCTCAACAGGATCGACATGTACCTGAAGTACATCGACAAGGACCTGTACTTTCTTGATGGGAACCACGAGCACTTCCCTCTCCTTTATTCCCACCCTGTCAATGATGATGGATTCAGGCAGGTGGCAGAGAGAATCTTCCATGTCCCTAGAGGTCATTCTTGGGAATGGGGTAACCAGATATTTATGGGACTAGGTGGAGCAGTCTCTATTGATAGGGACTACAGGGTTCCGGGATACTCTTGGTTCCCTGAAGAGGAGATCACTGATGAGGATGTAGAGAAGGCTCTAGAAACCCCACAGGTCGATTACCTCTTTACTCACGACTCTCCTGTGAGCCCTCTTGCTCCTAAGTCTTTTGGCTTTGATATTGACCAAAGCATCAAAGAGTCACAAAAGAAGCTCTCTAAGGTCGTTACAGAAACGAAACCTAGAGTCTTGGTCCATGGGCACTTTCATCATGCTTACAAAAAGCAGTACGGAGATGACTTCCTTATTGTTGGTCTCAGTGATGATCACGGTCCAGTTGGCGACAACTACTTCCAGCTATCTTTGAAAAAGAACAGGATTCGATCTGTTTGACCTAGTTTGTATCGCTACTTCATAAGGAGGTGGCAAACAAAGACGGCCAAGTTGGTGATTTTGTGATCTATGCTGAGACCTTTACGTCATTTTTACCCATGAGGGGTGAAAACCTAAACAAGATCTCAGCATTGGCTACTATGTAGATAGGTCGCCCTCGGCTATCAAACAGGATAGTTAGGGGTGAGTGGAAAAACCACCTGGCCTGTATTAGATAGCAAGCAGATCTACGAGGGGGAACTCGATCTGACATAGTAAAGTAAAGCCGAATGGCTCTCGGAAGAGGGTTTTACGGTGAAGCTTTGAAAACATGTTCTACACGAGAACCCCTTTGCAAGGGATATAGATACTTGGTAGGGTGGTTTCGCACAACGTACCATCTCGCTAGCAAGTTCATGCCCGAAGGACATGTCAACTAGTAATGAAGGAGATTTTAGGAGATATGCGAAGACTCAAGAAAGTAGGTGCCCGCATTCTGGGGGCTACCATGGCTACTGGTGCTATTTTGGCATCAGGTCTGCTTGGTACGGCCACTGCGTTTGCGGATACAACCGAAGGCGATCTGGTTATTGGGCCAGATGGCAACAATTACGAATCCAATGTTGATCAGTTGTGGGAAGAAAGCGTCCAAGCAATCGTAGCTGAACTGGCAGCCATGGAAAGTGGCCCTTCTAACCGAGATGGTGATGTAGGAACTATCTCTGGTCCTTTTGCCTCTAATGAAGGTCCAAACGCAAACCTTGGTTCTTCATCTTACTTCTCGTGGGCAGAGTACAGTCCAGCAACTCCAAATGGTCACACTCTTGGAGCTTTCGTCATTGATGGAAAATATCAATGGTGTAGAGACTTCTCCACTGGTTTCCCAGTAGGCGATGGAACCATTACACAAAACATTGTGCCTGTTCCGGCAGCACAAGCGATTATGAAGCCTACAAACCCAGGACTTATTCTCGACACTGGTGAACTCGGTGCAGCTCAGATGGCATTTATTATGAATGCTGTTATTGATGGTGGCACTGCTCCAGGTGCTGACCTTAAAGATTCAGCCGAAGGATATGCAGCAGCTTCTGTGATTGTTCACGCTAACTTTGAACAAACTTCTGCTGGTCAGTCAATTTTGACTAAGCTTCCTGAGGCTCTAAACCAAACTGGTGGACCTGCTGCAACCGGGGTATTGGAAAGAGCACGCGCTCTCGTTACTTCTGCGAAGGAAAATGTCAAATTTGACTATAAGGGTCAAACCAGTTTGACAGTTGACGCTTCTAAGCAGAAGTGGACCTTGGACAGCATTGGCATCAAATCGGGTGATAAGTACATCTCTGGTGTTGAAACAACCATCACCATTGATGGTCCAGGTGTGTTCACCACTACTCCTACCGGAACTCTAAGTAATGGAAACAAGACTTGGAAGGGTAAGACTTCTGACAAGGGCCTACACTTTGAAGGTGTAAGCACTGGAAACGGTACAATCACTGCGAACTTCGCTTGGGGAACAATCCCTGTTCCAAGCCTTGAAGAGCACGCTCGTCCAGAAGGTTTCCAAAACACCATTATGATCTCTCCGACTAAGTACAACGTGCCGGTAAAGCCGGATACTGAAACTGGAGATGTTGTTTACGACTTCAAGCCAATGTTGATCTCTAACGTTGAAGACGTTGACTCCAAGGCTATTGCTAAGGGTGAGACCAAGATTAGTGACTCTGTAAAGGTTTTCGCTGATCCTGCTTACAAGAACGTCAATAATGACAAGTTCCAAGGTCAATGGCTAGGTGTTGGAGCAACATACCCAGGACAAGATGGCTACAAGCCACTTCCTGTTACTTTCACAGGTAAGGCGTACAAGATTCCAGGTGAGCTACCAACGGGTGTTGTTGAGAGCATCCCAAGTGGATCTGTAGTTGTTGCTGAAGCTGAGATCACTACTGGAGATACTCCTGATGGATGTGACTACACTTCCGCTAAGCCTTGTGAATTCAAGGTCTCTGAAGATCTCAACGACAAGTGGGACGGTAAGCCTGGGTTTGTTGTTTGGGAATGGAAGATGGAGAAGTCTAACCAGCCAAAGGTTGCTAAGGACGATCTTCGACTAATCGCTTCTGACTGGAAAGATAAGTTCGGTATTGCTGAAGAGCAGACCGTACTCCAGTGGGAAGGCAAGATCGAGTCAAACATAAAGATCAACCCGACCAACAACAACACCTACTTAGTTGATGATCTCTGGATCACTGAGCTTCCTAAGGACTACCCGACATTCGAGGGTGGTTATGGATTCGCAGCTGATACCAAGACAGTTTCACAGTCTCTGTACTTCTGGGCTGACAAGTACGGCGATGAAGTCAACTCTATTGACGATGCAGAACTGATCGCTTCAATCGACGTACCGGCTAAGAACGGGTTCTACCCATCACTGGGTGACCTCGACTTCAAGCTACAGCGTGATGAAGATGGAAACCTCCTGAATGGTACCTACCAGTTCGTACACGAACTGAAGGCTCCTGAGAACGGACGTGTCCAGTCCTTCATCTCTGAGATTCCAGACGAGTCTGAGCAGTTCGTTGTTCAAGAGGGTGAGATCGAAGTTTGGTCTAAGGCTACCGGTGACGTGGAAGACCTCACTCTGGCGGCTCCAAAGGCGACAATCACTGACAACTTCTTCTACAAGGGTCTAGACCCATCTAAGGAATACCGCCTAGAGGCGTCCTTGGTGCTTCGAGACAGCGGTGAGCCAGTCAAGGACAAGGACGGCAAGCCAATTGTTAAGACAGTGATGTTCACTCCTGAAGCAATCCAGAGGGCTAAAACCGTTGAGGGTGTTGTCGTAGTCGAATTTGAATTTGACGCTACAGACCTCGCTGGCAAGACCGTTGTCGTGTTCGAGAAGCTCTACCTCGGTGATGAACTAATCGCTGAGGATGCGAGTGTCGATCACGAGACCCAGACGATCTTCATCCCTGAGCTGCAAACAACTGCAACTGGTGAGGAAGGCGAGAAGGAGATCGCTCCTGAGCCAACCAAGCTGATTGACAAGGTTTGCTACACAGGTCTATCCCCGAACAAGGAATACGAACTCAAGGGTAAGTTGATGGACAAATCCACCAACAAGCCACTACTGATCGACGGCAAGGAAGTTACTTCCGAACTGACCTTCACACCTGAAAAGAGTGACGGTTGTGTCGAGATGGTATTCGAGTTTGATGCTTCCAAGCTGAAGGGTCAAGAGATCGTGGTCTTCGAGGACATGTTCCGTGAGGACGTACTAGTTGGTACACACCACGACATCACTGATAAGGGCCAGACCGTGAAGGTCAAGAAGCCGACGATTGGAACAACTGCTACCTCCCCTAATGGTGGTAAGGAGATTGACCCAACCAAGGATGTCGTTATCAACGACAAGGTTTGCTACACCGATCTGACCCCAGGTAAGGAATACGAGCTGAAGGGTAAGTTGATGGACAAGTCCACCAACAAGCCACTGGTCGTAAACGGTAAGGAAGTTACTTCTTCACTGAAGTTCACTCCGAAGGAAGCAAAGGGATGCGTTGAGATGTCATTCAAGTTTGACGCTTCGGGCCTTGCTGGCAAGGACATTGTAGTGTTTGAGTACCTATACCAAAATGGTAAGGAAGTCACCACTCACACTGATATCAACGACAAGGGGCAAACGATTCACGTTCGTACACCTCTTGCTAAGACAGGTGCCAACGGCGCTCTAGTCTTGGGTGCAGTAGGTGGGGCTCTAGTCCTAGGTGCTGGAGCACTGACACTAGTTCTTCGTCGTAAGAACAAAGGTCTTGGTATCTAAACCATAGGTATCTAACCTCAAAAGCGGGTAGGGCTTCGGCTCTACCCGCTTTTGTTTTGTCTCAAGTGCAAAAGTGGTGCTAAAGTATCTCCTACGGGGCTGATCGGTTTCGACAGTTACTGGGCTACTCCGAAGGTAAGGCGAAGATGTCACCACTTCGTTAAGCGTGACAAAACAATATCTGCTGAAAAAGAAGATATGGTGTTGATGGCCTAAACCATCACCCGCCAGAAGAGTCGCTTTCGACTTCTGGTAAGGGTCATAAGAAAGCAAGCTCGTTGGGAGATCAGACTCCCCTGTAAGAGTCTGACGTAATGGATACGAAACCTAGTGCCTCCCTAAGTGATCCTGAAGCTTAGGGTTGTATTGACCTTTGGTTTGGCAGGTGACTGGACGCGGGTTCGATTCCCGCCAGCTCCACTGGGGGTTCTGTTCCCCTAACTGAAACACTCGTGTTACAGTTCTCAAGCGTCCATGGTGTAGTGGCAACATAACGGTCTCCAAAGCCGCTGACCTGGGTTCGATTCCCAGTGGGCGTGCCACTTGTCTGTAGGGTAACCCCTACAGAGCCTCCTAGACGGCTAGAGGGCTCTGTAGGCCTCTATAAGCGCCGTAGACCTCTTACCCTTACTGAGCACTTGAGGCTGAGCGCCCTGTATAGGGCCTGTAGTGACTATGAGAGGCAATACAGGCCCTGGAACGTCCTGCACCAACTGGGTGGGTACATGAACCCCAGTAGTAACTATCTACTGGGGTTTCATTTGAGGCTTGTCAGACTAGCCGGAGTGGGTAGGTGTTAGTCCCCCAATCAAACTCAGCGGACTCGTAGTAACCCTCGTGGTACTCATCTGTTTCATCGTCGTAGTAAGGCTCTTCGATCTCTATGAGGGCAAAGTCTTGTTGTTCAAAACCCTCCCCAAGACCATCAGAGTTTTGGCCGCTGATCCAACTAGAGATCTTTGTGGACTCTTCTGGAGTCAGTGGTCTCTTGGTGGTTACCTGGACAGTCCCTGAGTCTGGAGTTTCAAGTACCCAACGGATGCTTTCGACTACCTTCTTGTCATCGTCATCAAGGTACTGGGTCATGTCATCTTCACACAGGTATCCCTGAGCCAACGTTCTGTCATTGACTGGGTTGCTGAGCTTGAAGTCAGTTTCGTACTCGTAAGACATCTTCTCTCTTCTCTTCGTTTTAGATCGTGTTTGAAACTAGGTATTCAGGTGGGTTCACCACTAGAGCCTGTTGGGTGGAGGATTCGTCTTTGTCATGCCCCTTGCTGACGTAAACGCCGGGGTACACCTCTGCGAGATCGTAGATCCCAAAGGTGGTAGCAAAGTCGATGTCTTCCCATAGATCGGCCTGTACGTGGGTGAAGTCTGTCCTTGTTTTGCCCATCATCAATGAACCATCTACATCAGTGTTGTGATGGGTAGGTGTTAGAACGGGGATAGCCCAGTTAGTTACGCCCTCTTTTGTGAGGGTCTCAGCGATTCCGTTTCGTACTTCCTCACAAACATCATCAATCTCTAGTACATCTTTGGCACTTAGTCCGGTTATTCCTGGCACTCTTTTCTCTCTTTCTTCTCGATCAGTCTCAGACTAACACAGAGAAGAGAGTGGTTAACAGGAATCCCATTATTTGAGACGAGTAAAGCCCTACTATTCGTCATCGTCGTATCTAGGGCAGTCGGGGTGCCAGTTCTCCTCAAAGTCCCATGCACAAGGGCAGTCATCTAGGCGATCCATGTAAACAAAGTCAGCGTGTGACTCAGGCTCACCCCACTCTTTGATGACCCTTAAGTCCCCGTTGTCGAACTTCCAAACACCACCCTCTTTGGTGTCCTCGTTGATCCAGTCGATAGAGGTTACGGTGCTCGGCCACCTCTCTGAGAAAGCAATGAGGAACCTGGTTGGAGGCAGGTCGTAGGTTTCAAACTCATATTCGATCTCCCCTTCTTTCCTATAGGGAGAACCCTCTGTGCTGGACACATTGAAAGCATCTTGCTTTACGCTCCAGTTTGCCGGGTTCCAGTCCCACCAACCATCCGATTGAGGCTTTGAGGGCTTGTAGTACTCATCTGTGTCCTTTGGAGCAACTGTGTGCCAGAACGAAAGCGCTGAGGTTTCTTCTGGGGTCTGCATCCGCCACTGGTCGTAGTCAACAGACCCATCTGAGTGCTCTGTACGGATTGATGTCGGTACAGGCTGTTTATTGATCTCAATGATCTCTTGGATGGTCTCTTCTGGACCCTGAACTACCATTCTCGTGGTGATTAGTTCGCTCATGCTTCTTCCTAAGGTTAGCTTTCCTTAAGTATCACACGAGCCTCCGACATTTAGAGGGGTTTCTTCCAAAGAGCAGGGTAGAGGGGTATACAGATTGGCTGGGCCACTAGGACTCGAACCTAGACCAAGGGCACCAAAAACCCTTGTGCTGCCATTACACTATGGCCCATCAACGCTAATCATAGCGCAGTGCCCCTGGCGGGAGTCGAACCCGCACTGAACAGATTTTAAGTCTGCTGCCTCTGCCGATTGGGCTACAAGGGCCTATTGAAGTGTATTGCTCTACAAGTAGGTTACCCGACACAACCTCTAACTGGAAAAGATTGCCAAGAAGCCAAGAGGTGATACTGTAAGAGACGAGGTTGACTCATACCGGTCCCGAGTAGCTCAGTTGGTTAGAGCGCAGTCCTGATAAGACTGAGGCCGATGGTTCGAATCCATCTTCGGGAACTCTTTAGCCGAAACTCACCATCAAAATAGTTCGTATGGCTGTGGCGGCTATACAATGTCTGTGGGACACCGCCTCTTTAGCTCAGTCGGTTAGAGCAGCGCACTCATAATGCGCCGGTCCTGGGTTCGAGCCCCAGAGGAGGCACAGTCAAAATGTTACCTACCTGGTATGCATTACTGTTTCTTTCAAAGGTTATGATTCAACTACCTAAGAGAAAGCGGTCTTTTAGAGAGCCTTAGAAAGGGAAAGAGAAAGAGAGTGAAAAGTAGGGAAAGAGCTCTGAGGGTTGTAGCAAAAAACAACCTAAAGACCTCAGCTGTAGTTTTTGCCCTAGCTCCACTGACGTACCTGTTTCAAAGGTTTGTTGAAGACACGTCACATATTGGAGAGCTTAGGGACAAGATGCTCATCTTCCTGATGTTGGTTGAGTTGGGCGTTGGTGCCGTCTTTTTGCTCCTCGGGGTTATCCGGTGGATGGAGGTATCAAACCTGGCTAAAAAGCGACAGAAGGTTGCCAGGAAAATGGAGAACCCTCCTCCGCCTCCACCCCCTGAGCCTGAAGTTAGGAAGACCGAAGAGAGGGAAGTGCCGACCCCAAAGCGGACCAAAGACCTGATGAGAGACCCAGTAACAGAGTCCTTTATCGAAGGGGAGGGTTTCATTCTGATTAACCGCTAGGTCTCAACTTGATCGTGTTGTTTGGAAACAATTTTCGTTCGGGGGTATATACTTCTAGAAGCCAGCTAGGTTGGCTAAAGGAGCCGTCGCATAGTCTGGTTGAGTGCGCTTCCCTGCTAAGGAAGTAAGGGTGTAAGCCCTTCGAGGGTTCAAATCCCTCCGGTTCCGCGCTAATGCAAATCATGGGTGTTAGATATCGTTTCTCTTTCACCCATCAAAACGGTGATGAAACGGTGAGGGTGCTTGTGGGTAGGTTAGAAAACGAACTTGAAGAAGTCAGAAGAGTAGCCATTCAGGGAGAGAGTGTTTTCGCCCATGAGTTACATCGGCTTTCTCGGGTAGTTGAATACCAAGACAAAAAAGACGATGCGTCTTTGAGCAAAGCTCTACAGGAGATTGAATACAGCTCCTCATTTGCAAAGTGCCATGTTGAGTATTTAGTGTCAGTCATTCGCCAAGAGGAGCACAAGTTAGGCCTTTTGTCCCAGGCCATCGCCGCAGCCAGGATGGATAAGAGGTCCAATCTGGCTGATCGTTTATCCAAAGAGCTCTCCAAACAAGAAAAAGAGAGCAAGGCTCACATATACCAGGTATCCAGAGAGGTAGTTAGAAACCTAGAAAGGAATGCCGATGCCTCTGCGAAAAACATTGCCAAAGACCTGGGAACAATCAGCGCCAACGAAGGAGAGTTTCACAACCTCCTCGACATGATCTCCGATAAGGTCAGAGGGGCTATCCGCGAGGTCCTTGAGGACTAGTCCCTAGGTGTTGGGGATTGGGTCATGCCAACCAGAACTAGCTCAAACCTCACCAACATGACAACCTCTGCCTTTAGCAACAGCGCTTCCTCCTTTGGAGCCTGAAGCGACTTCTCGAATGTGGACAGGCTTAGGTTCTGGAGGTCGGAGTAGATATCGTCTAGGCTCTTATCTTGGTTTAGAAGCCCTTCAATCTCTTCGATAGCCCTGAGCTTCCCTTCTGGAGGGAACTCTTGAAGGAGACCGTTCTTTTTCTCCCCTAGGTCTTTCTCGACCGCTTCTCTCTTGTTAGCAAGCCACTCTTTGAGTCGCTTTACAGTTCTTTCTTCCGTCATCATTTTCTTTCTCCTTTTCGCATTACGTACTGGAACAGTAACACCAACCTGAAGAATGTTCTGATCTGTCTCACTATGTGGACAAAGCGCCGAAACACCGGTGTTTCCTACGTGTTGGACTAATGGGAGTAATGGCTGTAGCGTGTTATTAGCCCATTAAACATCGCCCATAACTAGATGGGTGCTAAGCTGATTGAGACTTTAGGAAAGATCTACTCGGCTAATAGGATGACAGAATGACAGACAAAATCAAAGCCATAGTTGAAGGCACAACCGGAAAAGGAACTGCTCATCAGGATGGTGGGTATGTAGTCTCCTTCTACGACGAGCAAGACAAAGAATCAATAACCAAGGTCGGGAAAACTAAGGACGGTCTAGACACAGCCCCCTTGAGGGTCTCAGTCGAGTTTAGGTCTCCGGCAGAAGCCGAGAGCTGGCTGGACAGTCTAGTAACTATCCTCCTCCCTTACATCGAGTCTGGGGACCAAGGCTCTAGAGAAGGGGTCAAGGAAGAGGTTGCTGGCTCTCACCTGATGCCCAAGGAGCTCAAAGAGACTCCACCTGCTACTAAGGAGGCCCCTGTTGACACCAAGGATTCCCCTCCTGCTAAGCCTGTTGCCAAAGAGGCTTCTGTAGGTGAGGCAGAAGTAGAGGCAGACGAGACACAGCTCCCGGAAAACCATGACCAACCTCTAGAGGGAGTAGATGACATATTCGATGACCATGGTTTCTTCCAGGATGGAGACACTGTTCCTGAGTACAGAGATGAAGAGATTGTTGAATCAGACTCTTTTGCCTTTCTTAAAGCAGATAAGGCCGCATCTCTAAAGGACGATGTAACCCTTCCCCTGGAGGATATCGAGAAGCTAATGAATGTCGATCTAGAGAGCCCATCTGACCAACCCCTTCCTCAAGAAACAGTCATAGAGGACCTCTATAAGTTTGATGAGGGGGACCAAGAGGGCCTTTTCATCTTCCCCAAAGAAGACAAAAGAGAGGACAGCGAAAGGCCAGACGATGACGAGAGCATCATAGATGTAGAGGTTATTGAGGGCGATAATCCCGAAACTCCACAGGACTAACTGATACTCCTGTTTACCCGCTGTCTTTAGGGCCAAGGACAGCGGGTACTTTTCTGCCACCTTGGCAACAAAACTGGCAACCTGCTAGTTTTGTTGGATCAAGGGGCTACTGTTTTCAACATAAATCTTGAAAAACATCTGTAGATACCCAAAGTGTTGGTAGTCTGTAACTACCAAAGCCTTCGTAGCTCAAAGGATAGAGCAACGGCCTTCTAATCCGTAGGTTGCAGGTTCGAGTCCTGCCGAGGGCGCTTGTTGTGTTTGGTACCTCTGGATGGACTTGAACCATCGACCTCACCCTTATGAGGGGTGCGCTCTAACCAACTGAGCTACAGAGGCTACGGTGTTTAGACTACACCAGGGTCACCTAAGAATCAGTTAGGTACCTGTGCCCCCGATGAGAATCGAACTCACGGCCTACCGATTAGGAGTCGGTCGCTCTATCCACTGAGCTACGGAGGCGTGTTCAAGGATGAGGATACCCTCTGTTAGATCATACCGCTTCTATTTGTTGACGATTGGTTGAGAGTGTAACCTATACTGAAGACCTGGCCCTGTAGCGCAGCTTGGTTAGCGCGTCGCCCTGTCACGGCGAAGGTCGCGGGTTCAAATCCCGTCAGGGTCGCTGAGGACTTGTCCTCTAGGCGGATGTAACTCAATTGGTAGAGTGCAACCCTTCCAAGGTTGACGTTGCGAGTTCGAGCCTCGTCATCCGCTCCATGGTGGATTGGCCGAATGGTTAGGCGGTGGCCTGCAAAGCCATCTATACGGGTTCGACCCCCGTATCCACCTCGGAGACAACTTAATAGCCCTGTTGGCTCAAAGGATAGAGCATCTGGCTACGGACCAGAGGACTGGGGGTTCGAATCCCTCACAGGGCGCTGGGAAGTGTGGCAGAGTCTGGCTTATTGCACCTGTCTTGAAAACAGGAGTGGCTTAAAAACCACCGGGGGTTCAAATCCCTCCGCTTCCGCTTATTGATGCATCACTTCACAAAGCACCTGGTAGAGTCTCTCTGTGAGACTCAACCCTATTGGTTGGCTCTTTCTTGTACTCAAAGTAACCAGATGAGGAGTAGTTGAGTGAAAAGATTGCTTTCAGTTGCCGCCATAGGAGCCCTAGCCTTCTCTTTAGCTGGCTGTCAGTCCGACAAGGACATAGTGGTCGAGACGGCGACACCAGAGAATATCGTAGGTACATGGCAGCTCAAAAAGGGTGTAGATGGAGATAACAAGTTTTCTCCAGTCCAGGGAGCACCCGTAACCCTAGAGGTCACCGATAAGGAAACTTTCACCGGGGTTTCGGGCTGTAACAACTACATGGGTTCTGTTGTAACTGAGGGAGGTCAAGTTATCCTCTCAGTTGGTGGCAGCACTATGAAGATGTGTGCCGAGGACGTTATGAAGGTGGAGAACTCCTACCTTGAGGCCCTTGGCAAAGCAGACAAGGGGAATATCGAGATCAGAAAAGGAAAGAAGAGCCTACACCTTCTCTCTCCATCCGAAGATTTTGACTTGACGTTTGTCCCTAGCAAGTAGAGCCTTACTGGACCCCT